>ERZ1673752.614-NODE-614-length-59887-cov-11.220200_pt1 | contig 59887 bp, 52 predicted proteins | sample MGYA00580195_ERZ1673752 | MGnify/ENA primary metagenome ERZ1673752 (study PRJEB41218, sample SAMN15661744) | gut metagenome | host: Homo sapiens | place: Canada: London | collected 2015-08-20/2019-03-30 | study: EMG produced TPA metagenomics assembly of...
GGGGAAGAGTGAAGGGGGCAAAGAGCCCCCTTCGCGTTCAATCATCAGTTTTTCGAACTTTGAAAAAGTTCGAAAAACCGCTTCAGCGGGGCGAAAAGACTTTTTCGACACGCTGAAGCGCCCGGCTCCGCCGGGCGCTTTTTTTACGTCTGCTATGGAAATGGGCTGCGTTTTATAGTAAACTATACACAAAGTCCCCTCCGCGGTCATAGGATGCTGCGGAGGGATGCGGGATGTTTTGGCTCGTTGTGTGTACATTTCTGGCGGCGGCCGGGCTGATCTTTCTGTGCTGGGCGCTGCTTGGCTGGTGCGTGCTGCCGCAGCGGCAAAGCGCAGTCACGGTCTATTATCTCAAGGAAACGGAGCCGCAGCTTGAGCAGCAGGTGCAGGCCTTCGTCTGGACGAAGCGGAGCGGATTGCAGGCGGGGGAGCTGTATCTTGTCGGCGGTGAAGACGCGCCGCAGACGCAGGAACTCGCCCGGCGGCTCGCCGCGCAGTATGCCTGCGTGCGCTATTATACCCGCGAAGAATTGCAGGAGAGAGAAGCATGGAACAGGAAGCGCAGATGATACAGGGGACGGTGCTCGCGATCGTCTATCAGAACCCGGAAAACGGCTATTGCGTGCTGAAGATCCGCGCGGAGGACGGTCAGGTGGTGACGGTCGTCGGCACGATCCCCATGTGCGTGGCCGGGGAACGGCTGGCCATCGTGGGCAAGTGGTCGCGCCACCCGTCCTTCGGGCAGCAGTTCGAGGCCGAATTTCTCGAGCGCCTGATGCCCGAATCGGCCAGCGAAATTCTGGCGTTCCTCTCCTCCCGCGCCATCAAGGGCATCGGCCCCAAAACGGCGGAGAAGATCGTCAGCCGCTTCGGCGTGAAGAGCCTTGAAATTCTCGAGCAGGATTCCGCGCAGCTGACGCAGATCCCGGGGATCACAGAGAAAAAGGCACAGGAGATGTCCGAGAGCTTCCAGAAGCAGTCCGGCATCCGCCGCCTGATCGAATTTCTGACCATGTATCACCTGCCGGCGCAGCTGGCCGTGCGGCTCTACCGGGTCTATGGCGAGCTTGCGCAGGAGGCGCTGCGGGATGACCCGTACTTATTGACAGATGCCTATTTCCACGCGGACTTTTCGCAGGTGGACGCCTTCGCCATCGAGCTTGGCGTCAGCGCGGACGATGAGCGGCGCGTGGAGGCCGGGACGCTGTTTGAGCTGTCCTATAATCTCGGCGCGGGCCATACCTTCATCCCGCAGGACAAGCTGCGCGCGGCGGCCTGCGCGCTTCTGGGGCTGGACAGCGAGACGATCGACGCCGCCATGGAGCGCCTGCAGGAGCAGGGGCGGATGGAGCTGTGTACGCTCGCTGGGCTGACGGCCTGCTATCTGCCGGAATTGTATGAAGCGGAGACCTATGTCTGCCGCCGGATCCTCGGCATGACGGACGAGAGCTATCCGGAGCCGGGACGCATGGATGCGATCCTGCGTGCCATCGGGGATAAGCAGCAGATCGAATACGCGCCGGAGCAGCTCGCGGCCATCCGCGCGGCGGCCTGCCGCCAGCTGCTGATCGTGACCGGCGGCCCCGGCACGGGCAAAACGACGGTCATGTCCGGCATTCTGCAGCTGTTTGACGAGCTGAAGCTCAAAACGCAGCTGGCCGCGCCGACCGGGCGCGCTGCCAAGCGCCTGTCCGAGGTGACCGGGCGGGAGGCCTCGACTATCCACCGGCTGCTCGAGGCGCAGTTCGACGAGGCGACGGGCATGATGGCCTTTTTCCACGATGAGGACGCGCCGCTTCCGTGTGACGCGATGATCGTGGACGAGACCTCCATGGTCGATCTGCAGCTGATGGCGGCGCTTCTGAAGGCCCTGAAGCCGGGCTGCCGCCTGATCTTCGTGGGCGACCCAGATCAGCTGCCGCCGGTCGGGCCGGGGAATGTCTTTTCCGACCTCATCCGCAGCGGCGTCGTGCAGACCGTCCGGCTGACGCAGATCTTCCGGCAGGCACAGCGGAGCCTTATCGTCATGAACGCCCACGCCGTCAATCAGGGTGAGCTTCCCGTCCTGACGGCGACGGACCGCGACTTCTTCTTCCTCCGCCGCCGCGACCCGGCGGCCGCGGTCAAAACCATTCAGGAGCTGTGCCAGACGCGGCTTCCAAAGAACATGGGCATCGGCCCGCAGGACATTCAGGTGCTCAGCCCCAGCCGGAAGCATGAGACCGGCACGCGCGCGCTGAATCTGGCGCTGCAGGCGGTTCTGAATCCGCCCGTGGAAGGAAAAAAAGAGAAAAAGCATGGAGATTTTTCCTTCCGGATCGGCGATCGGGTAATGCAAATCCGGAACAACTATGATATAATGTGGAAACGGGCCGACGGACTTGGCTCCGGAACCGGTATTTTTAACGGCGATATCGGCTTCGTTGCGGATATCGATTTTCAGCAGGAGACGCTGACGGTGCAGTTTGACGACCGGACGGCGGAATATGCCTTTGACATGCTCTCCGAGCTGGAACCGGCCTATGCCATGACTGTTCACAAAAGTCAGGGCAGCGAATACCGGGCGGTGATCCTGTGCCTGTGCGGCGGGCCGCAGATGCTCCTGACAAGGAGCGTCCTCTATACGGCTATCACGCGCGCGCGGGAGCTGCTGATCATCGTCGGAAACGAAGACACCGTCGCCGCCATGACCCGCAACGACCGCCGCCAGCGGCGCTACAGCGGGCTGAAGCTCCGGCTGGAGGGAAAGGCGTAAGAGATGAAGCTGCTTGACTGGCTGCTCGATCTTCTCTATCCGCCCAAGTGCGTCATCTGCGGAAAGCTTCTGGAAAAAAGTGGCCCGGTCTGCGCGCGTTGTCTCGAGCATCTGCCGGAGTACGACGGCGCGGCCCCGCACGTCCGGTTCACGGAAGTGGGCGCGGTCAGCTTTTACTATGAAGGGGATCTGCGCACGTCGTTCCTGCGCTTCAAATTCGGCGGTGCGGCGCAGTATGCCGCGACCTACGGTGCATGGATGGCGCATACGATCGAGGACAAGCTGGCGGGGCGCTATGATCTTCTGACCTGGGCGCCGGTCAGCCGGGCGCGAAAGCGCGGCCGCGGCTATGACCAATCCGAGCTTCTTTGCCGCGAGATCGGAAAGCGGCTCGGCATGGAGCCGATGCGGACGCTGCGGAAGACCAGAAATCCGCCCGCGCAGTCCGCGCTGCCCGATCCCGCCCAGCGGCGCGCGAACGTGTCCGGCGCGTATACCCCGGAGCGGCCGGAGCGCTTTGCCGGAAAACGCATCCTGATCATTGACGATATTGTGACGACCGGCGCGACGCTTTCCGAGTGCAGCCGAACGCTGCTGCTCGCGGGCGCGTCGGACGTTGTATATGCGGCGCTCGCCGCACCGAGAAAACAAGACTGAAGGATACAAAGCTATGAAACTGATTCGTGATATCGGCATCGACCTTGGCACGGCGAACGTCCTGTGCTACGAAGAGGGCAGGGGCATCGTTCTGCGTGAGCCGTCGGTCGTGGCTGTGGACAAGAACACCGGCAAGGTTCTGCAGGTCGGCGCGGCTGCGCGCAACATGCTGGGGCGGACGCCGGGCAATATCGTCGCCGTGCGCCCGCTGCGCGACGGCGTGATCTCCGACTATGAGATGACGGAGAAAATGCTGGAGCAGTTCTTAAAAAAGATCAACCGCTTCACGCTCGTTAAGCCGCGCGTCATCGTGTCGGTCCCGTCTGGCATCACTGAGGTCGAGGAGCGCGCGGTCATTCAGGCAGCCATGGAGGCTGGCGCGCGCCGCGTGTATCTGATCGAAGAGCCGTTCGCGGCCGCCCTCGGCGCAAAGCTGCCGATCAGCGGACCGGAGGGCCACATGGTCGTGGACATCGGCGGCGGCACGACGGATATCGCTGTGCTGTGCCTGAACGGTATTGCAACGTCCTCGTCCATCAAAATCGCGGGCGATACGTTTGACGAAGCGGTCGTCGCCTACATGCGCAAGCGCTACGGCATGCTCATCGGCCTCAACACCGCCGAGGAGGTCAAGATCACCATCGGCTGCGTCTACGAGCGCCCGCAGGAGGTCTCCATGCTGGTCAAGGGCCGCGACGCCAAGACGGGTCTTCCCAACGAGGTAACGGTCTCGTCCATGGAGATGCTCGAAGCGTTCAAGCGCCCGGCGCGGCAGATCGTGGAAGAAGTTCTGTCCGTGCTGGAGCATTCTTCGCCGGAGCTCGTCGCGGATATCGCGCAGAGCGGCATCGTGCTGACCGGCGGCGGGAGCCTCCTTTATGGCTTTGACAAGCTCATTTCGGAGCGCACGGAGATCGCCTGCTCCATCGCCGACGACGCGGATTCCTGCGTCGCCAACGGCTGCGGCAAGAGCCTGCAGTGGATCGCCTCCATGCAGGAGGGCACGATCAACCTCGCCCGCCGCAAGCTGATGAAGGAACAATAAAGAAATCAGAAAAGCCCGGAACCATCCGGGCTTTTTCAGTCGGAGGACGCCGATGAAAAAGACGCTGAACGCCAATACCATCAAGCTGATCGCCATTCTGGCCATGACGGTCGACCATGTCGCGTGGCTGCTGTTCCCGGGCTACCCGAAGGATGCGCTGCCGGTCGTCATGCACATCATCGGCCGCCTGACCTGCCCGATCATGTGCTTTTTCATCGCGGAGGGCTATCACTATACGAAGGACGTGAACAAATACACGTTCCGGCTGTTCCTGTTCGCGGTGATCTCGCATTTCGCGTATCTGTTCGCGTCGGACGCGTTCGTGGATGCGCGGTCGTTTATTCCGTTTGCGGACGGGAATGTTCTGAACCAGACGAGCGTCATGTGGTCGCTGGCGTGGGGCCTTGTGATGCTGCGGACGGTGAACAGCCCGCGCTTCAGCCAGACGGTCAAGGTGCTTTTGATCGTGCTGATCTGCGTGATCAGTCTACCGAGCGACTGGAGCTGCATCGCGGCTCTGTGTGTGCTGGCTTTCGGGACGAACCGCGGCAATCTGCGCGAGCAGAGCCGGTGGATGGTGTTCTACGTGGCGCTCTACGCCGCTGTGTACTGCTTTGCCATCGACGCATTCTACGGCATCATGCAGCTGGCTGTCGTGCTGTCCATCCCGCTTCTGGCGTGCTATAACGGCCAGCGCGGGAAAGACCCGCGGGTGAACCGCGTTATGAAATGGGTATTTTACCTCTATTATCCGCTGCACCTGACCGTCCTCGGCCTGATCCGGGTTCTGCGGTGAGTGTGCTTACAATATATGCAGGAGGAAAAACAATGAAACTCAGAAGACTGGGAAAAACCGGGCTGCAGGTCAGCGAGATCGGCTTCGGCGGCGAGTGGCTGGAGCGCCATCCGGAAGAGGAAGGAATCGATCTGATCCATTACGCATCGGCGCAGGGGATCAACATTCTGGACTGCTGGATGCCGGATCCGAAGTCCAGAGATATCATCGGCAAGGGTATCAAGGACAACCGCAGCAACTGGTACATTCAGGGGCATATCGGCTCCACGTGGAAGGATGAACAGTATTTCCGCACGCGCGACATGACATATGTCCGCCCCGCGTTTGAAGATCTTCTGCGCCGTTTGCAGACGGACTATATTGACCTCGGCATGATCCATTATGTCGATTCCGAACAGGAATGGGAGCAGATCCAGCACTCGGACTATCTGGATTACGTCATGGAACTCAAAAACAGCGGCGTCATCCGGCACATCGGCATGAGCTCGCACAACCCGAAGGTCGCTATGAAAGCGGCGCAGTCCGGCTATGTGGAGATGATCCTCTTCAGCATCAATCCGGCCTTTGACATGCTGCCCGCGAGCGAGGATATCGATACGATGTTCGCGGAGCAATACGACGCGGGACTGAAGGGGACCGACCCTGACCGCGCGGAGCTGTACCGCATCTGCGAGGAAAATGACGTCGGCATCACCGTGATGAAGGGGTTTGCCGGAGGCAGACTGTTTGACGAGAAGCGTTCTCCGTTCGGCGTGCGCCTGAGCCCGGTGCAGTGCATTCATTACGCCCTGACCCGCCCGGCAGTCTCCGCCATCCTATGCGGCTACGATACCAGAGAGCAGGTCGATCAGGCAGTCGCCTATGAGACCGCTTCCGATGATGAAAAGGACTACGCGTCCGTTCTTTCCAACGCACCGTTCCATTCCTGCCGCGGCGAATGCACCTACTGCGGCCACTGCAAGCCCTGCGTCATGGATCTGGATATCGCCATGATCAACAAGTTCTATGATCTGGCCGTCATGCAGCCGGAGGTTCCGGCCACGGTAAAAGCCCATTATGAAGCGTTGGAACGCACCGCATCCGCGTGCATCGGCTGTCAGGACTGCGAATCCCGCTGTCCCTTCGGCGTACCCATCGCGGAGCGGATGAAGAAGACAGCAGAGCTTTTCGGGTGCTGAATAGCAGTCTGTCATGTCTCAGACGGCCAAAACGCCTTCCCCGGCAGGGGAAACTTGGCTCTCCCTCTGGGAGAGCTGTCGCCGCAGGCGACTGAGAGGGTACTTGACCGTCGTTTACCCTCTCCGTCTTCGCTTCGCTCAGCCACCTCTCCCAAAGGGAGAGGCAAGGGATGCGGGAAAGATCCAAGAAAACCTCCGTATGGCGCTGCCACACGGAGGTTCTTTGCTATATGCGGTTTTTACAGCGGCAAAAAGGAAAACGCCCACGTCATCAGCGGAACAAAGAGCAGCGCAGGCAGGAGGTTTGCCGTCTTGATCTTCGTGATGCCCAGCATGTTGAGGCTGATGGCGAGGATCATCACCGAACCGCAGCAGGAAAGCTCTGCGATCGCGGCGTCGGACAGAACCGGCGCCAGCACCTGCGCAAGCAGGACGATCGCGCCCTGAAACACAAGGACGAACCCGGCGGAGCATAAAACGCCGAACCCCAGCGTGACCGACAGCATGCACGAGGAAATGCCGTCCAGCAGCGACTTGGTAAACAGCAGCTCATAGTCCTGCCGCAGTCCTGCATTGATGCAGCCGACAAACGTCATCGCGCCGATGCAGAAGAGCAAGGACGCCGTCACAAAGCCCTCGGCCAGACTGGCTGTGCCGTCCGCGCGGTGGAAGCGCGTCTCGATGGCGCAGCCCAGCCGGTTCAGCGCGCCGTCAAGATCCAGAAGCGTTCCAAGGGCGGTGCCCAGCACCATGGAGACGATCAGCACCAGCGCATTCTCGCCCGACAGCATGCCGCTGACGCCGACATAGACGGTGCACAGCGCGATCGCGGTCATGATCGCGGACGCGATCTTTTCCGGGATCCCTTTTCTTGCGAGCAGGCCGACGGTACTGCCGAGCAGCACCGCGAGCGTATTGACGATCACACCAAGCATGCAGAGCGCTCCTTTTTATACAGATTTCAGATATCATACCATAAAACTGTAAAACAGGGAAGATTTCTTTCGGAAAACGGGGAAAACTGCGAAAATTATGGGAAGATTGCCCTGCGGAGAGGAATATAATTCCAAAAAAGGTAGAAATCCTGCGCAATATATAGTATAATACACCTATCTTTAATACAATTTGCGGGAAATGCCCGCAGACAGTTGGGAGATAGTATGAAACTACGCAGGAGAAAGCGGATTTCCGGCACGCCGAAGCGGAAGCTGCGCGCGCAGAGACTGGCGCTTTTGAAGCAGTTCTTTCGCGAGCATACGTGGGGCGTGATGATCGCGGGGCTGATCCTCATTGCGGTCGTGCTGTTCATCTTCGTGATCGCCGGCGCGTCGCCGAAGACGGCGGACGAGACGCAGACCGCGCAGACGGACACGCCGCGCTATGAATCGGGCTATATCTGCGCCATTACAACGGAAGTTCCCTATTACGATGAAGACCTCAGCCAGAGCGGCACCGTCGCACGCGGCATGGAGGTCACCTACGCGACCGACAAGACCGTCCGGCAGGACGGCGTGACCTATTACATGACCTATTTCCCCACGCTGGGCCACGGCTACGTCTCGGAGGAGAATCTGACGCAGAACGTTCATGAGGTGATCGCGGAAAAGACTGTGTATGTCCGCACGCCGCAGAATCTGCGGCCGGAGAAGGATTCGTATGTGCTGGGATCGCTGGTCGAGCAGGGGACGGAGCTGCAGGTGCTGGACTACGAGGGGACGACGAACGGCGTCGTCGACCTCTACAAGGTCTCCTATCAGGGCGAGACCGGCTACATCAGCGGCCAGTACGTCGCTACCACGCCGGAAGCAGCAAACGAGGTCTATGACCGCTTCGGCGTCTACGCCATCCATGCCGGCCGCGGCGACAAGTGGGGCGGCGGCGACGCGGAAAGTCTGGACTATTATCCGCGTACCAAAGCCGATTTCGCGGATAACCCGATGCCGGATCCCTGCTATGCGATCTATCTGACCTGTGACCCGGCTGTGCTGGGCGATATCGACAAGTACATCGAATACGCAAAGTCCACGAAGATCAACGCCTTCGTTGTCAACATCATGGACGGCACGTCCATCGGCTATAACTCGCCCGTGTACGAGGAATATTCTCCGACGGCGTACCAGTACGCCAACAATACGGTCGAGGAATATCAGGCCGCCATCCAGAAAATCAAGGACGCGGGCTTCTATGTGATCGGTCGGCTGACCACGTTCAACGATTCCTTCTTCTGCCAGGATCATCCGGAATACGCCATCGCGGACGGCTCGGGCGACCCTCTGTACGTTGCGGCGAGCTACTGGCCGAGCGCGTTCTGCCGGTACGTGTGGGAGTATAAGGTCGCGCTCGCCATCGACGCGGTCGAGACCATGGGCTTCAACGAGATCCAGTTCGACTACGTCCGTTTCCCGGACGGCACGGGCGGATATGAGGAAGACGGCAATATCGACTTCCGCAACGAATATGACGAGACCAAGGCGCAGGCCATTCAGCGCTTTTTGATGTACGCGACGGATATTCTGCATGAATACGGCGTCTACGTCGGCGCGGATGTCTTCGGCGAAACGAGCGGCAATTACGTGACGGCCTACGGCCAGTACTGGCCGGCGATCAGCAATGTGGCTGATGTCATTTCCGGCATGCCGTACCCGGACCACTTCGCCCAGAACGGCACCTACCGGCCGTGGGAGCACCCGTATGAGACGATGGTCGACTGGGCGGAATCCGCCGCCAAGCGCCAGTCGGAGACCCCGTCGCCCGCCATTGCCCGCACGTGGATCCAGGCCTACGACGCCATCCGCCCGCCGTACAACAGCTACGGCGCGCAGGAGGTCGCCGACGAGATCCGCGCCCTGTCCGAGCAGGGACTGACCGGCGGCTTCATGGCGTGGAACGCGTCGTGCAGTCTCACAAAGCTCGAAGAGCTCCGCCCGGCGTATGAGGCGCTGGAGTAAGCGCGTCATAAAATGCCGAAGGGCAGTAGATACCCTGTAGGGGCGGACGTCCTCTGTCCGCCCGGCAGAACACGCCGATTCCACGGAAGCTTACGGCAATTCGCAACTTTTCAGGGGCGGACAGGGTCGTCCGCCCCTACAAGCTGTAAAAAAGCTTTGCTTTGCTGCATGAAAAACCACCCGGCGCTTCCGTAGGGAGAGCGCCGGGTGTACTTTATCTTCTTGAAAGGAAACAGAGGAAAATTTTCCGCCGGGGCTTGACAAATGGGGTGGAATACGCTATTATACACCCACCTACTAACTAGGTAAGCTTTTAAGAAACCAACCACAGGGGGCCTGCCGCATGAACCGGATCTTTCAGATACTTCTGCGGGCGAATTTCAGATGCGGACGAATGTGACGCTGCAAGTGTTTTCCGCAGGACCATCCGTCAACCACACAAACATCTGAAATTCAAGAAAGAGGTATTGTTATGAGCAAGTATAAATTCGAGACCCTGCAGCTTCATGTCGGTCAGGAGCAGGCCGATCCCGTTACGGACGCGAGAGCCGTCCCCATCTACGCCAGCACGTCCTATGTCTTCCACAACTCTCAGCACGCGGCGGACCGCTTCGCACTGAAGGACGCAGGCAACATCTACGGCCGTCTGACGAACCCGACCGAATCGGTCTTCGAGGAGCGCATTGCCGCGCTCGAGGGCGGCGCAGCCGCTCTGGCTGTCGCATCCGGCGCAGCCGCCATCAACTACACGCTTCTCGCGCTGGCCAAGGCCGGTGAGCATATCGTCGCCTCCAAGACCATCTACGGCGGCACTTATAACCTGCTGGCGCATACGCTGCCGCTCTCGTCCGGCATTTCCGCCACATTCGTCGACCCGGACGTCGAAGGCTCGTTTGAAGCCGCCATCCAGCCCAACACCAAGGCACTCTACGTCGAGACCCTCGGCAACCCGAACTCCAACATCATCGACATTGAGAAAATCGCAAAGATCGCCCATAAGCATGGTCTGCCCCTCGTGGTGGACAACACGTTCGCAACGCCGTATCTGGTCCGCCCGATCGAATACGGGGCTGACATCATCGTCCATTCGGCCACAAAGTTCATCGGCGGCCACGGCACGGCCATCGGCGGCGTGATCATCGACGGCGGCACGTTCGACTGGAAGGCCTCCGGCCATTATCCGTGGATCTCGGAGCCGAACTCCAGCTACCATGGCGTATCCTTTGCCGAGGCGGCCGGCCCCGCCGCGTTCGCGACCTATATCCGCGCGATCCTGCTGCGCGACACCGGCGCAACGCTTTCTCCGTTCCACGCGTTCATCTTCCTGCAGGGGCTGGAGACGTTGTCGCTGCGTGTCGAGCGCCACGTGTCCAACGCGCTGAAGATCGTGGAATACCTGAACAATCACCCACAGGTCGAGGCGGTCCACCATCCGTCGCTCGCCAGCGAGCCGAGCCACGATCTGTATCAGAAGTACTTCCCGAACGGCGGCGGCTCCATCTTCACGTTTGAGATCAAGGGCGATGCCAAAACGGCGCAGACGTTCATTGATCATCTGGAGATCTTCTCCCTGCTTGCCAACGTGGCCGATGTCAAGTCGCTCGTCATCCATCCTGCCAGCACAACGCATTCGCAGCTGAACGAGGCGGAGCTGCTCGATCAGGGTATCAAGCCCAACACCATCCGCCTGTCCATCGGCATTGAGAACGTGGACGATCTGATCGCTGCACTTGACAAGGCGTTTGCGGCTGTCAAGTAAATAAAAAAACCGGCCTGACGGGTTCCCGTCAGGCCGGAGCATCCTCTCTTTTCCGGGACGCAGATGTTTCTCTGCGCCCCGGTTTCTTATGCCATTTTTCGGACGGCCCGGCGGTCGAGAAGATCGCGCAGGACCGTCGCGCCGAGGACCAGAACTGCGCCGATGATGCCGAAAACGCTCAGCTTCTCATGCAGCACAAACGCGGAAAGAAGCAGTGCCGTAATGGGATCCAGATAGCTCATCAGCGCGACTGTCTGCGCCGGGAGTCTGCCCATGGCACCAAAATACATGGCATACGGCAGCCCTGTGTGGACAATCGAGACGACCAGCAGCAGAAGCACCGAGCGGGTCTCCGCCTGCACGGAAGCAAGCTCGCCCGTGAAGAGCAGATAGGGGAGCATGACTGCGCCTGCCGCGCCCAGCTGGACAATGGTCGTGTCAAAGGCGTTCAGTGCGCTGAGCTTTTTTGTGATGACCATGACGCTCGCGTACAGAACGGCTGCGCCCAGCCCCAGCGCGATCCCCATGCCGGTCCCGGCCGGGAGTGCTTCGCCGTCCAGCACGCCCGAAACGAGCACCATGCCGCCGACGGCCAGCGCCACGCAGACGATCTTGCCGCCCGTCATTTTTTCACCGAACAGGAACGGAGAGACTGCGATCAGCAGGATCGGCGCCATGTAATAGCAGAGCGTTGCGGCGGCGACGGTCGTATAGCGGTAGGCCTCAAACAGCAGCATCCAGTTGAAGCCGATCATCCCGCCGGACAGAAGCAGCAGCCAGAGCTTTGACCGTAGCGCGGCCCAGTCCGGCTTCCGGCCGCGAAGACACTGTATCAGCAGAAGAAACACGCAGCCGAGCAGCCCACGGCAACAGGAGATGGCCGCGCTTGGCAGATCGATGAGTCGCCGCAGAAGGCCGATGGTGCCGAAAATGACCATCGCCGCGGCCAGCGTGAGCTTTGTCTGTGCATCCGAGTTACGCGTTTTCATGACAAATTACTTCCTGATAAAAGCAAGATTCAGGTCAACGTCAGTGTCAATGCCGTCGACGCGGCCGTCGCAGGCATATTGCCAGAGATCGAACCGGTAGGTGAAGGTGGGGGTCTCGTTGTACTCTGCCAGCCAGAAAGTGTAGCCGTCGAGGCTCGGCAGATGCAGCTCCTCATAGCCGAGCTGCTGGTTGAAGTAGAGCCCGGCGGAATAGCCCGCCTGCGTGATAGCTGAGCAGAACGCATCGGTGACCGCTGTCAGCGTGGCAAGATCCATTTCGTCGCTGCGCGCGTCCGCCTCGATCTTTTCCCAGTCGAAGAAGACCGGATACGCCAGCTGGTAGCCGGAAATGTGATCGAGTACGAACTGGGCCTCCTCGCGCGCTTCCTGCTCGTCAACGGCCTGTGAGAAGAAGTAGACGCCGACCTCAAGCCCCGCGTCGATCGCGCCGTCGAGATTCTGCTGGAAATAGGCGTCCTCCTGAATGGAGCCTTCGGTATAGCCGCGGTAGCCGACGCGCAGAATGGCAAATTCCACACCGCTGGCTGCAACGGCCTGCCAGTCGATCTCCTGCTGGTGGGCGGAGACGTCAATGCCGATCTGGCTGGTCATGGTATCGCTCTCGTAGCGGAGGAATCCGCCGTCACGGGTAAAACAGTCGGGGTCATATGTAGGGTCGGACGCCGCGGAATCCTGCACGGGATCGGCGGACGGCTGGGGATCCTGCACCTCTTCGACCGGATCCTTGGCGCTGACGGTCGCGTCGGCGCCGTAATGGAACAGCCGCTCAGCCAGCGCGGCCAGACCCCAGAGGATCAGCGCCGCCAGCAGCACGAATATGAAAATCATCAGCCGCCGCGAGCGTCTTGCACGTTTACTTGCCTGCCGCATGATTTGCTCCTTTGGTACAAAATAATATTAAATTATAGCACAATCTGCACAAAAAGCCAAGACGCACTTTGGCAGCCGTGCGAGCCTTGTCATTTGCTTAAAACTATGGTAAAATATATTGATATTCCGCCAAAGGAGGCGCATGCATGGAAAATACGGAACGCAGACAGAACGAGGAGCTGCTGGAAGCGCGCCGACTGCGCAGGCTGGAGCAGAAGCGGAAGCTCCTGATGCGCCAGCGCGTGCTGGCAGTCGTTCTGCTGGTGATTTTTATTTTATCGCTCATCCTGATCCTGCGCGGCTGCCGCAACCGCCGCGAGCATCCGGAGCTTTACGCAAAGAGCCAGGATTCCTTCCAGGTGGACACCGAGCCGGATACCGTCGTCAACATTGCCGCGGTCGGCGATATCACCATCACGGACGAACTGCTGGCCGATGCCAAAAAGCCGGACGGGAGCTATCAGTTCGCGGAGAATTTCGCCGCCGTTTCCGGCTATACGATCTCGGCAGACCTCACCATCGGCAATCTGGAATGCAATTTCTGCGGCGAACCGTATGCCGGAAAGCCGGATTACCGTGCGCCGGATTCTCTTGCGCAGACGCTCTCGACCATCGGCTTTGACCTGCTGCAGACAGCCAACACCTGCTCCATCCAGAACGGCCTGTCCGGTCTGCAGAGCACCATCGATACCCTGACGAGCGCCGGCATCGACCATGCCGGGACCTATGCCAATGCGGCGGAGCGCGCCGGGAACAACGGCGTGATCGTCAAGACGGTCAGCGGCCTGAAGATCGCCATTGTCGCCTATACCAAGGGCCTCGGCGGCCTGCAGCTGCCGGAGGGTGCGGAGTATGCGGTGAACCTTCTGTACAAGGATTACAGCACGGACTATGAGCAGCTGGACACCAACGCCATTCTCAATTCCATCGACGCGGCGAAGGAGCTGAAGCCGGATATCATCCTTGTCATGCTCCACTGGGGCAGCGAGGCGACGCTGGACGTCACCACCTCCCAGCAGACGCTGGCCAAGCGCCTGTTTGAGCGCGGCGCGGACGCAATCATCGGCTCGCACAGCCATCTGGTCGGCAAAATGGAGACGATGGACATCCGAACGGACGACGGCAAGGACAAGACCTGCTTTGTAGCCTACAGCCTCGGAAACTTTTTCTCCAGCCTGAACAGCTCCTATGCCTCCGGCTGCGACGAATCGGTCATCCTCAACCTGCAGTTCACCAAAAACGGCGAGACCGGCGAGACCAGCCTGACCGGCGTCAGCTACACGCCGCTTTATATCATGGACAGCGGCGCGGACGCCGACGGCAGCCGCTATGAGATCCTCCCGATCCGGACGGCCATCGCCTCCGGCCTTTTCCCGGGAAAAACAGACACGCTGACCAACGCCATCAGCCGCCTGCGAACACGGACGGAGTCCGATTTTGACTCGGGCAAGTAAAAGCTTGTAAAGGAGAGACCTGCCGGTGAAACAGAAAACGATCTTTTTTGACCTCGACGATACCCTGTATGACCGCTTTGTCCCGTATCAGAAGGCATTCCGGCAGTTTTTTGGAGACCGGTATGCGGAAAAAACGCTGCAGGCCTTTGACGCGGTGATCCATCGCGGCTATGAGGTCTTTGCCGCGGCGCATACCGGGAAAATTTCCATGCGGCAGATGCATGTCTACCGTCACCAGACCGGGCTTGCAGACGTCGGTATTGCCGTCACGGAGGACGAAGCGCTGCAGATGCAGGCGCTGTATGCCGCGCAGCAGCGGCAGATCACGCTGACGGACACGATGCGGCAGGTGCTGGACTTCTGCAAGACGCACTTCGCCGCGGTCGGCGTCATCACGAACGGCGGCGTAGCCTCGCAGCAGGGAAAGCTGCAGAGCCTCGGTATATCCCAGTGGGTCGAGCCGGAGCTGATCTTTATTTCCGACGCCTGCGGCGTCATGAAGCCCGCACCGGATATTTTCCGACTGGCGGAGCGTGCCGCTGGGACAGCGTGCATCTACGTCGGCGATTCCTATTCGCAGGACGTCGCCGGTGCCGCCGGCTGCGGCTGGAGGACCGTCTGGCTCAACCGCCGCGGCGACAGCCCCGAAGGCCCCGCGCCGGACTGCATGGTCCGCACCGAGCAGGAGCTTCTGGAGGCCCTGCCCGTGCTGGCGAAAGCAGATTGTTAAAACTTGCCGAATCGACCAATTTTGAATAATCAAAAACCCTCCTGCGGATACTAAGCGCATAGCATCGGAACTTCACAGGAGGAATTTGATATATGAAAGCAACAGGCATTGTCCGCCGCATCGACGACCTCGGCCGCGTCGTCATCCCCAAAGAGATCCGCCGCACCCTCCGTATCCGCGAGGGCGACCCGTTGGAGATCTATACGGAGAAGGACGGCGAGGTGATCTTCAAAAAGTATTCGCCGATGGGCGATCTGGGGGATTTTGCGGGGCAGATCTGCGAATCGATCGGGAAGAATACCGGGCACATCGCGGCGGTCTGCGACCGGGATACGATCATTGCCGTGCATGGCGCGCAGAAGCGCGAGCTTCTGGACAAGCGCTGTTCGCAGGAGCTGGAGCAGCTGATGGAGCTGCGGCGCGGCTACCGCTACCAGACCGGCGATCTGCAGCTGCATCCGACGGACAGCGCCGACCGCTATCACATCGGCGCAGCCGCGCCGATCACTGCGGAGGGCGATCTGATGGGCTGCGTGCTGCTTCTGCTGGAGGACGGCGCGCCGGAGCTCGGCGAGGGCGAGCAGAAGCTTGTGCAGACCGTGGCCGGATTCCTCGGCCGCCAGATGGAAAGCTAAGCATAACTGCCAAAAAATCTGCGGATTTTTTGGCAAAAGGACTGCACCGGCTGCAGCGCGTGTCGGAATCAGAGCTTGCGAAACGAATCCTTGCAGAGCAAGGCTTCTTATTCTGACGCTCTGTTCCTCCCTGTTCCATGCAGACCGCTTCGCTGGGTCTGCATGGAAGCCTGAAGGCGCACAAAATTCACGTTTGCCGGTGAGAAGTATTTTTTCCGAGAGCAGGGGCTCCCGGAAAAATGGATCCACATTTGATTTGCGCCTGCGGGCGCAAACTCTACGAGGTTTTGACATGTGAAAGGGGACGCACTGCGTTTGCGGTGCGTCCCTTCGTTTTTTGAAAAAAGTGTGGCGGAATGGGAAAAAATCTGTTATACTATACTATCAGGCGAAGTATCGGCCGGGAAAGGAACGCATGGCATGGAATTTACCGGATTTCTGGGCAACGACGCGATCAAGCGGCGGCTGACCGGTGCGTTTGCCAGCGGCCGCGTGGCGCACAGCTACCTGATCTGCGGGCCGGAGGGTTCCGGCCGGCATACGCTCGCCCGGCTCTTGAGCGCCGCGATGGAGTGTACCGGGGACAAACGGACTGTTCCGTGCGGCGTCTGCCCCGGCTGCCGGAAGGCGCTGGCGGGCATCCATCCCGATATCATCACCGTCGACGACACGGAGCACAAGGCCATGACTGTCGACCCGATCCGCGCGGCCAGAAGCGACATGTTCATCCGGCCGAACGAGGGCCTGCGCAAAATTTACATCATCCCACGCGGACAGGACATGAACGAGAGCGCGCAGAACGCACTTCTGAAAATTCTCGAGGAGCCGCCGGATTACGGTGCGTTCCTGATCCTGTCGACGAGCGCGGAGCGCCTTCTGCCGACGATCCGCAGCCGGTGTGCCGAGCTGCAGCTGGGGCCGGTCGAAGAGCGGGAGGCGCTGCCGTTTCTGCAGGCGCACTGCCCGGAGCAGCCGGAAAATACGCTGCGTGCGGCTTACCTGCGCGCGGGCGGCTTTCTGGGGCAGGCGCTGACGCTCCTGCAGACAGAGGAAGACCCGGCTGTGGCCGGACTTGCGGCGGCCTATGCCGCGCGCGACCGGATGGCGCTGCTGCGCGCCCTGCTGCCGATGGAAAAATACAAGCGCGATCCGCTTACGCAGGTGCTGCGGCAGCTGCGCGAGAGTATCTGCGCCGCGATGGAGCAGCGCAGCGGACTGGATACCGCGATGCAGAGCGCCGCGCAGATGGTGGCCAGCCGCTCCGGCGCGGAGCTTTTACAGGCGGCCTGCGATCTGCAGACGGCCATTGACAGCCTGGACGCGAACGCGTCGGCCGGCGCCGTGATCGGCTGGCTGGCGATAAAGCTGCGCTGAATCTGGGCTTTTGATTTTACCTTGCCGCCATGCGCGGCAGATTGGAGAGAACCATGCAAGAATTGACACCCGAATCCGTTCTGGAGCAGCAGGAGCCTGCACAGGAAACGGAAGCGCAGGCCGCCGAAGAGACACGGCAGCCCGAAGAACTGCCGCAGGAGCCGGTCCAGCCGGCCGGGCAGCAGTCCGATACATCCGAGGAAGCAGAACCGGCCGAGCCCGCACAGGAGCCGCAGCCGGACAATCAGCCGCAGCCGGTCACGGTCGTGGATATTCGCTTCCGGAACAATGCAAAATCCTATTTCTTTGACCCGGACGGCATGACGCTCGAGGCCGGGACGCACGTCATCATCGATACGGCCCGCGGCGACGAATTTGGCACCTGCGTGTCCGGCTGCCATGCGGTCTCGCAACGGGAACTGGTATTGCCGCTGCGCAAGGTTTTGCGCGTGGCGACTGCGCAGGATGAGCGCATCAACGCGGACAATCAGGAGAAGGAAAAGCGCGCCTTTGAGGTCTGCCAGCAGAAAATTGCCGCGCACGGGCTGGAGATGCAGCTCGTCTCGGCGGAGTGCGCCTTTGACGGCAGCAAGCTCCTGTTCTTCTTCACGGCGGAGGGCCGCGTGGACTTCCGCGAGCTGGTCAAGGATCTGGCGTCCGTCTTCCGCACCCGGATCGAGCTGCGGCAGATTGGTGTGCGCGATAAGGCCAAGATGGTCGGCGGTCTCGGCGTGTGCGGCAGACCCTTCTGCTGCAAGGAATTTCTCGACGATTTCCAGCCCGTCTCCATCAAGATGGCCAAGACGCAGAACCTGAGCCTCAATCCGACGAAGATCTCCGGCACCTGCGGCAGGCTCATGTGCTGCCTGAAATACGAGCAGGAGGCCTATGAGGATCTGATCAAGACCGCGCCGAAGGCGGAATCCTTTGTCGATACGCCGGACGGACGTGGGACAGTCATTGAGGTGAATCTGCTCCGGCAGAGCGTCAAGGTACGTATGGAGGATCACCCGGAGACGATCGGGAGCTATAAAAACACGGATATTTACGTCATCCGCAACGGCAAGGCACGCAAGAACGATCCGCCCATCCCGAAGGATCTCGCGCCCATCTCGTCCAGACCGCGCCCTGTGGTCAAGAAGGAAGCCTTCTTCGAGGAGCTGCCGGAGGTCATTTATGCCGACGCGGTCGCCGTGATCGAACCGGAGGCGCAGACCGGCGAGCAGCCGCAGGCGCAGAGCGCGGCAGACCCCGCAAAGAGCGCGAACCGTCGCCGACGCCGCGGCGGCAGAAAGCCGAAGGCGCCCGGCGAGCGTCCTGCAGAGCAGGCAGCCGAGAGGCCTGCCAAGCCCGACCAGCCCCGGCAGGAGCAGCCCCGGCGTGAGCGCCCGAAGAAGGACCGCCCCCCGCAGGAGCGCAAACCCGCCGCCGATAAGCCCGAGCGGACGGACAAGCCCGAAGCGGCAGACGGTCAAACCCCGAAGCCCCGCCGCCGCAGACGCCGCCCCGGAGGCGGCCGCAAGCCCGCAGGCGAGGGCCAGCCGCCCAAGACGGAAGGATAAGTAAATCTAAACCCACCGGCCCTGCGGCCGGTGGGTTTTTGTAAGAGCACCGGTGCGCCGGTGCTTTTTTACGGTCTGGCCGCGGACAAAAGCGCCTGCAGCTCCGCGGGCTGCAGCGGGCGATATTGCCCGGGCAGGAGCGTCTCATCCAGCCGCAGCGGGCCGATGGCCAGCCGCTTGAGATAGAATACGTGCCCGCCGACGGCCTTGACCATCATCCGCACCTGATGCTTGCGCCCCTCCGTGATCCAGAGCTTCCCGGCCGTGACCGGCCGCGCGGGATTTTTCAGGTATTTTTCCCGGAACCGCTCCGGCAGATACGCTGCGCTCTCGCCGATGGTGGTGCGGCAGAGGAGCGCGGCGCGCGCCGGGCGGGAGATCTCGCGCCCCGAGAGGATCGGCACACCGGTCTCCATCCGGTGCATCGCGTCCTCATCCAGCGTGCCGAACGCGCGGTATTCATATTCCTTCTCCACGTGATGCTCCGGCCGCAGCAGCGTATGATCCAGCATGCCGTCGTCCGTGAACAGGAGCAGCCCCTCGCTGTCCCGGTCCAGCCGCCCGACAGGGTGCAGCACTTCGCGCAGTTCCTCCGGGAAGCAGACCATGACGGTCTCCCGCCGCGCGTCGCGCCGGGCGGTCAGAAGTCCGCGCGGCTTATTGAGCATGTAATACTGCGCCATACTGTCCTCCTGCATTTTCATACAGTTATCATACCCGATAAAGCGATCTGCAGCAAGCGGAAAATATGAAAGATGATGAACAAAATCCTGCAGAAAGGGCGAGAGGATTGACGCATATTATAAATTTTGCTGAATTTTTGAATTTTTGAAAGAAGACTTTTCAAAAACGTCATTTTGTGGTACAGTATACACAACTTTATGACAGCTTCCGGCCGCACGGCCGGAGAGGAGAGTGTAGCATGAAAACAACTGAGCACGGCGTTTTTCTCTGCGGCGGCGCGCCGCACGATACCGCTGCCATTTCCAAAGAAGAGGGCAGAACCAGAACGATGGCCTACCGCATCCTGCAGGCCCATAACCGGTCCGGCCGCCCGGACAAGCTGCAGATCCGGTTCGACGCGATGCTGTCGCACGATATCACCTATGTCGGCATCATCCAGCAGGCGCGCGCGTCCGGCATGAAGGAGTTTCCCATCCCGTACGCGCTGACGAATTGCCATAACAGTCTCTGCGCGGTCGGCGGCACGATCAACGAGGACGATCATGTCTTCGGCCTGTCCGCGGCGAAGAAATACGGCGGCATCTATGTTCCCGCCAACCAGAGCGTCATCCACTCCTACGCGCGCGAGCAGATGGCCGCCTGCGGCGCAATGATCCTCGGCTCCGATTCCCACACGCGCTACGGTGCGCTCGGCACCATGGCCGTGGGCGAGGGCGGGCCGGAGCTTGCCAAGCAGCTGTTAAAGCACACGTGGGACGCTGATCTGCCCGAAGTTGTGCTGGTTTATCTGACGGGCAAGCCCCGCCGCGGCGTCGGCCCGCATGACGTGGCGATCGCGCTGGTCAAAGAGACGTTTGCCAGCGGCTTTGTCAAGAACCGCGTGCTGGAGTTTGCAGGCCCCGGCATCGCGTCGCTCCCGATCGATTTCCGCAACGGCATCGACGTCATGACGACCGAGACCACCTGCCTGTCCTCCATCTGGGAGACGGACGAGGAGACGAAGCGCTTCTTTGAGATCCACGGCCGTCCGGAGGCCTACAAGCCCCTGCACCCGGTCGACGGCGCATATTATGACCGCATGATCGAGATCAATCTGTCCGAAATCGAGCCGATGATCGCCCTGCCGTTCCATCCGTCGAACGCGTACACCATCCGTGAGTTCCTCGCGAATGCAGAGGAACTGCTCGCCGGGGTCGAAGCGGAAGCAAAAAAGCGCTGGCCGAAGGCGGACGTGCACCTGCTGGACAAGATCCATGACGGCGCGGTCTGGGCCGATCAGGGCATCATTGCCGGCTGCGCGGGCGGCATGTTTGATAATATCGACGAGGCGTCGCAGATCATGGACGGCGGCTCGATCGGCAGCAGCTATTTTACCATGAACGTCTATCCCACGTCCGTGCCGGTCAGCCTTGCGCTGACGCGCATGGGCGTGACGGAGCGGCTGCTCGAGACCGGCACGATCATCAAGCCGAGCTTCTGCGGTCCGTGCTTCGGCGCGGGCGACGTCCCGGCCAACAACGGCCTGTCCCTGCGCCATACGACGCGCAACTTCCCGAACCGCGAAGGCTCCAAGCCCGGCGAGGGGCAGTTTGCGGGCGTGTGCCTGATGGACGCGCGCTCCATCGCCGCGACAGCGAAAAACGGCGGCCGCATCACCCCGGCGGACGAGCTGGATTACGAACCGGAGCGCCATCCGTACCGGTTCGACGAGACGGTCTATGCCCGCCGCGTCTACAACGGCTTCGGCCATCCGCAGCCGGAGACGGCGCTCATCATGGGCCCGAACATCACCGACTGGCCGAAGATGTACGCCCTCGGCGAGAATCTGCTCCTCGAGCTGGCCGCCGTCATCCACGACCCCGTCACCACGACCGACGAGCTGATCCCGTCCGGCGAGACGTCCTCCTACCGCTCAAACCCGCTGCGGCTGGCGGAGTTTACGCTCTCGCGCCGCGTGCCGGACTATGTGCCGCGCGCGAAGAGAATCGCGGAGGTGGAAGCCGGACGCCGCGCGGGCGCGGCACCGGACGTGCTGCGGAAGGTGCTGGCCGCAGTCGGCGATGCAGACGCGCTTTTGCCGACGACGCAGTTCGGTTCCTGTGTGTTCGCCAACAAGCCGGGCGACGGCTCTGCGCGCGAACAGGCGGCCTCGTGCCAGAAGGTGCTGGGCGGCTTCGCGAATATCTGCTATGAGTTTGCCACCAAGCGCTACCGCAGCAACTGCATCAACTGGGGCATGCTGCCGTTCACGCTGGACGCGGATACGCCCTTTGACTACGCACCGGGCGACTTCGTCTTTGCCCCCAATGTGCGCAAGCTGCTCACGGAAGGGCAGGAGGACTTCCCTGCAACGGTCATCCGCGCGGACGGAAGCACGCAGCCGCTTCTGCTGCATGTGAAGGGCCTGACGCAGGATGAAAAGGAAATTTTGCTGGACGGCTGCCTGATGAACTATTACGCAGCCCGCGGATAAAAGGAGACACGATGGAAAAGATCAGAATGAAAACGCCGCTCGTCGAGATGGACGGCGACGAAATGACAAGAGTTCTCTGGCAGATGATCAAGGACGAGCTGATCTGCCCGTTCGTCGATCTGAAGACGGAATATTACGATCTGGGTCTGCTGCACCGCAATGAGACCGAAGATCAGGTCACGGTCGACGCGGCCATGGCTACGAAAAAATACGGCGTCGCCGTCAAATGCGCGACGATCACGCCGAACGCGCAGCGGATGATCGAGTACCCACAGCTGACGCAGATGTGGAAAAGCCCGAACGGCACGATCCGCTCGATCTTAGATGGAACGGTCTTCCGCGCGCCCATTCTGCTGGATTCCATCAAGCCGGTCGTGCGCAACTGGAAAAAGCCGATCACCATTGCCCGTCATGCCTATGGCGACGTGTATAAATCGGTCAGCTTTGAGACAAGCGAGCCGGGCGAATGCACCATGACGTTCCGCGGCGCGTCGGGCGAGGAAAAGACCGTTCTTGTCCAGAAGGTCGGCGGCCCGGCCGTCTTCCAGGGCGAACACAACAAGGAATCGAGCATCCGCTCGTTTGCCAAGGCCTGCTTCCAGTACGCGATCGACACAAAGCAGGATCTCTGGTTCTCCACCAAGGACACCATCGCCAAGGTCTATGACGGCGCATTCAAGCGGATCTTTGAAGAGGAATACGAGCAGAACTACAGATCGCAGTTCGAAGCGCTCGGCCTGACGTATTTCTACACGCTTATCGACGACGCGGTCGCGCGCGTCATCCGCAGTGAGGGCGGCTTTATCTGGGCCTGCAAAAACTACGACGGCGACGTGATGAGCGACATGGTCTCCACGGCCTTCGGCTCGCTGGCCATGATGACGTCGGTGCTCGTCGCGCCGGACGGCACGACGGAGTATGAAGCCGCGCACGGCACTGTCACGCGGCACTATTATAAGTACCTCAAGGGCGAGCAGACCTCGACCAACCCGATGGCGACGATCTTCGCGTGGACCGGCGCACTCAGAAAGTGCGGACAGCTGGATCATCTGCCGGAGCTGGAGCAGTTCGCAGACCGTCTGGAGGCCGCCTGCATGGATACCCTGAAGGCCGGCATCATGACGAAGGACCTTGTCGGCCTCGTGGAAGACGGCCCCGCGCAGGCCGTGACCAGTCTGGCGTTCCTCCAGGCCATCCGCAGCCGGATGGAAGCGTAATTCAGACAGGTAACAGGCACAGCAGGATCATCTGCTGTGCCTGTTCTTGCCTCTCCCGGTGGGAGAGGTGGCCGAGCGCAGCGAGGACGGAGAGGGTAGACGATGACTGCAAGACCCTCTCAGTCGCCTGCGGCGACAGCTCTCCCGGAGGGAGAGCCAAGTAGGGGACGCCCTTGCCTCTCCCCTTGGGAGAGGTGTCTGAGCGCAACGAAGACGGAGAGGGTAGACTGTGACTGCCAAGTGCCCTCTCAGTCGCCTTCGGCGACAGCTCTCCCAGAGGGAGAGCCAAGTAGGGGACGCCCTTGCCTCTCCCGTTGGGAGAGGTGGCCGAGCGCAGCGAGGACGGAGAGGGGAAATGCTGAACGAGACCGCAAATGCCCTCTCAGTCACCTGCGGTGACAGCTCTCCCGGAGGGAGAGCCAAGGCCCAACATGAGAAATGGAGCGTATCGGTACCGATACGCTCCATAAACTGTTTTACGACCACCATCAAACCGGCGGGCTGTTTTTTATGCCTTATTCGGTGTACAGGTACGCGTACTTGCTGCGGATGGTGAGGATCAGGGTCTCGATCTCCTTCGGCAGGTCGTTCGGCTGGGACAGATCGTAGGTCTTGTCCTCGTCCAGACGGACGCGGATGGCGTCGCCGCCGAGGAACAGAACGCCCTTGTTCTCACTCTCGTTCATGTCCTTTTCGGTCTGGAAGAGCGTGAACTTGTCGTGGCACGGCTCAGATGCATACGGGCAGAACTGCGTGCAGTTGCCGCACTCGTTGCACATCTTGTCGACGTGGACGATCTCGTGGCGGCCGTCATCCAGCTTCACGACGACATTCGCGCGGTTCGGGCAGGAATCAGCGCAGTTTTCGCAGACCGTGTTGCAGTTCAGGCAGCGGCTGCCCTCGCAGCAGGCGTCCTTCGCCATCTTGAGGATGCCCTTCTTGGCGATGGCGTCGGCCTTGGTGGGATAGGCCTGCTCGGGGATCTCATAGGTGTGGGCTTCGCCGATGACGGCTTCCGCGAACGCGGCTGCGTCGGCAATGCCCTCGACGACGGTCGCGGGGCCGCGATGCGCGTCGCCGGCGGACCAGACGTTTTCGACGTTGGTCTTGAACGCCGGACCCTTGCGGCCCATTTCGATGCCGTTGTCGGCCATGAGCTTGCTGTCGACCTTTTCGCCAATGGCGGAGATGACGAGATCGCACGGGATCTCAAACGTTTCGCCGGTGGCGACCGGGCTGCGGCGACCGGAAGCATCGGGCTCGCCGAGCTTCATCCTGCTGCAGACCAGCTTGCCGTCCTTCTGCTCGACCGGAGCGGCCAGCTCGACCAAATTGATGCCCTCGTCGATGGCGAGCTTCAGCTCATGCTCGTCGGCGGGCATTTCCTTCTTCGTGCGGCGGTAGACGAGGGTGGAGGAGGCTGCGCCCATGCGCTTGGCGACGCGGGCGGCGTCCATCGCGGTGTTGCCTGCGCCGACGACGACCACATGGCCCTCAAGGCACGGCTTGACCTGCGTCTTCATTTCCTTCATCCAGCCGATGACGCCCTTGACATTGCCGGGGATGCCCAGCTCGCCCGCCTGCCATGCGCCGGTGGCCATCAGGATGTGGGTGTAGCCCTGCTTCTTCAGCTCTTCCACGCTGGGCGCGGGCGCGCCGCACTTGACTGTGACGCCGAGGCGCTCCATGATGGAGATATCCTTGTCGATGGCTTCGTCGGGGATACGGAACGCGGGGATGACATAGCGCGGCACGCCGCCGAGCTTCTCTTCGCGCTCAAAGATCGTGGTGTCCACGCCGCCGCGGGCGAGGAAGTAGGCCGCAGCAATGCCGGTCGGGCCGCCGCCGATGATGGCCGCCTTCTTGCCGGGGACCTTGGCGGTCGGCTTCAGCGTGGCCATGAGGGCTTCGTAGCCGTGGGCGGCCGCGATGAGCTTGGTGTCGCGGATGTGGACGGATTCGTCATAGAAGTTGCGCGAGCACTTGTTCTGGCAGCGGTGCGCGCAGATGGTGCCGGTGATGAACGGCAGGGCGTTCTTTTCCGTGATGAGCTTCAGAGCCGGGCCGAACAGACCGCGGCGGCAAAGCTCCATGTACTCCGGAATGTCCTGATGGATCGGGCAGCCGCCCTTGCAGGGTGCAGTGAAGCAGTCGATGAGGGGGACCTTGTCCTCACTCTTGCGGGCAGGCAGCGGCTTGATGGGCTTCAGGTGGTGGAAATCGGTGTGGCTGGCCGTGGACATGTCGCTGATGGCAGCGGAATCCGTGCCGTTGAAGGCATGATACGGCAGCTTCTCAGCCTTTTCGACCATCTGCGCCAGACGGTTGTATCCGCCGGGCTTGAGAATGGTGGTGGCCACGGTGATGGGCCAGATACCGGCTGCAAACAGCTTGTCGCAGTTGAAGAACTCCGCGCCGCCGGCAAAGGAGATCCGCATTTTGCCGTTAAACTGACGGCTGATGCGGCTGCACATTTCAATGGTCAGCGGGAACAGGCTCCGGCCGGACATGTACATCTCAGTGCCGGGCAGCTCGTTCCGCGTGGTGTCGACCGGGAAAGTGTTGGAGAGCTTGAGACCAAATTCCAGACCCCTGGAATCGGCCAGCGCCTGCAGACGCTCGAACATCGGCACGGCGTCGGCCCACTGCAGATCCTCGTTGAAGTGGTGTTCATCGAAGACAATGTAGTCATAGCCCATGGAGTCGAGGATGGTGCGGGCGGTCTTGTAGCCGAGGATGGTCGGGTTGCACTTGACAAAGGTGTGCAGACCCTTTTCGGTCAGCAGATACGACGCGATGCGCTCGATCTCCTGCGGAGGACAGCCGTGGAGCGTGGAAACGGTGACGCTGCGGCTGACGCGCGGGGAGATGGAAGCGATGAAGTCCTTTTCCTGCGGGAACAGCTCGGTGAGAACAGCAAGGCATTCTTTGAACTGCACGGTGTTGGACGCGTCCATCATGTTATCGATATAGGTGTTGACCTTTTCGCCCTTGATGCCCTCAAGATCATAGCCGACGGACATGTTGAATACGAAGCCGTCCGGGGAACCGAGGCCATAGACCTTGGAAAGGACCTTCAGTGCGCACCAGGCCTTGATATACTCGTTCTGCGCCTGCGGGACCTCCAGCTCGGTCGACCATTCCTGGTTGTAGCCCTCGTCGTTTGCCAGAATGCACGGACGCGGCACACAGCGGGCCAGCTCTTCGCCGTCCATCTTCTGCACGGTCTTGACCTCGAAGAAGCGGGCACCTGCAAAGTAGGCGGCGATGATGTTCTGTGCCAGCTGGCTGTTGGGGCCGGCGGCCGGGCCGAACGGGGTCTCGATGGTCTCGCCGAAGATCGGCAGGGTCTTGCCGGTGGCATAATACGGGGTATGCACGCCGAAGATCTCGCCCTCGCGGGCATATTCGGTAACGATCCAGTTCATCAGAGAACGAAACGGGATCGGATACATTTTTTCAGACATGTAAGTTCCTCCTGTTTTAATTTGCGGCTTTTGCATGGCGGACGACTCCGTCCGCCATGCAGACAGCGGTGATATCTTAATATTCCCGATGGTTCAGCGCGCCCCAGAGCTTCTTGGCAGCTTCAAGGATGTGGGCGTTTTCGGCTTCCTCGTCGATGCCGATCAGCTCGCGGTCCTTCATGAGGAGCTTGCCGTTGGCGATGGTCGTGCGGCAGAGCTTGCCGGTCATACCGAAGAGGATGTGGCCGTCGATATTTTCGTCGGAGAACGGGGTGTACGGCTTGTAGTCCATGACGATGATGTCGGCGGCTGCGCCGGCCTTGAGGACGCCCAGCTCGTCCGGGAAGTACTTCGCGCCGATCTTCGCGTTGTTCTTGAAGAGCATGCCCGTGACCTCGCACCATGCGACGTTCGGCAGGCAGGCGTTGAGACGCTGGACGCAGAGCGCGGCCTTGAGCGACTCAATCATGTCGTTCGTCCATGCGTCGGTGCCGAGACCGAGCAGGATGCCCGCCTTCGACAGCGGCAGCACCGGGCAGACGCCGACGGCGTTGGACATGTTGGACTCGGGGTTGTTGACGACCATGGTATTGGTGGTCTGGATCAACTCGATCTCTGCCGGGTTCACGTGGATGCAGTGGCCGAGGATGGTCTTGTCACCCAGGATGCCGTGGTCGTGCAGGCGCTGCACCGGGCGGCGGCCGTAGTTCTGCAGGGAGTCATAGACGTCGTTCATGCCCTCGGAGACATGGATATGATAGCCGGTGCGGCCGTTGTTGGCCTCGACCATGCGGTCAAACGTCTTGTCGGAGATGGTGAACAGGGCGTGGCCGCCGAACATGGCGGCGAGCATCGGATCCTTCTTTTCCTGACAGTAGGTGATCCAGTCGGCGTTCTCCTTGATGGCCTGCAGGCACTTCTCCTCACCGTCGCGGTCGGAGACCTCGTAGCACAGGCAGGAGCGGATGCCGAACTTCTTGGCGCTTTCGCCGATCTGGAACAGGGAGCCCGGAATCTCACAGTAGGCGGCATGATGATCGAAGATCGTGGTGACGCCCTGCTTGATGCAGTCGATGTACAGAGCGTCCGCAGATGCGCGGCTGCCTTCGAGCGTCAGCTTGCGGTCCATGGCCCACCACGTGCCGTCGAGGACCTCGTAGAAATTCGTGGGGTTGTTGCCGACGATGGACAGGCCTCTGGCCAGCGCGGAATAGATGTGGGTGTGGGCGTTGATGAACGCCGGCATGATGACGCCGCCTTTGGCGTCGATGATCTCGGCCTGCGGGTATTTGGCGCGCAGCGCTGCCTCTTCGCCGACCTCGACGATCCTGGTGCCTTCGTAGGCGACGGCGCCCTTTTCATAGTAGCCCTTGCCGCCTTCATCGCGGGTGATGACACGTCCGTTTGTGAGTAAATACATGGATAATCCTCCTTTTCGTGATGATCACCGGGTATTTGCATATAACAAAAGTGCTTCAGATTCTTCATCTGAAACACTCTGCCGTGCAAGCCGAGTGATAGTTGCAGCCCGTGTGCGAAACACTTCCTTACAGCTACCAATCTTAGATTGTAATTTCATTATAAATGGCGGACAAAAAAATTGCAATGCACTTACAAATTTTTTTGCCCGCCATTTTTTACAAACTTCACCGGAGATTTTTGAGCAATCTGCGCGCCGTTTGCAATCGGCGAACGCTGCCGCCGGTCAGCTGCCGGAGAAGCTTTTGCAGTACGGCGCAAGACAGCAGCGCTCACACGCAGGACGCCGCGCCACGCACACCGCCCGCCCGTGCAGGACGATCCGGTGGCAGAAATCGGATGATTCCTCCGGCGGCAGAATTTTCCGCAGCTGCTGCTCGACCTTCGCCGGGTCCTTGCCGGTGGACAGGCCGAGAAGGCCGCAGATGCGGATGCAGTGCGTGTCGCAGACGACGGAGCCGGGCGTCTTGTAGAGATCACCGAGCAGCAGGTTCGCTGTCTTCCTCCCGACGCCGGGCAGGCGCAGAAGCGCCTCCATCGTGCCGGGAACCTTCCCACCGTAGTCGTCCCGCAGCATCCGGCAGGCGAGGACGATATCCTCCGCCTTGTGCTTGTAGAAGCCGCAGGAGTGGACATAGCTCTCCACCTCGGAAATATCGGCGTCTGCAAAGGCCTCCAGCGTCGGATAGCGCGCGAAGAGCGCGGGCGTCACCAGATTGACGCGCGCATCGGTGCACTGCGCCGACAGCCGCACCGCGATCATCAGCTCGTAATCCTTTTTATACTGCAGCGCACAGACCGAATCCGGGTATTCCTGCTTCAGAGCGGTAATGATCCCCTCCACACGTTCGGCAGTTTCCATATGCGCACCTCCTCGTAATTTGTTTTATTGTAGCACAAAACGGCGGAAAAGGGAACAGGCCGCTTGTAATTACCGGCCGCAGCCGGTATAATACAGGAAAACACAAAAGGAGGCGGGCGGGATGTATCAGCCCCTCGCGGACGCACTTCGTCCGCAGGAACTTTCAGACGTCTGCGGGCAGCAGCATATTCTGGGCGAAAACGGCCTTCTGCGCCGCATCATCGAATCCGGCAGCGTGCCGAATCTCATCTTCTACGGGCCGTCCGGCACGGGCAAGACGACGGTCGCGAACCTGATCGCGAAAAAAACGCAGCGCAAGCTGTGCAAGCTCAACGCGACTACGGCGTCCTCCGCCGATATCAAGGAGATCTACGCCCAGCTGGACACCTTCCTCGCGCCGAACGGCGTGCTTCTGTATCTCGACGAGATCCAGTATTTCAACAAAAAGCAGCAGCAGACGCTGCTGGAATACATCGAAAACGGCAAGATCACCCTGATCGCGTCCACGACGGAAAATCCGTATTTCTATGTCTATAACGCCATCCTGTCGCGCTCTACGGTCTTTGAGTTCAAGCCCGTGGAAAAGGAGGAGGCGCAGCGCGCGGTCGAACGGGCACTCAACTACCTCGAAGCACGCGACAGCGTGACCATCCTGCCGGAGCCGGGCGTGACCGGCCACATCGCGCAGGCCTGCGGCGGCGATATCCGGAAAGCTCTGAACGCCATCGAATTTCTCTACGCCGCCACAAGGCCGGAAAACGGCGTCCTGCGCCTGACGCTGGAGGACGCGAAGCAGGTCTCGCAGCGCTCGGCCATGCGTTATGACAAGGCGGGCGACGATCACTATGACGATCTTTCCGCACTCATGAAGTCCATCCGCGGCTCCGACCCGGATGCGGCGGTGCACTATCTGGCGCGCTTTCTCGAAGCGGGCGACCTGCCGTCGGCCTGCCGCCGGATCCTCTGCTCGGTGGCGGAGGACGTCGGCCTTGCCTATCCGCAGGCGATCCCCATTGTCAAGGCCTGCGTCGACAGCGCCTTGCAGCTCGGCCTGCCGGAAGCGCGGCTGCCGCTGGCAGACGCGGTGCTTCTGCTCGCGACTGCGCCGAAGTCCAACTCCGGATGCATGGCCATCGACGCCGCCATTGCCGATGTGAAGGCGGGCCGAACCGGCCCCGTGCCGCGGGAGCTGCAGAACGTCCACGCGGACGGCACGGGCTTTGAGCGTGAGCAGGGCTATCTCTACCCGCACAATTATCCCGGCCACTGGGTCCGGCAGCAGTACCTGCCGGACGCGATCAAAGACCGGACGTACTATGTATACGGCGATAATAAGACCGAGCAGGCGGCCAAGCGCTATTGGGACGAGATCAAAAAACAGTGATGATCTTCGCCAGCTCCGGGCTTCCATAGCGCCAGATATCAAGATGGCCCTCGGTTTTCATATACCGGAGCGGCGGCGCGGGCATAGAATCGAGCCTGTGCAGGACGCAGAGCTTGATCTTGAGCGTTTCGGGGTGGATGGCCTTGATAAAGACGCAGACCGGCTGACCGGGCTGCAGCGTGTCGTCCGGGTCGGCCAGGCCCGAGAGATTCGGCATGAGCGAGACAAAAACCCCATACGGCTGCCGCGCGCGGACGATGCCCGCGACGGTCTGGCCGGGACGGAAGCGCACGGCGTTTTCTTCCCACGTGCCGAGCAGCTCCCGCTGCGTCAGCCATACGCGCCGCTGGACAGGATCCAGCGAGCGAAGCACAGTATAGAGCTGCTGGCCGATATGCAGGCAGTCGGACGGATGCTGGATGCGGCTGACACAGATCTCCCGCAGCCCGAGCAGCGCCGGTGCGCCGCAGCCGATATCGCAGAACGCGCCGAAGGGCGCAAGCCCCGTCACGACTGCGGGCAGGATATCGCCGGGACGGCGGTCCTGCAGGATGCAGTCCAGCGCCTGCTCCTGCGCGCTGCGGCGAGACAAAACCGCGCGGCCGTCCGAAAGAAAGCCGGTCACATGAAAGCAGACCGGGCGGCCGACCCGCGACAAGATGGCAATGTCCCGCGTCTGGCCGCCGGTAATGCCGTGCGCGGCCTCCGCTCTTGGGATCAGTCCCTCGCAGCAGCCGAGCTGCACGTGCAGATCGTGCCGCTCGTCGCACCGGACGGCAGTGGCCTGCAGAATGCGGCGCTGCGCCATGGCGAGCCGCAGCTCCTCTTTTGTATACCCATCCGGCTGCGGATGCAGCCCTTCCGGCAGATAACAATTCATAGATCATTCCCCCGTTTCTCCTCCAATATATGCAGACGGGGGAAAGAAGGAGAGACAGTATGGACGTACAGGTCGGCGATATTCTTGTCATGAAAAAGGCGCATCCCTGCGGCTCAAAGCAGTGGCACGTGCTGCGCAGCGGAATGGATTTCCGCCTGCGCTGCGACGGCTGCGGGCACGAGCTGATGATCCCGCGCAGCAAGGCGGAAAAGAGCATCCGTCAGATTCTGCGCGAGGGGAAGCCGATTTGACATTGCAAGGAAAACCTGACGAACGAACGGCCGCAATTCCGCATGGAATTGCGACCGCTTTTTTCTGCCTGCCGGGTGTAAGCTTTGTCCATCGGAACGGACAAGGGGGGCTGCGGATGACGGTGTACGCCGACGAGGCGTTTCTTCTGAACGCGGCGGTGGATTATCTGCTGCTCATCTGCGGGGCGAAGCTCGGCGGCGGGCGGCTGCTGCGGCTGCGGTTCGCGCTCGCGGCGGCGCTTGGGGGCTTATATGCCGCGGCGGCGCTTTCACCGCGGCTCGCATTCTTGCAGGCGCTGCCCATGAAGCTGGCAAGCCTCGCGGCAATGCTGCTTTTGGCCTACGGCATCGGGCGGCATACGCTGCGCGTGGGGCTTTTGTTCCTCGCGGCGGTGTGCGCGTTCGGCGGCATGGCGCTGGCCGCGGCGCAGATCTTCGGAACGGGCGTGCTGGTCTTGCCGGGCGGAGCGTATTATGCGGTGAGCCTGCTTGGCCTTCTGCTGCTGGCGGGGCTTGCGTATCTGCTCTGCTATACGGTCTTCGCCTGCACGGCCCGGCACGGCGGCGGAGAGATCGTGCCGCTCCGGCTGGTCTATGGACCGGCCGGCGTGCCGGTCCGTGCGCTGCGGGATACCGGCTGCACGCTCTGCGACCCCGTCACGGGCGAGCGTGCGCTCGTGGCGGAAGCAGGCGCCTTGCAGGCGCTTTTGCCCGGAGAAGCTATCCGGCCTGCGGAGCTGCGCGACCCGGCGGCACTGATGCTGCGCCTGCACACGAAGGATCCGCAGCTGCCGCTGCGCCTGCTGTCCTACCGGAGCGTGGGCACGCAGGCGGGGCTGCTGCTGGCGCTGCGGTGCGAGGTGGTCACGGCGGATGGTCGGCGCAGGAGCTGCCTCGCGGCGTTTTCCCCGACGCCCGTTTCGGATGGAGGAAATTATGACGCACTGACAGGAGGAGACGGATGATCTTGAAGCTGGAACAGATCCTGCAGAAGCTGGGGCTTCTGCAGCCGGGAAAAATCATGTATATCGGCGGCAGCGACGTGCTGCCCGCGCCGCTCACGCAGGAGCAGGAGCGGCTGGCGCTGCAGCGCCTGCAGGAGGGCGACACGGACGCCCGGCAGACGCTGATCGAGCACAATCTGCGCCTCGTCGTCTATATCGCGCGGCGCTTTGAAAATACGGGGGTCAATCTGGAGGATCTCATCTCCATCGGCACCATCGGCCTCATCAAGGCCGTGGGCACATTCCGGCCGGACCGGAATATCAAGCTGGCGACGTATTCCTCGCGCTGCATTGAAAATGAGATCTTAATGCACATCCGGAAGATCGCAAATCAAAAGACGGAGGTCTCGCTCGACGAACCGATCAATACGGACTGGGACGGCAATGAGCTGCTGCTGTCCGATGTGCTCGGCACCGACAGCGACGTGGTCATGCGCCCTCTGGAGGACGATGTGGACCATCAGCTCCTGCGGCAGGCGCTTCTGCGGCTGCCGGAGCGGGAAAAGCAGATCGTCTCCATGCGCTTCGGGCTTGGCGGGCGGCAGGAGAAGACGCAGAAGGAGGTCGCCGACCTGATGGGGATTTCCCAGTCGTATATTTCCCGGCTGGAAAAACGCATTATGCTCCGCTTGCGGCGGGAGATCTCCCGGCAGATCTACAGCTGAGTAAGAACATAGAAATTAGGGCTTGAAAATGAAAAACAGTTATGGTATAAAGATATCGATACAAATTATCGATATCGGAAAGAGGACATGAGCCCATGGAAAAAGAAATCTCCCGTGCAACACTCAAACGTCTGCCGACCTATCTGTCCTATCTCAAGGGACTGCCGGAAAACAGCGGCGCGAATATTTCCGCGACGGCGCTGGCAGCAGGTCTGCATATGGGCGAGGTGCAGGTGCGGAAGGATCTGGCGCTCGTCTCGAGCGGCGGCCGGCCGAAGATCGGCTATAACCGCGCCGCGCTCATCACGGATATCGAGCAGTTCCTCGGCTACGGCAACTCCAACGACGCCGTCCTCATCGGCGCGGGCAAGCTTGGGCGCGCGCTGCTGGGTTATTCCGGCTTTGCGGAGTACGGCCTCAATATCGTTGCGGCGTTCGACGAGAACGACGCGCTCATCGGCACCTACAAGAGCGGCAAGCCCATCATGCACCTGTCGCGGCTGGGCGAGATCTGCCAGCGCGACAAGATCAAGATCGGCATCATCACTGTTCCCGCCGAGCAGGCGCAGGCCGTGTGCGATCTTCTCATCAGCAACGGCATTCTTGCCATCTGGAACTTTGCCCCGAAGCATCTGAACGTCCCGGATCACATTCTGGTGCAGAATGAGAACATGGCTGCCTCGCTTGCGCTTCTGTGCAAGCACCTCAATGAACAGATGAAGGCAGAAGAGGAATGATCAAGAGAAGTTTGTCTTGAATTTCCACGTCCCATGCTGTATAATAACTGCCAGCAACGCCGGTGTGATGGAATTGGTAGACGTAGTGGACTCAAAATCCACCGCCAGCGATGGCGTGCCGGTTCGAGTCCGGCCACCGGCACCATGATTGCCGAACACTATAGATGAAATGGCAAAAAAGCCAGTCGTCTCAAGGTGTTCGGCAATTTTTTATTCTCAAAATTCTTAGGTAACTCCATAGATGAAATCGCGGATGGCAGAGGTTTTGAACCTCTGCTTTTCCATATTCAAGGATTTTTTGCTGTCAGCGCCCTTTTTCAGAGGGCTGCGGCGGCTGGTTTTCAGAAAAATCGGGGAAAAATCTTTCACAAAGTTAAGGGCGCTGGATTGTTGGTTTTCACGAACCAAGTCCAGCGCCTTTTTTGCGCTCAAAAAGGGCACTGAGGTTGGAGGTATGATATGAACGAAGAACTCACGCCGCAGAAGGAACAATTCCTGCAAGAGGTAGAACGGAATCTCCTACGCAGGGAACTGGACGCAAAGCTTCTGGAAGACGGGATGATTCACATCAAATGGAACGAGAAGCCGCTCTGCTCGGTTGACAGAGATGGCATCGTCCGGTTCAGACCGGCAGATATCACAGGGCCGGAAGTAGATCGGCAGCTTCGAACGGTGATACAGACTGCCGGGCATATCAAAGAGTATATGCGGATCTTTGAATGTGCGCCTGCGCTGAAAGCTGTTGGCCTGGAAGATACCTACAAGGTACTTGCGGATTTTGGTGACGCGGTGCTGGCCGGACGTTCCTGCAAAACGGGCGCTAAATTTGTGACGTGGGAATGGGACTTCGACCGACAGGGTGTTCATGCCGGGCATTACTTCATGGAAAACTACGAAGCGGCAAAACAGGACTTCACTGTCCGCGCCGGTCTGGTGGAGAGACAGCGCCTTTTTTCAGACGAGCAGCTTGCTGTGATCCGGAACGCGTGTGCGTTTGCGCTGGAAGCTGACGCGACGCTTTCGTATGCGGAAGAAAAGCGGCTCCAAAGTGTACAGGAGCAAATCGAACTTCTTTTGCCGCAGCAGACGCAGGAGCAGCGCCCAACAATGGAACAGACAATGTAATATTTTGCAAAAAGCCGGGATTTCATTTGGAAGTCCCGGCTTTTTGCGTTCAGGGAGGAACTTTTCGCAAGGCCCGTGGACGCCGTGGCAGATGTTCGCCATGGGCATCATCGGCTGGCTGGGGTGCTTTATCGCAAAGGCGTTCTCCGACGAGGAAGACTCAGCCTTTGTATCTTCGGCGTGATCTGCTCGACCATCGTGTATGGCGGCATTATGAATCCCGCGTCTGCCATCATGTGGGCGCACACGATCAACTGGAAAATTATTCTTAGCTATTACATTACCGGCCTTCCGGTCGATCTGGTGCGCGCCGTTGCCGCATTCATCTTCCTGTGGCTTGGCGCGGAGCCGATGCTGGAGAAGCTTGACCGAATCAAAACTAAATATGGCTTAGCGGAATAAATACACAAAACCCACTCTACCACCCAAATTTTCAGGTGATGAGAAAAAAGACGATAGAAGCTCATTTCGCATCCCATAAAAGAACCGGCATTCGGTATCTATGCCGATGTATGCGCCCAGCAGAGGGTCAACACTCTGCTGGGCGTTACTGTGTCGAAAAGGCGCAGATTTTACAGGTTTCCCCGGAATCCTGTAAAATCTGCGCCTTTTTGATTTCAGGTGACCATCCCTGTCATGGAATATCATATTTCCACAGACAGAAACTCACCGTTTCCAGCAAAAGCAGACACATGCTGCGCTGGGCGGTAGTCCTGCCGCCTGCCCGCGCCCCTCCGCTTTTGAAATTTTGGTTTTCTCAAAATTTCAAAAGAACGGAGGTCTGCCAAATGGCGGATAAAAAAGAATTTTATATCAGAGTCAAGGACGAACTGGTCGAGGTCACACGGGAGGTCTACTTGACTTACTACAGAGGAAAACGCGGCGAAGAAACACAGCTTGAAAAAATACGCCGCAACCATGTCGTGTCGTATGATGCATTCGACACAGAAAGCGCCCTCGGCGCAGAAATGCTGATAGACACTGCATCAGACGAGCCGGAAGACATTGTGATCGCGCGGCTTATGGCTGAAAAGCTGCACGATAGCATCTCAAAGCTCTCAGAGGATGATCGTGAGCTCATTTATATGCTTTTCTTCGAAGACCGCAGCGAACGGGAAACAGCCAAAAAACTCGGCATTCCGCTCATGACATTGCACAACAAAAAGGATGCTGTTTTGGCGAAACTGCTGAAATTTCTGAAAACGTGAAAAAAGTTTGGTACAACAGGGGCTCGAATACGGATAAGGGGTGAGAGGTATTTTTAGAACATGCTCTCGTGCAGCTTGAAAAGTACATATCCAGCGACTTAAATGACATCAAGCGGATGAGCCAGAAATGGAACAGCGATGCGGAGGATGCGCGAAGACCACCTGTACAGCCCTGCTGTATAAAGACGGCCCAATAAGGTGACGAGCGGTACCCATCCATCCAAAAGCAGCTTTGGCAAGCTGTTTTGCCGTGACCTCATCCGCAGACAATGGTACTCCTGCCCAGCCACAACGGAACGTAATGGGGGCAGCTCGGAGAGATCCTCGGAGGGGTGCAAGACCCGTGCGCAGCGCCAGCTGCCGTTCAGCCGCTGCCTTGGCTCCGGGAAGAAGCGTCGAACAGGAGCAAGTATCAAAATTTCAAAAGCAGGGGCGGCTCTGCGCAATCAGAGCCGCCCCGTGGCTGAAGGAGAATCTTATGAATCCAAACATTGATTTTTTAGGCATCTGCCAGCTCCTGAAAGCGCTCCGAACGGTCGGTTTTTCTGAGAATGAGATCAAAAAGATCGCGCGGCGGATCGCTGTCGAGCTTGGTGCAAATTTCACACTTTACGCTTGATTTTTCTCCGTTTTGGTTATAGCTATTACGCCCTTGGTGTGGTAGTGTGTGTTGCTGCAAGGAGGTGAGAATGTGGCGAAAAAGCAAACCGACGGAAACCTTGCGCTGGAACAGCAGCGCGTCATAGTCATCCCGGCACACGATGAGCTCGTCGCACGAAAACTGCGCGTCGCAGCGTATGCCCGCGTCAGCTCCTCCAGTGAGGATCAGCTCAATTCCTACCGCGTGCAGAATCAATACTATTCTGAACTGATCTCCAGCAATCCGGATTGGGAAATGGTCGATATTTACGCCGATGAGGGCATCACCGGCACGTCGGTTGAAAAGCGCGAAGATTTTCAGCGCATGATGAAGGATTGCCGCAAAGGAAAAATCGACCGCATTCTGGTCAAGTCCATTTCCCGATTTGCCAGAAATACAAAGGATTGCCTTGCGGCTGTCCGAGAACTCAAAGAACTCGGTGTCAGTGTTCAGTTCGAGGAACAGGGTATTGACACCAGTAAGGTATCCAGTGAGATGGTCACGGCAATCATGGCATCGCTGGCGCAGAAAGGCAGCGAGTCAATTTCAGGAAATGTCAGATGGGGTGTCCAGAAGCGAATGCAGGACGGAACCTATTTGCCATCATCGCTTCCCTTCGGATATACGATGATAGAAAAAAGCATTCAAATTGACGAGACGCAGGCAGAGATCGTGCGAGAAATCTATACTGCATATCTTGCCGGAAAAAATGTAGATGAAATAGCTAAAAAACTAAATCAAACACAAGCGGGCAGCCGTAGATGGTACAATACAACAATTCGTTATATTCTATCGAATGAACGTTATATCGGAGACTCGTTGTGGCAGAAAACATACGCAACTGACACGCTGCCGCGAAAACAAATCAAGAATACCGGTGCGTGTTTACAGTATTATGTTGAAGGAACACATCCCGCGATCATAGCTAAAAGCACTTACGAAGCAGTCCAATTGCTTCGTGCTGAGCGAAAAAAGGCAGATCGTGCATCATTTACAGACACCTCAAAGGCATTCCGAAAGCGAATTTACTGCGGCGTATGCGGAACACCATATCAGAGAAAGTTTATTGCGGATAATACTTATTGGGTTTGCCGTTTACATAATCAATCAAAAGATAAATGCCTCAATCAAGCTGTCCCGGAAAAACAAATTACTGCGGCATTTTTCCACCTGTACTACAAACTCAAGCATCACGGCGGCCCCATCTTCGCGCAGATGCTCTCAAATCTCCAGAGAATTCGCTACAGCCGGATGCTCTGGAGCGAAGATGTGATCTCCCTTAACAAGAAAATATCCGACATACTCAGTCAGGTTCAATTCCTAACCCAGCTTCAACAGGCGGGCGGCGTTGATCCTGATACTTTTATCTCATCCAATAACAAACTCAGCGAACAGCTCCGCAGGCTGAAACAGGAAAAGGCAAGGCTTCTTGATACTGACAGCGACAATCTGGCAGACCGTACCCGCGATCTCATGGACGTGCTGGAGGACGGGCCGGATTTCCTCGACAGCTTTGATGCGGAGCTGTTCGATGCGCTTGTTGAAAAAATCATCGTAGACAGCAATGAGCGCCTGCGCTTCCGCCTGAAAAACGGCTTGGAGCTGACAGAACAGATTGAAAGGACGAAGCGGTAATGGGAAATCGGAAGCTGCCGTTTGGGTATCAAATGCGCATGGGCGAGATCGTCTGGAACGAGCCAGAGGCCAAAGCCGTGCAGGATATTTTCCTGCAATATACGTTCGGCGCGTCGCTGAAGGAAATCGCAGAACAGATGAGCAAAACCGGCCCCGCCTATGACGAGGGCAAGAGCTGGAACAAGAACATGATCGCACGAATCTTGGAAAACACCAAGTACACTGGGGCAGACAGCTATCCGAGATTAGTTGACATAAAATTATTTGAAGCAGCCGCCGAGAAGCGCCAGACCAAGCAGCGTCTGCCAGAGCGGACACCTGCGCAGAAAGCACTCAAGCGTGTCTGCTCCAAACCGCCTACGCCGGAGATCGAGCAGCAGGTCACGCACCTGCTTGGCAGGCTGGCGGAACAGCCGGAGCGCATCACACAGCCAGAAAAACAGCCGACGCCGATGCACAGCCCAACGCAAGCCGAGCTGGATGACATCCTGAACACCCAGCCGCTCGACGAAGATGCTGCCAGAAGCCTGATCTGCAAGCTGGCACAGGAACAATATAATGCCATTGGCAACGAGGAATACGAAACCGAGCGCCTGCGGCGGCTGTTTACAGCGTTCGAATGTACGGCAGAACTCAATGCGGAGCTGCTGCAAAGCACAGTCTCCGCCGTGCTGGTGATGCGTCAAACGGTGCGGCTGCAACTCAAAAACGGACAGATCATTGGAAAGGATGATTTACTGTGATGGACGAAAAACCGCGCGTCATTATAATCCCACCAAAGCCAGACCTACAGCAAACGACCACGGTCACAAAGCAGCTCCGCGTCGCAGCGTACTGCCGTGTCTCGACCAAGGAAGAAGAACAGGCCAGCAGCTACGAGGCCCAGTGCGAATATTACACGGACAAGATCATGTCCAACAAAGAATGGACGATGGCTGGGATTTTTGCGGATGAAGGCATCACCGGCACGTCCACGAAGAAACGCACGGAATTCCTGCGCATGATCCGCCTGTGTAAGCAAAAGAAGATCGATCTCATCCTCACGAAATCCATTCAGCGCTTTGCCAGAAATACGCTTGACTGCATCAATTATACGCGCATTCTCCGGCAACTTGGGATCGGGGTTCTCTTCGAAAAAGAGAATATCAACTCTCTGCCGCCCGACAGCGAATTTATGATAACGATGTACGGCGCAATGGCGCAGTCTGAGAGCGAGTCCATCTCCGGCAACATCCGCCGCGGTCGACAGATGCACGCAAAAGTTGGAACGCTCAAGGTTCCCTGTTACCGGCTTTATGGATATGAAAAAGACACAGAGGGCAAATTCCGCGTCATACCAGAACAGGCAGAGATCGTGCGCGAACTCTACAAGCGATATGAGAGCGGCGCCAGCCTGCGCAATTTGCAAGATTGGCTGGAGGAAAATCAGATCAAAACGGTTCTTGGAGAATCCAAATGGACAGCGACATCCATAAAGAGCATCCTGACGAATGAGAAATACTGCGGCGACGTGCTGCTTCAGAAAACATTCCGGACAGATGTCATCAGCAAGAAGGTCATCAAGAACATTGGTCAGATGGCGCAATACTATATGCCAGACCATCATGAGGGCATCGTCAGCCGGGAGCAGTACAACGCCGTGAAAGCAGAAATGGCACGTCGGAGCGCCCTGCGCAGCCCATCCAAAGCGGCGGTCACAGGACGATCCTGCTACACCAGCAAATACGCTTTATCGGACAGGCTCGTGTGCGGCGAGTGCGGGACGCTTTATCGCCGCTGCACATGGACATCCCTTGGCCGAAAATATCCTGTCTGGCGCTGTACCAGCCGCCTGAATTACGGCACAAAATACTGCCGCGATTCCCCGACGATCAAGGAAGAACCGCTGCAAAACGCGATCCTGTCAGCGATCAACGTTGCTATGAGTGACAAACCTGTACTGCTCGACCGTATCAAAAACGCAGTCTCTCTGGAGCTGCTGCCTGTACAGGGGCAGACCATGAGCCTTGCTGACATCGAGCGCCGACTGGCGCAGTTAGATGAGCAGTTCCAACAGCTTCTGACAGAAGCCATCGATGCGGAAGACAAAGAAGCCTGCAACGCGCAGTTCGCGGAAATCCTTGCCGAGCAGATCTCTCTCAAAAAGCAAAAAGAAACTATTCTGCAAAGCAGCATGGATACTGACCGCGTCTGCAACCGCATGAAGCAGGCAGAGCAAGCGATAGAGAACACCGCATCCACGATCATAGAATGGAACGAAAACGCCGTCCGGCAGACCGTAGAGCGTGTGACCATCCTCTCCGCCGACGAAATTCTGGTGCGGATCAAGGGCGGTGCGGAAATCAAACAGCGATTGGAGCGATGAAGATGATTTATGCAACCGGCGACCTTCACGGAAACACTCTCCGATTTCAGCCGCAATACTTTCCGGAACAGGCCGGGATGACGAAGGATGACTACATGATCGTCTGCGGCGACGCAGGGCTTGTGTGGAACGGCGACAAGAGCGACGATCCTCAGCTTGACCGACTGGAAGCGCTGCCGTTTACGGTTCTATTTGTGGACGGCAATCATGAAAACTTCGATGCCCTGAACGAACATCCCGTGGAACAGTGGCACGGCGGGAAGGTGCATAAAATTCGCCCACACGTCATTCACCTGATGCGCGGGCAGGCATTCGAGCTGCAAGGCCGCACCTTCCTCACAATGGGCGGCGCACAGAGCCACGACATTGCAGACGGCATTCTGGATATGGACAGCCCAGATTTTTATGAGCGATACGATTCCATGCGCCGCAATCGTGGACAGTTCCGCATCAACCATATTTCGTGGTGGCTGGAAGAATTGCCGTCCGGCAAGGAATATGCCGAAGCCCAGCAGACGTTGGAACGACTGGACTGGAAGACCGATTACATCATCACACACTGCGCACCGACAGCAATTCAGCAGAAGATTAATGCCAATTTCAAGCCAGATAAGCTGACGGACTTTTTGGAAGAAGTCCGCAACTATAGCCGATTCCACTACTGGCTGTTCGGGCACTACCACGACGATCGGATCATTGATGAAAAGTATGTTCTGCTCTATGAGCAGATGGTAAGAATCTTATAAAACAGGGCAGAGAAAGGCACCGTCATACGGTACTTTCATCTCGACTATGGCCGCTGCATCTGGTATAATATCTATAATTAGTTCAAACGATAAGGCATCTATAGAGAAATGCAGGAGGTGCGATAGTGTGAGCAGAGAAACGAAAAAAGCTCTGAATCCTGAAATTACGAAGCAGACGCAGAGCCTGATCACATTTGAAAAAACGGATGATATTTTGCAGGATATGCGTGGGATTATTGATTCGTCTCGTGACGCGGCATATCGTGCGGTCAACGTGACATTGATTCGCCGCAACTGGTTGATCGGTTATCGTATCTCAGAGGAAGAACTGAGCGGGGAAAACCGTGCAGAGTATGGCGCAAGCGTGATCGCAAGACTGTCAAAAGAACTATCAAAAGAATACGGAAAAGGCTTTACGAAAACGAATCTTTACAGCTTTTATTCGTTTTACAAAACCTATCCGCAGATTTTCCAGACGCCGTCTGGAAAATCTCAGCCGAGTCTGACGTGGTCGCATTATGCGGTGCTGCTGCAGGTCCCGGACAGCACTGCGCGTGAATGGTACGCGAAAGAGGCGGATGAGCAGATGTGGAGTGTGCGGACATTGCAGCGAAATATCTCGTCTCAGTATTACTACAGAATGCTGCAAACACAAAAACCGGAACTTGTAGAATCCGAAATGAGGGCTAAAACGTTCGCATATGCGGAACGGAAGCTGGAATTTATTAAGAACCCTGTTGTGGCTGAATTTCTTGGATTGTCTGGTGATGCGACCTTTACGGAAACAGATTTGGAAACCAGCATTATCTCTAACTTACAGAAATTCTTGATGGAACTTGGTAAGGGTTACGCTTTCGTTGCACGGCAACAGCACATTCGCACCGAGAAGCAGGATTATTACATCGATCTGGTCTTCTATAATTACATTCTGAAGTGTTTTGTTCTGATTGACCTGAAAACCGAAAAGATCACGCATCAGGATGTTGGTCAGATGGATATGTACATCCGTATGTATGATGAGTTGAAACGCAGCGAGGGCGACAATCCGACGATTGGCATTGTGCTCTGTTCGGATACTGATGCAGACATTGCAAGGTATTCCATCCTGAATGGCAATGAGCAATTGTTTGCGACAAAATACAAACTCTACCTGCCGACGGAGGAAGAACTTCGTGCAGAGATTGAGACGCAGAAAGCAATTTTTTATCTGCAGCAGCAGAAAGGCAAGGATGCCGATTTATAAAATCTGCGGGTTAAAGAAAAGCACGGTCACAGCACCGTGCTTTTCTTTAACCTGTAAATAATTGGGATTGCAAGCGCGATGTATTCAGCAGCGCCGTTGTCCTTGCGTTGACACCCATAAGCTCCCGCTGGGTCTGCCGGTTGGATTGGCACATGGGCATCAGAAAATTCACAGCCTTTCGGATCTGCTGAAGGTCAGAAGAAGTGAGAGCATTTTGATGCAGATGCTCCAAAACACGGCTGTAAGCGTCTTTCAAAGACGCAGATACGGCAGGCTGAAAGAAATAGGTTGAGATCAGGCCGCCGATCAGGGCGGCTTCATTATCGGTGTACTGCATGACTGCTCCTCCCTCGCAAGAATCAAACGAACGGGGCAATCATACCACAAAATGTTGTAGAAGGCTATTCGCAAAACGACGAAATGTTCAGTACACACTCGCAGTTGTAAATTGTAGATTGTGTTGCCATAAGATTCATTGAATGCGGAGATTCTGGTTGAAGCCATCTGCTAAAAATGCGTTCTTAAGGGAAAGCTCGACTAAAACAGACACATATGATACAATTTTAATTGTAAAATTGAGGTGACGCGCTGTGAAAACATATGAAATATTGCCAACGGACAAAAACCTGGTTCAAACACTTATTGACGATACAATTGGAAGAGATTCCGATGTGTTCCGCTTCGTCAATATTCTGAATTCTATTGATTGCAGCTATTCGGTTGCTCTGGATGGCCGCTGGGGAAGTGGAAAGACTTTTTTCGTGAAACAAGCAAAACTGGTGCTAGATGCCAACAATGAGCACTTGGCCGTTATGGATGCAGACGTTCGCAAAAAAGTTCTTACATCATGCCAGAAATTTATACCTGCGAACAGCGAGCTGCAGCCGCAGGTATGTGTATACTATGATGCGTGGGAAAATGATAATGACGAAGATCCCGTATTGTCTCTGATCTATACGATTTTAACTGGCATCAACTCTGATTATTCTTTTTCCGAGGGGAAGGACGTATTATCAATAGCTGCATCAATTGGAGAATTTTTACAGGTAGAAACATTGCCGAGATTCTAAAAGAACTTAGAAGCGAATCACCGCTTGATTCCCTGAAATCTAAAAAAGAACTGCGGGAAAAAGTCAATGAATTCTTCAATAGTCTTTTACCTGAAAAAGGGAACCGCCTGATAATCATGGTGGATGAGCTGGATCGCTGTAAGCCGAGTTACGCGGTAAAGTTGCTTGAACGAATTAAGCACTACTTTACAAATGATAGGATCACTTTCGTTTTCTCAGTAAACACGTATGAATTAGAAAAAACGATACGCAAGTATTACGGTGACGATTTCGATGCTGGCCGATACCTTAGTCGTTTTTTTGACCTCCATATTAGCATTCCACCTGTAAATATGAGAAAATACTATGAAGTAATTGCCTTTTCAAATTCACTCTATCAAGTTGATCAGACCATTGACGCTGTCATAAAAGCATTTGGTTTTGAATTAAGAGAGATTTCAAAATACTTCCCGAAAGTAAAAGCGGCAGTATATCAGGAAACCCACGGTGACAGGTGTTATGAGTACGCCTTTCCCGAAGAAAAAGCGCTGCATTTTGGCTTAAGAACTATTGTGCCAGTTATGATTGGATTGCAAATATACGATAGCGCACAGCTTGCTGATTTTATTGATGGTAAAAATTACGAGCCGCTGATTGCAGTAGCGCATCGAGCTGATTATCGTGTGTTTTCTTGTTTATTGAAGCATGGAGAGAGTTTTAACACGAAGGAAAATCCACGTGGAGAAATACAGTTGGATGAGAGATTAAAAAAGTTTACTACGCCATCTTTGGTAATGTACTTGCGGGAACTAGTTGTTTGCAAATTGGAAAGCTGGAATTTGGAGAAGATATACGAGAGAAGCTGTTGAGAGCAGCAGGACTATTTACAAGTTTTTCGGATTATACAGTTTGAAAGTTGAGGGGCTTCGGAGAATCTACCGAAGCCCTTTACATTTGTATTAGGACAAGACGGAAGCGAGAAGTCATGAACGTCAGAAAACCCGCGGATTACGGCACAATATATCGGAAATTGACTGCAATTCTTCCGCAGATGGATGAAGTTTATGCCATTGGCAAGGTCATCAGCCAGCGGCCGGAGAAGGGCACAGCGGTCGTTGCTGCGGAGTCCTTGCAGGCAAATTTCCTGACCGCACAGGCTTTTCCCCGTGCAACGTGGCCGGATGCGCAATTCTTACAAGACTTGTAAAAAAGACCAAAGGCGCCTATGGCGGAAGATAAAACAGTTGGGTGTGCTGTATATTCCGCAAAAGTATGCGCTATACCGTTTTCCTCCGGATGTAGTGTGTAAGAATCCGTAAAAACTGCGCAGAGGACGGAGCTGTCGTCAGCGGACGGTAAGCAAGGCTGCGTAAGAGGTCGGCATTTTCATGCCAGGAAGCGCAGGCAAACCCGTCAATGTTTCGGACGACCTGAAGCGGATTGGTGTTGTATTGGTCTGCCACTTCAGGATATAGCCGCTGCGATGGTTTCACCAGCCAATGCGGATTGAGTGAGGCGAGATAGACCGAGTAGGAAAGATGGAAAAATGCAGTGTTGGTTGCAGAGAAACCGAGTCGGTACAACAGATCATATACTTCGACAATGTCTGTTACGGCGTTCATGCTGCATCCGTCCCCTCCAGCGCTTGCACACGGTTCATAAACCGCTGAACCAGCGCGCTCTGTGCATCCGCCTCCAGCATAGAAAAGAGAAACAGCAAGGTCGGGGCTGAGGCGGAATATCTCCCGCGCTCCAAGTCACTGTATGCGCGGCTGGAAATACGAAGCTGCTCCGCCATGGCCTCCTGAGTCAATGCCTTCTGCTGCCGCAGAGAAGACAATTCTTCGGAAAGAAGCTCTGCGAGCAGCGCCGGGTATGGTTTCATTCTGAAGACCTCCATAGTTTATAATAGATCGACTATGGAGATTTTATGTCGAAATGAAGCGCGCTTCCACGAAGCACACTTCATGCCCACCGTTCAAATCTTGTGAAAAAGCCGAGTTGAAGCACGCAAAACAGTATTATTCGGTGAAACAACAGAATATCCAATGCGCGCCAGCGCGGAAAGGAGTAGCCATGAACGTCAGAAAACCTGTGGATTACAGCACGATGTACCGGGAGTTGGCCGCAATTCTTACGCAGAATCTTCCGCAGATGGATGAAGTGTATGCCATTGGCAAGGCAATCAGCCAGCGTCCTGAGAAGGGCGCTGCAGTCGCTGCTGCAGAATTTTTGCGGGCGAATTTCCCTGACCGCACAGGCTTTTCCCCACGCAATGTGCGCCGGATGCGCGACTTTTATAGGACTTTCGAAAATGACCAAACGCTCCTCCGTCTGGCGATGAAAATCGGCTGGACGCTGAACGTGGTGATCATGGAAGCGGAACTGACAAGCGTACAGCGGATATCCTGTCTGCAAAGGGCTGCAGCTGAAAGACTATCGAAAAAGAAACTTTTGGAGATCATTTTGAACGACGCATTTGCGGAAAAGCCTATCGACGAGCCTGACGAAATATGCTATAATATTACAAACACAAGCGAGGACGGAGCCGATCAAGCACAATTCGAGTCACCACTGCGTTGCGTGGCGAAAAGAAAAAGAGGGGTTGTACGATGCGGTCGAAGAAAAATCTCGTCATTGGTTTCTTATTGCTGTTCCTTGGCATCGGGCTTTCTGAGTACAGCTTACTGCTTTCCGTACTTGCAGGCGTGGCTGGGATCGTCATGATGATTCTTTATGCGGCGGGTAAGCTCAAGCGGGAAGACTCGGAGACGAAGGTTCTTCCGGAGCAGAGGCATGGGGAAATAGAAAATCTGCAATGTGCATTGCACCCAGTTTCTACACAGAGTGTTGAATCCAAGAAGGTACAAGTAAACGAGAAAAGTGATCCGTTAGTAAGGCGCTCAGAAGTAGAACAGAGCGAAAAACAGGGGGCGCCATCCAGCCCGGAAACCGCAGAAATTTACCAACGGCTTATAGGCCAATACAGCCAAATCGTAAATGCCGATTGCTTTGGAACACTGGCACAGATCGAAACGAAAATGCAGCAATGTACAGTATTTCTTGAAAACTGGATGACCGCTCTTGGGAACAAAGAATTTGTTTTGCTGCTTCACACATATGCAAAATACAACTCGGCGCTGCACCACTTCTATCTCCCGCAAACTGGCGCATATAGAATGATCCAAATAGACAGCAGCGAATCGAATGTTCCGGATGGTCTTACGAATGCAATTGTAAAAAAGATTCAGGGAAAGCAGAAGGGGCTCCAGAACTTCTGGGAAGCACAGAAATGGTTTGAGGATTTAATCCCAGCGCTCCGACCGTTTGACTTGATTGTCAATAAGAACGCAGAGCAGTTGAAAAGAAGGACGGGTATTGAACCGGCAAAGACAAGTAATGTTACGAGCCGGACGCCGCTCGCAAAGTTCGATGACGTCTATGTGATCGATCTGGAAACAACTGGGCTGAATGTGGGGTGGGGCGAAATCATCCAAATTGCAATTATCAGGTTCCATCAGCTTCAACCGGTCGAAATCCTGTCCAGCTATGTGAAACCACGGAGAGGGTTAAAGCCTGAAGTGGCAGCAATTAACCATATCACGGAAGACATGGTTGCTGATGCGCCTTATATCGAGCAGATCATGCAATCCGTGGATGCATTCATCGGCGAGAGAGCACCGATCGTTGCGCATAACCTCCAGTTCGAGTATAAGTTCTTGGCTGCCAATGGAAGCGAAAATATTGTAAAGAAGCGGCCGCTTTATGACACGCTGGAGTTGTCCAAGCGGATCTGGCAGCTGGAAAGCTACTCACTTGAAAATGTATGCCGAAACACCTTCAAATTTACGCCAGCACTGCATAACGCAGAAAGCGACGCGCTGACCTGCGGGCTACTGTTCAGAGAAATATGTAGTGAGAGAATCGGTTCCCTAAAGGACGCTTTAGCGTGTGAATAAGAGAAATACTATGTATCGAAAATCTAAATGTGTTTTTACAAGCACTTTTGACTGCATGTGAGGGCTTGAAATGAATATCAATTCACATGTACAACTCCCCAACTGCGTTTTACGGAATTTTCGGGATGAAACAGATCCGGAGAAGAAAGTCTGGTATTTGGATGTGCAGACAGGCGATATTCTGCGCAAGTCCTCCAAAAAGCTCGGAACTTGCAAGGGATACTATTCTGAAACAGGCGAAAGGTTTTGGGCGGAGAACATTGAAAACCCATTATCGATCATAACCCGTAAAATTCAAAAAAACTGTACAGGTGAAATACCGTGCTTGCAGATTTCTGCTGATGACGCAGATGTATGCAAACGTTATATCAAGGCTGCGTTTATCCGAAGCAAAATGGCGGAGGATGAAATGAACAAACACTCTGTTACTGCGAGTACCTGCACGGAGCAAAGTAATCATGACATGCTGGCGTGTTTTGGGCTGCACTCATATGGGCCGATTGAAAGCGACCTGGAAAAGATGGATGTATCGGTTTTGGTGAATAAGACAGAAAGAATGCTTGTTGTTCCACGAAACTGCTTTTATCTTGTAACGCTACAAGGTGCTTCCCATATGGTTGCGCCGGTTTGTCCGAAAGGCGCCATACTATTGATGCCACAAAAAATGGGACGTGCCGGGATGACCGCCGTTGTTTCAGAGCCAAATGTGATTGAGGAAATGAATATTTGGGCACTTTGCAGCGAATTGGAATTCAACAGCGCATTTGTCGCGGCTAATAGTCGAACCGAACTCGAATTGCTTAAATATGAGTTGCCATTACGTCATGATATTTGTTCATCTATAGTGTAGCGAAAACACAGCTCGTCGCGAACTGCGCAAGTTCGCGACGACTTTTTTATGCTTTGCATAAAAAAGCCATCTCTCACTTGCTCCGCTGCTCCTCCTTTCAAAAAGGTTGCGAATTTGCCGTAAGCTTCTGTAAAATCAGTCTGTTCTGCCGGGACGACGTAGGCATCGTCCCCTACAGGCAAACCAGAAGATCTTCAGCAAAAACGGACAATAATGTTTTTTCGACAGTCTCAAGCGGAGGCTCCAACTATGTTGGAGCCTCCGCTTTTTTGCGTTTCTGGAAGAATTTTTTTGAGAAAGGGGTATAATACGCAGTAAGCCCAGTGCGGCGATCTTAGGAAAGGCGAGTAATATGGCAAAAAGCGAATTGGATGCGCAGCTGCTGGAGGAATACGCGCGGCAGCTGCGGCGGGAAGAAAAAAGCGCCGTGACGGTGGAGAAATACCTCCGTGACGTGCGGCATTTTGAGCGGTGGCTGGACGGGAGGGAGATCACAAAGGAACGCATCATTGATTACAAGCACGCGCTGCTGGAGGACGGCTATGCCCTGCGGTCGGTCAATTCCATGCTGGCGTCGGTGAACCATTTTCTGCGGTTCTGCGGATTGACGGACTGCCGGGTGCGGCTGTGCAGACTGCAGCGCGAGATCTACGAACCGGCGGAGAAGGAGCTGACAAAGGAGGAATACCAGCGGCTCCTGCGGGCGGCGGGAGGCGATCGCCGGCTGTGGCTCCTGCTGCAGACGATCTGCGCGACCGGCATCCGCGTGTCGGAGCTGCGATATTTCACCGTGCGGGCCGTCCGCGCGGGGGAGGTGACCGTGACCTGCAAGAACAAAAGCCGGAAGATCCTCATCCCCGGCAAGCTGCGCAAGCTTCTGCTCAGCTTTGCACGGGGGGAAAAGCTCTCGGACGTCATCTTCTGCACGCGCAGCGGGCAGCCTATGGACCGCAGCAATATCTGGGCGGCCATGAAGCGGCTCTGCGCACGGGCAAACGTAAATCCGGACAAGGTGTTTCCCCATAATCTGAGAAAACTCTTCGCCCGGACGTTCTACGCGCTGGAAAAGGACATTGCAAAGCTGGCCGATGTGCTTGGCCACAGCAATATCAATACGACGCGCATCTATATTATGACCACCGGCGCGGAGCACCGGCGGCAGCTCGAACGGCTCAGCTTGCTGGCCGTGGGTACCACATAATTTTTCTTATGTCGTAAACACACACGCAGGAATTTGCAAAACAGGAAAATTGATAGTTCTTCCTATATATGGATGCAAAATAAAAAGCGCAAAAAGAGAAGCCAATGAAAACGGTCATTCATTGGCTTTTTCGGCATGCCTTTTCTGTTATGTAGCCTCAATTTTTGAAAATCAATATTCCGGAATTTGTCTTTTTTGCCCTTGAAAAAAATGCTGGAACGTGGTATCCTTAAGTTGTATTAGTAAGTATCCATGTATTTGAATCTGGATCTTACGACATAAGAAAAATTATGTAGTACCTGAGAAAGAACGAGCATGAGGCAGAGCTTCTATGAATTTTGCTGTGTGAACGGGAAGCAGCAGCTTCTCGCCGAGTGGGACGACGCGCGGAATCTTCCGCTCACGCCGCAGACCGTGACATATGGCAGCCGGATCGCCGCCTGGTGGCGGTGCCGGTACGGGCATTCGTGGAGCGCTGCGATCTATACGCGGAGCGAGGGCGCGGCGTGTCCCTATTGCGCCGGGCGGCGCGTGCTGCCGGGCTATAACGATCTGGCGTCCGTGCATCCGGAGCTTGCGCAGCAGTGGGATCATCAAAAAAATATGCCGCTGCAGCCGGAGGATATCAGTGCCGGGAGCCAGCGGACCGTCTGGTGGCTGTGCGAAAAGGGCCACAGCTGGCACGCCGCCGTGCGGTCGCGCGCGGAGGGGAGCGGATGCCCGGTCTGCGCCGGGAAGCAGATCATCTCCGGCGAAAATGACCTCGCGACCGCCTATCCGGAGGTCGCAAAGCAGTGGGATGCGGCGCGCAACGGCCGTCTTACGCCCCGCGACGTCTCGCCCGGGACGGAGCGAAAGGTCTGGTGGCTGTGTGAAAACGGGCACAGCTGGCGCGCCGCCGTCTATGCCCGGACGTATGCCGGCAGCGGCTGCCCGTATTGCGCGGGCAAGCTGGTGCTGCCCGGCTTCAACGATCTGGCCTCGCAGGCGCCGACGGTCGCGGCGGAATGGGACGCGGAGAAAAATGGTCGGCTCACCCCGCAGTCCGTCACGCCGACCAGCAACCGCAAGGTCTGGTGGCGCTGCGAAAAGGGGCACAGCTATCAGGCCGTGATCGCCTCGCGCACGACCGGCAGCGGCTGCCCGTACTGCTCGGGCCGCAGAGTGCTGCCGGGGTTCAACGATCTGGCGACGCTCGAGCCGCGCGTCGCCGCCGAATGGCATCCGACGCTCAACGGCACGCTCACGCCGCAGATGGTCACGGCCGGCAGCCGGAAAAAGGTCTGGTGGCAGGGCCGGTGCGGCCACGTGTGGTGCGCGGTCATCTTCTCCCGCGCAGGCAAGCAGCACTGCGGCTGCCCCGTCTGCGCTGGAAACGTTCGCAGCAGAAAACCCCGGTAAAAAATACTGCCTGCCTTGGCGGGCTTTATATAGATACTTTTTTGAAGGAGAAGATAACAATGACGAAAAAACGTGTCTTGGCACTTCTGCTTACGCTTGTCATGCTGCTTGGCATGCTGCCGATGTCGGTCTTAGCCGCAGATATGAGCTGGACGTGGACGGTCACGGTTTTTGGTGACAACTACTACAGATCCGATGGAGTTAGAACCAGCACCAATAGATACACGACAAATAAGAGCTTGGACAATAGCAAGGATAATGAGATCGGCTACAAGTTCGAGTGGAATGCAAATGCCGGCGGCAGCACCTACGATGGCGGCTGGCAGCTGTGCATTACGGTCAATGGCAGCGTCGTTGAAAGAACGACTGCTTACATCTACAGCAGGGATATGAGCACTGCCAGCGGCTCGTGGACGGCACCCGGTTCCTCTCATACCGGAAACTCCACCCATCCGTTCATACTCTATCTGAGCAACTATCCCAAGGCGGATTACCGCTACGATAAAGACTTCAAACTGATCTATGATGCCAACGGCGGTGAAAACGCGCCGGCCACGCAGACCGAGACGTCAAAGGACGACAGCTGCACCTTCACAATCTCTGACAAGGAGCCGACCAGAGAGGGCTATACCTTCCTCGGCTGGGCTGACGGACCGGATGCAACGTCTGCTTCTTATCAGCCGGGCGGCAAGATCACTGTCTCCGGCACAAAGACCATTTACGCAGTCTGGGAAGAAAAAACGCCTGATCCCGGCCCCGGTCCTGAGCCCGATGCTCCGTCGAAGCCCGGCGCAGAGGACTTCGACACCAAGAACCTGGTCACTGTCGACTGCACCACGAATGACGCGCATTCGGACGAGACTTATGACCTGATCGAAGGTTCCTTCCGGATCGGTGAGAAGACCGAGAAAGAAGGCCAATACATCTGCCCGGTCACAGTCACTGCGGACGAATATGTTAAGGCGTACACCGGTACTTATGGTGACCACACGCTCTCCGGCGACAGCGAGAAGACGTTCGACCTGATCTGGGACGCGGAGAACGAGCAGTGGAAGCCCGAAAGCGGCGTAACGTTCTACGTTGAGTGCGAGAAGGAAGAAGAAAAGTATGTCGTCAACGTTGTGATCTACCGCAACGGCGACTTCGAACATGCTTACAAGACTGTCGCGCTCGCCTCGCAGCCCAAGGGCACGGTCATTGACCTGACCGAGCTCGATATTGCCGATTACTACACGGCGAACTACACCGGCAAATATGAGTTCCACGGCTGGTTCAACGACGGCGCATGGAACGAATACAAAAAGGATCCGGCCCGTAAAGGGGAAACGACCGTCACGGTCAACGGCTGGACGAACATCAAATGCATGGTCTATGACTATGAGAAAGTTGTCTACTTCGAAACGGAGGAAGCCCTGAGCGCTTATCAGGCCGACCACAGCAAGACCGAGGGTCTGCTCTTCTCGACCACGGCGCTCCATGGCGCGGCACTGCCCACCGAGGATGCGCCTGCTGCAAAGCGCGGCGGCTATACGTTCAAGTTCTGGAGCCGCGAGGGCCAGACCGCGGACGTTACCGGCCAGACCGTCGGCGGCTGGACGAACCTGTATGCCAACTGGGAGATCACCCCGCATACCATCTATGCCTATGCAAGACTGAACAGCGCGTTTGCGCCCCTGACGCCGGATGAGGATGGGCTCAAGGACACCATCACGCTGAATGAGAAGACCCTGAAAAACCTCGGTCTTGGCAGCTACAATGAGAACGGCTTCGTCTCCATCGGCACGTTCAGCTTCGACGAGATGCCGCTCACGGATGCACTGTACGGCGCGGCCTATAATAGTGCGGAATTTAACGCGGCTGTCGCAGAGCTGAAAAACAGCATCGAGCTCGAAACTGGTGTTGACGAGGATACGGCCAAGCTGATCGTCTGGACGGCGCTCTATAAGGCCGGTGAGGACAGCGGCATGGACGCCGGTTATCCCACGGACGACGAGAACGGCTATCAGATGACGGGCAACCTGAACCTCGCAGCGGTGATGTTCCAGCCCGGCGGCGATAACGTCGAGGGTATGCCCGAGGGCAACTACACCTACGACGATGTTTTTGAGATCTACGACTTCTATCTCCCCGGCCAGAGCATCGAAATGCCTGCCGATCCGACCCGTGAGAACTATACGTTCAAGGGTTGGAGCGTGAATGTCATCCCGGGCGAAACGGATGTTTACGCCGGTACCGGCGATGCAGAGCTGCTGCAGGCAGGCGACCCCTACGAGATCACCGCAGGCGGCGTGATCTTTACCGCAGAGTGGGAAGCCAAGACCTATGACTACACGATCCGCCACGTCAAGCAGCAGGCCGACGGCTCCTATGACTATGAGCATGCCGAGATCGAAGAGCTGAGCGGCAAGTTCGGCACGCTCGCAGTCGTGAAAGCAAAGGAGAACTACGGCGAGCACTATCCGGTCAACGACGCTGCACAGAAGCAGAACATCCGAATCGTCAAGGACCTTGTGATCGATGTTCATTACGATCTTGATTCGCACACGCTGACCTATGATCCCAACGGCGGCTCTGACGTTACGCCCAATACGGCCACGGTCCGCCATGGCGAGAAGGTCGTCGACGGCCCGCTGCTCCCGCCGACCAGAACCGGCTTTGATTTCACCGGCTGGTATGACGATAAGGACGGCAAGAACCTGCATGACTTCACGCAGGGCCTGGTCAAAGACGTGACGGTCTATGCAGGCTGGGTGAAGTCGTCCCCCACAGTCATTACCTATCGTCTTACGATCGACTATATCTACGCCGACGGCAGCCAGGCGGCTGAGAGCAAGGAGTTCGATCTTGCAGCGGGTGAGGACTATCGTGTACGCAGCCCGTATATCCCCGGCTATAAGGCGGACAGAACCGTTGTGGAGGGTGTGATGCCCGATCATGCTGTGACGGAGACGGTCATCTACAGACGCGTCTACACCCCCGGCGGCTCCACCGTCATCCCGACCCTGCCCAAGACGGAGCTGAAGTTCAGCTCGGCAGATCATTTCGCCTATGTCAACGGCTATCCCGACGGCACCGTGAAGCCCAACGGCAATATCACGCGCGCCGAAGTGGCCGCGATCCTCTACCGGATCATGGACGCCGACTGCGTCAAGACGTACTATGACACCGCGAGCAGCTACCGCGACGTCGCCCGCGGCGACTGGTTCAATGTCTATATCGCCACGCTGGAGAATGCCGGCGTGATCGTGGACACCAGAGCCGGCGGCTACTTCCGCCCGAACGAGGCCATTACGCGTGCAGAGCTTGCCGCGATGCTGGCACAGTTCTCGCAGACGAAGGGCGCGGCGAACTACTTTAACGACGTTCCCGCGAACTACTGGGCAGCCAACGCGATCGCCGTCTGCGCGAAGCTCGGCTGGATCAACGGCTATCCCGACGGCTCCTTCTGCCCGGATCAGACCGTGACCCGAGCAGAGATGATGGCCATGATCAACCGTGCGCTGGAGCGCACGCCGAAGTCGGCCGCTGACCTGCTCGCCGGTATGAAGGTCTGGAGCGACAACGCGAACGTCAACGCGTGGTACTACATCGACGTGCAGGAGGCCACCAACGGCCACACCTACACCAAGAGCGGCACCCGCGAAACCTGGACGAAGCTCGCAAACTGACGCGCAGCTGACCATATCCCAACGCAAAAAGGGGGACGGCCTCGGCCGTCCCCCTCTCCTCTTTTTTTGATTTTGTGCGGATATTCTTCTTCCTTTGGGAGCGTTGTCTGAGCGCAGCTTCTTGCCTCTCACTTTGGGAGAGGCGGCTGAGTAAAGCGAAGACGGAGAGGGTAAGCCGTGACTGCCAAGACCCTCTCAGTCACCTGCGGTGACAGCTCTCCCAAAGGGAGAGCCAAGGGCATGAGAAATGGAGCGTATCGGTACCGATACGCTCCATAACTGTTTTATGACTACCCATCAAATGTGTGCGGGAGGCTTTTATTCCTTACAGCTTTGTCAGATCGCGGATGAGATTCAGCTGGATGATATCGGTATTTACATAGATCCGGCCAAACATGACCGGGCGGCTGTCCTCCGTGTAATTGATGATCTCAAGCAGAACGGCGGAATTGTTCTCCGGGCTCAGCTTCAGCGCCTCGGAGATCTCCGGATACCGGTCGCAGTTCACCGAGCGAAAGCGGATGATGTCCCAGCAGATCTGGATGTTGGAGGCCTGATGAATGGCGTGGTAGATCGTCTGCGTGTGGAAGGGCGTGCTTTTCCAGTCCGGGTCGGAGATCAATCCGGCCTTCAGCCGGTCGATGCAGTACATGCAGGGCGTCTCATCCGCGTAGTACAGGCTGTAGACCTCCTGCAGCAGATCGTCCGGGCTGCAGTCGAGGATCGAAGCGTCGGCGCCGGCCGGCGTATGCCGGACGGAGATGGCCTCGCTGCGCGGAGTGAAGCCGTTTTTCTTGATGATCTCGCGCATCTCGATGCGCGGATACAGCGTGGTGCCGAGCAGAAACGCCTTTGTGTTGATATACGTGCCGCTTCCCTGACGGCGCAGGATCTTTCCCTCGGTCTCCAGTTCGGCCAGAACGGCGCGGACGCTGCTGCGGCTGACGTCAAATTTGGCAGCCAGCCAGTTTTCGGAGGGGAGCTTGGTGCTGACAGAAAAGTCCATCTGCTGTACAAGCGTCAGAATTTTTCTGCGCAGACTTTCCCGCAGAGAATCGGATTCCGAACCGGTGCGCATCCTGCAGACCTCCTCACAGACAGGTATTTGAACTTTTATTATATCCGACATTCGCGCCGTTGTAAAGCGCGCAGACAATGGTCGTACAACTTCTGCAGGCCCGGCGGCAGGCGCCTCTGCAAAAGTTGTATGACCATTTCCGGAAGAATTGTTTTTCACGCCTGGGCCGGTATAATGAAGATGATCCCTGGTGCGCACAGAGAAAATGATACGAAAAAAGAGGAGGACCCAAGAAAAATGACTCGTCTGGATCGATTTTTCCACCTCACAGAGAGAAAGACAAATGTAAAAACCGAGATCATAGCAGGTCTGACGACCTTCCTGTCCTGCGTCAGCATCGTCGTGCTGAATCCGAGCATTCTGGGCGCGGCTGGTATGGACACCCGCGCGCTGTTCTGGGCAACGGCCATTTCCTGCGCCATTGCCTGCATCTGGATCGGCCTGTGGGGCAATTTCCCGTTTGCGCTGGGACCGGCCATGGGCCTGAACAGCTTCTTCGCGTTCAGCGTGGTGCTGGGCATGGGCGTTTCATGGCAGAACGCATTGGCCTGCGTGTTTACCTCCGGCTGCATCTTCATGCTGCTGAGCGTTTTCCACGTACAGCAGAAGATCGTTGACGCCGTACCCGACTGCGTCAAAAAGAGCGTCGGCGCGGGCGTCGGCATGTTCATTGCCTTCAGCGGCTTCCAGTCCGCCGGTATCGTCGCCAAGAGCGACAGCACGCTGGTCACCATCGGCGAGCTTGGCAATCCCGGCACCATTCTGGCGCTCATCGGCCTTGTCGTGACGCTGGTGCTGGTCATCAAGGGCGTCAAGGGCGGCATCCTGATCGGCATCGCACTGGTGACTGTCGCCGGTATCTTCGTCAAAAATCCCGCCACGGGCGAAGCGTACACGGTCCTGCCGTCAGCGCTTGTCTCGCTGGATAACCCGGTGGAGGCGCTCGCGCCGACATTCGGCAAGCTGACCTACCGCGGCATGTTCAGCGGCGATTTCTCTCAGGTGGCCGGCATGATCTTCTGCATCATCAGCTTCCTGTTTGTCGACCTGTTCGACAGCATCGGCGTTTTCCTCGGCGTCGCGCCGAAGGCCGGGCTTGTCGACGAGCAGGGCAAGACACCTGGCGCAGGCAAGGCACTGTTTGTCTCGGCCGGTGCGGCCGCGGTTGGCGCGATCTTCGGCACCAGCACCGTTACGATCTACGGCGCAGAGAGCGGGACCGGCATTGCCGCGGGCGGCCGCACAGGTCTGACGGCCTGCACGACGGGCGTTCTGTTCCTGCTGACGCTGATCTTTGCACCGCTGTTTCTGATGATCCCGACCATTGCAACGGCCCCGGCGCTGATCATTGTCGGTATTTTCATGATCGGACAGCTCAGCTCGCTGGATCTGTCGGATCTGACGGTGGCGATCCCGGCCTTTATGGCGGTGGCGACCATGCCGTTCACGTTCAACATCGCCTATGGCGTGCTGTTTTCCATGCTGAGCTATGCGCTGTGCATGGCAGCGTCCGGCAGACGGAAGGAGCTTTCGCCGACGATGCTGGTCCTGACCGGCGTGTTCCTTGCCTATTTCGTTCTGGATTGTATTTTCTGAGGAGGACAGAATATGCTGACTGAAAGACAGAAACGGTTGATCCGTCAGATTCCGAAGGCGGAAAACCATATCCACATCGAAGGTTCGATCCCCTGGGATCTGGCACTGCAGCTGGCAGAGCGGAACCATGTGGAGATGCCCTATAAGACTGTGGAGCAGATGGGAAAGTGGGCCATGGAGATGATCGTGGCTGACGGACTGAACGGCTTTATGATCTGTGACCGCACGTTCAACTCCGTCTGCCTGCACGAGCAGGACTATGAGGACGTTGTGCTCGCGCTTGCAAAGAACGACGCAGAGCAGAATATCATTTACCAGGAGCTGCATCTGGACTATCCGCTGAATGAGGAGCGGGGGATCCCCATTGAGGTCGTCATGGAGGGTTACCGCAGCGCTCAGAAGAAGGCAAAGCAGCTGTACGGCGTGGAAATCGTCTACATCGGCGGTCTGGACCGTACCCGCACCAGCGAGCAGTGCCTGCATTTTGTCCGGCAGCTGGAGAACTACCACGACATGGTCGCGGGCATCGGCATGGACTGCGAAGAGCGTGGTCATCCCTGCATCAAGCATCTGGAAAGCTATCAGGAGGCAAAGCGGCAGGGCTTCTTCCTGACGGCACATGCCGGCGAGGACGGCAGTGACCAGAATATCTGGGACGCACTGCTGAAGCTGCAGGTTGACCGCATCGATCACGGAAGCCGCGCGGCGGAAAATCCGGAGCTGATGCAGTATCTTGCAGAGCATGATATCCTGCTTGCCATGTGCCCGTACAGCAATGTCCAGAGCGGCGCAGCGAAGAGCTTTGAGGAACACCCGTTCCGGACCTTCCTGCAGACAGGCGTCCCGGTTTCCATCAGCACGGACGATCCTCCGTACTGCCTGAATATGATTGAGGAGCTGGAAACAGACATGGACCGGATGCACCTGACGGAGCAGGACATGATCAAGGTTCTCCGCAATGCATTCGCATACGGCATCGAAGGAAAAAAATATCTGCCGATGTTCGATGCGTGGGTCAAGGCGTTCTATGAGAAGCCGGAGAACCGGGAGGATGACAGATGAGGCCCGTATGCGGCGCTGCGCTGCAGGCCATGCCGAAGCTGGAACTGCATATCCATCTGGAGGGGACCTTTGATCTGGATACGATCTGCGCGCTGGCGGAAAAAGCCGGTGAGCCGCTTCCGCGGCCGCGGGAGGCGCTGCTGCAGTTTGACGGGCTGACGGAGTTCCTGCAGCTGCTGGACTGGATCTGTGCGCTGGTTCATGAACAGGCGGACGCGCGGGAACTGGCATACCGGTATGCGCAGTACGCGCAGACGCAGGGCGTGTGCTACTCGGAGGTTATCATCAATCCGAGCCACTGGAAGCATATCGGACTGCAGCCGCTGCTGTGCGGCGTGCTGGAGGGCTTTGACGCCGCACAGGCAGACGGGCTGCCGGACTGCCGGCTGCTGGTCTCCCTGCGGCGCGAGCAGAGCACGCAGAGCGCGGAGCAGACCGTAGACTGGGTGATTGCGCATCCGCACCGCCGCCTGCTCGGCATGTCCGTCGACGGCAACGAGGCGCTGTCCGCAGATTCCAACCGCCGCTTTGCGCCGCTTCTGCACCGCGCGCAGGCTGCGGGCCTGCACCTGACCGTGCACGCCGGAGAATCCTCCGGCCCGGAGGGCGTGCGGGAAGCGCTGGACATTCTGCACGCAGAGCGGATCGACCACGGCGTGCGCGCGATCGAGGACGAGGCGCTTCTGCAGCGGCTGAAGGCGGGGAGGATCGCCCTGAACGTCTGCTTCAGCTCCAACGTGATCGGCGGCCTGTACTCCGCGCAGACGCACCCGCTGGGCAGGCTGTTTGCAGACGGCCAGTGCGTCACGGTCAGCACGGATGATCCGATGCTGCTGGATCTGCCGCTTCAGAAGGAGCTGCAGATCGTGGCGGATCAGTATGGCTGGGGACTGCGGGAGCTTCTGCAGCTGCAGCAGAACGCGGTCGACGCGGCCTTCTGCACGCAGGAAGAAAAACAGGCGCTGCGCCGGAAGCTGGACACGTTCCGGCGATCTGCGCAGATATAAAACAGACCCGGGATGCGGCACGCCGCATCCCGGGAGCTGCAAAAAACGGCGGATGCGCGGAAAGAAAATGCTTGACAATCGCCGAAGCACGTGATAATATATCTGAGCAGTCGAAAGACAACGCATGCGCGAGTGGTGGAATTGGCAGACTCGCTAGATTCAGGTTCTAGTGTCCACT
>ERZ1673752.615-NODE-615-length-59798-cov-12.576084_pt1 | contig 59798 bp, 41 predicted proteins | sample MGYA00580195_ERZ1673752 | MGnify/ENA primary metagenome ERZ1673752 (study PRJEB41218, sample SAMN15661744) | gut metagenome | host: Homo sapiens | place: Canada: London | collected 2015-08-20/2019-03-30 | study: EMG produced TPA metagenomics assembly of...
GGGTTTGACCTGCCCTTACACCCCTAAAACGGACACACTTTCTTGCCTATAACCCGAATTTGGCAGAAATTCGTCTTCACATACCAACACATGAGACCTGAAGGCTACCTAAAGCGATGGCCAGACGCAACGCGTCCCTTTGCTGTTTAGTGGATGAAACAGGTCACGACCGTGATGGCGGCAAGGAAGATGCCCGGCACGTTCGCGATGATGATGGGCCACTGGCGCGGTTTCGCACCGATGCCGTAGATGGTCCAGAAGCAGCAATTGAAGAACGCTGCGAGCGGTTGCCAGAACACGCCTGGGTTTCCGCTCAAGTTCGCCATGATCTGCGTGATGTAGGATACGTACATGATGACCGAAAGCACTGAGGCTATATCGCCGATGATCGTGATGATCTTCTTCTGATCGCCACCGTTCGCGCTCTGCTTCGTTTCTGCTTTCTTCTGCTGCTTCGTCTTCGTAAGATGCTCTTGCCCTATCATCATCTCAGCTCTCCTTTCGTTCACCTCGTATGAGCTGGTCCATTTCGTCTACTCCCTAGCCTACTCAAATGTTCACCGTGTCGAACAAGGATCCGAGATCCTTTACGATTCTGTATATTCATCGTGAACTACGACAAAAAAGGAGCGGCATGAATACCGCTCCTTTTCGTAAGATCCTGGATGATCGATGCAAGACCGTGTGGCACATCTGGGACAGCGCTACTTCTTCTTGTTCCGCTTCTTCTTATCTTTCTTCGCGCCAGAACCATTCTGCCCGCGATGATCGTGATGACCGTGATGATGGTCGTGATGGCGACACTGCCCGCGATGATGACCGTGATGATGGTCATGGTCATGATGACACCCGTGCTCATGGTCGTGATCGTGACCGCCGCAACAGCATTCATCCTCTTCTTCGATACCAGCGAACAGGTAACCATGCTGATAAGGCTCGCTCTCAACGTATAGATTGATCGGATACGTGAGGTATTCGATCGGGCGCAGCTGATCGACCGTGATGAACCCTGCCGGTGCATCGATGACGGTCGGGATGCGGTTGACGATATCCGCGCAGGTGTGCTCGACCGTAGCGGGCTTCTTGACAGCGAACTCCGTATCGGGCTCGCCCAAGATCTTCCACTCGCACAGATCGCCATCATCAGGGCCGTACACCTTGCCGATGCACTGCGTCTCGATGACAGGACCCTGATGCGTCTCGGTCGTGACGACCGCGCTCATGCCGATGCACTTGCCAGCAGGAATGGTCTCACCCATCGTCTCCGAATACGTATCGACCTCCGCGATGAACGGAACGCTCTTCTGCGTCTGGCTCTTGATGGTCCATCCCATCAGATTGCAGAGGGATTCGTTGGAATTCCACACGTACGAAGGCTCGATGACCTCGGGGTGAGCGAGCGTCTTCTCGAATTCTTCGGGGGTGAGACCGACACCATGCGCTTTCGCGAGCGCAAGACCGTAGTCTTCAACGTTGTAGCTGGTCGCGCCTTCGATCTTGTCGATGCGCTGAACGCCACCCGCCACGCAACCGACCATGTTGATCCAGTAGATATCCTGCATACCAGCGCCCGTTACGGTACAACCGCATTCCTTCGCGAGCGCATCGATGCGGTTCGTGATCTCGGGTGCGGTGGTCCAGGGGTAGATGGCTTCCTCGCATGTGGTGACGACGTTGATGCCGCGCGACACGCAATCGATAAGCGCTGGCTCGATGTCCTTCATGAAGCTGAAGAGCGTGACGACCGCGATCTGCGGATCGCATTCGTCGAGCACCTTCTCGGCATCGTCAGAAATGAGCACGCCGAGCTTGACGCCTAGTTCTGCGTAGTCTCCCACGTCCATTCCCACGATGTCCGGATTCGTATCGATAGCGCCCACGATCTCGGCGCCGTTCTCATAAAGGTAGCGGAGCGTGTACTTCGACATCTTCCCGCATCCATATTGCACAACCCGAATCTTCTCTTTATTCATGGCTGCTCCTTCCTTTTTCCTTGCATCCATACTACCATCGATGGCCTTCTATACAGGGCTAACGCGAAACTGTCATGCGCGCGTTTCCTTATGAGCCCCTTCCTCTTCCCCTTCGAAGCCGTAGCGAGCTTCATCTTTGCAGTACAATGAACGAAAACGATTCGAAGGAGCATCCATGGCAAGCGTACGCGTTCGCGATATCGTGATCGGAGAAGGAACCCCGAAGATCTGCGTTCCGATCGTCGGCAAGACGAGCGAGGAGATCGTGAACGAAGCGGTGAGCTTCGCTGATCTCGATCTCGACCTGGTCGAATGGCGCGTCGACTGGTTCGAAGGAATCGAAGATACGGATGCAGTGATCGAGGTCGCCAAGCAGCTGGGCGAAACGCTCGGCGCTGACGTGCCCGTGCTCTGCACGATCCGTACCGCTGGCGAAGGCGGTGAAGCCGCGATCGACGTCGAACATTACTGCGCGCTGAATCGCGCGCTCATCTCATCAGGAACGGTCGATCTGGTCGATGTCGAGCTGCTTTTGGGCGATGACGTGATGACCGACCTTGTCGCGCATGCTCACGAACACGGCGTCGCCATCGTCGCGTCGAACCACGATTTCGATGCCACTCCCACACGCGAAGAGATGATCGCGCGCCTGAAGCACATGCAAGATCTTGGTGCCGATATCCTGAAGATCGCGGTCATGCCGAATTCGCATCGTGATGTGGTAGAACTCCTTGCAGCCACCGAAGAGATGGCCAACGACCACGCCACTCAGCCGATCGTGACCATGTCGATGAGCGGCAAGGGTGCGATCTCGCGCATGTGTGGCGAAGTGTTCGGCTCTGCCATCACGTTCGGGTGCGCATCGAAGGCGTCTGCGCCCGGGCAGATCGACGTGAACGACCTGCGCACGCTGCTCACCCTCATCCATAACGCACTGTAGCGTGCTTACCCCAATTCACCCGCTTTTTTGGTGGGGCATTCCTGCGTCTCGCGAGACGGCGTCGCTTCGGTCGAACTAACTTCGCTTACGCGAAGTGGATTTCTCCCTCGCTTTGGCCAAGTCTCACTGCGACGCAAGAACACCCCACCAGATCACTCAAATCAGAGATTATCTGTATCAAGCCAGATGGTGAAGGGGCCGTCATTCGTAAGGCTGATCTGCATATGCGCGCCGAACCATCCGTGCTCGACGGAAACGTCGTCCGCACGCACGAGATCGATGAAATAACGGTAGAGCTCATCGGCACGCGCAGGGTCGCCCGCATCCGTGAACGAAGGACGATTGCCCTTCTTGCACGAAGCGTAGAGCGTGAACTGCGAGACTACAAGGACCGAACCGCCTACATCGCGCAAAGAAAGATTGGTGCGACCCGTCTCATCGTCGAAGATGCGCAGTTTCAAGATCTTGTTCCAGAGCCTCTGGGCTTCCGCTTCCGTATCGTCATGACCGACACCGAGCAAGATCACGTAGCCATGCTCGATCGAAGCGGGACGTTCGCCCTGGTCGCTTTGATTCGCGACCGTCGCCTCGCTCACGCGTTGGATCAGCGCACGCATCGCAAACGCACCTACTCCGCCCTCGAGCGCGGACCGTAGCTGGGCTCGAAGACCGAATCGGGAAGCGCAGGCCCACTGTAGAGCTTGATCGCGCCATCGGCTGCCAGCTCCTCGATCTGCGCATCGGTATATCCGTAGTCCTTCAGCACGCGCGCGGTATCGTAACCGATCGGACGCGACTTGCGCAGCACCGGATCGCCTACTGAATCAAGCCTGATGGGACTAGTGGGAAGCATCTTCTCGCCGAATGCGTCGTAATGGACCGGACGGAGGATGTCGTTAGCATACGCCTCTTCATCATCCAGAATATCGACGAGGTTGTTCAGCTTGGAATGCGGCACCTCGTGCGCCTTGAAGATCTCGACCCATTCATCCCACGTCTTCTGCGCGAACGCCTCTTCCAGAATACGAATGATCTCGGCATTCGCGTCGTAATCCATGTTCTCCTGCGGGAAGAAACGCGCGTCGTCGACCAGGTCCTCGCGCCCGATGATGCTCATGACGCTGTTGTAGAACAAGTTGTAGCTGCCATAGCAGATGAGGAACCACACATCGTCCTTCGTGCGATAGGTGTTGTTCGTGGGGCACATGGCATGCTCGCGGCTCTTGGGCCACACGTCGTTGAACTGCACGCCCGCGATGCCCGTCTGGAACGCCCAACAAGCCTGATGATAAAGGTTCACCGTAACCTTGTCGCCGATACCCGTGCGCTCCTTACGCACGAGCGCTGCTAGAATGCCCGCCGTGATCGACACGCTCACGTTCCAGTCGCCGAAGGCCGCGGGCATGTTGCCTGGCGCGTAGTGCTCGCCTGCCTGCGGGATGGTGGTGAACAGGCCGCCACGCGATGCGAACGCAGTAGCGTCGTAGCCGCGCGTGTCGCGCTCGGGGCCGTATTCGCCGTAGCCGCGCACCTGCGCCCACACCAGATGCGGGAACTTCTCGTGGATAGTCTCGTAATCGAAGCCGAGCTTCTCGAGCGCCTTGTCGCGATAATTCGTCAGCAAGACATCGGCAGTCTCGAGCAGCTTGTAGACGATGGCCTTGCCTTCAGGGCTCTTCAAGTTCACCGAGAGCCATTCCTTGTTCATCGAAGCCAGGTCGAACGCCGGGTCGTCGATATCGGTCTTCTCCATGCCGAAGCCTGGCGCGTTCGTGCGATATTCGTCGCCCGTGAACGGCTCGACCTTGTAGACCGTCGCGCCCATCTCGCCCAAGATGCGTGGTGCCGCAGGTCCTGCGACATATCCCGCCAACTCGACAACCTTGATCCCTTCAAGACCCTTCATACCATTCCCTTTCCACGAACCGTCAGTGATAAAAAGGGCGGCTCGAACACGAACCGCCCTGCGTCTCTTCAATGTCTTCCGTGTTCGATCGCCTGAGGGTTCGCTGAACCACTCTCTGTGCTTTCTTTTTTAAGGTCTAAAGCACAGAGCAGCGACCGCATGAGCGCCGAAGGCGCGAACAGGGAAGCGGGTGCGTTCAGCGAAGCCTCGGGCGACCGAACGCGGAATCCCTACGGAAGCAGAAGCTGTGCGATCTGCACGGCGTTCAGCGCGGCACCTTTGCGGATCTGGTCCGCGACGACCCAGAACGCAAGGCCGTTCTCCACCGAAGGATCCTTGCGCAGACGGCCGACGAAGGTGTCGTTCGTGCCCGCGAGCAGACCCGGCATCGGATAGAGCTTGCCGTCCGTATCGTCCATCACGACCACGTTCGGCGCTGCTTCGAGCGCAGCGCGTGCCTGCTCGGGCGTGATCGCGCTGTCGAATTCCACGTTGAGGGATTCGCCGTGACAACGAAGCACGGGAACGCGGACGCAGGTAGCAGCAACTGCCAAGTCGGGATCGTGCATGATCTTCTTCGTTTCGACGACCATCTTCCACTCTTCCTTCGTGGAAGCATCGTCCATGAACACGTCGATATGCGGAATGACGTTGAACGCGATCTGGTGAGCGAACGCATCGATGGTGAGCTCCTTGCCCTCCAGGAATTCCTTGGTCTGGGAGTAGAGCTCGTCCATGGCCGCCGCACCAGCGCCCGACGCCGCCTGATAGGTGGATACGACCACGCGGTCGATCTTAGCAATATCGTAGAGCGGCTTCAACGCGACCACCATCTGGATGGTGGAGCAGTTCGGGTTCGCGATGACGCCGTTGTGCCACTTCACATCTTCAGGATTCACCTCAGGTACGATGAGCGGGACATCCTCTTCCATACGGAACGCGCTGGAATTGTCGATCATGACCGCACCAGCTGCCACGACCGCCTCACGCATCTCCTTCGAAACGCCCGCACCCGCAGAGAAGAGCGCGATATCCACGCCTTCGAAGCTGGCTGGCGTCATCTCTTCGACGACCAGATCGCCCGCGGGAACCTGACCGCAGCCCTTGAACGGGAGCTTCTTGCCCGCACTGCGCGCAGAGGCGAGCGCGCGCACTTCAGCGGCAGGGAAATCGAGATCGTGCAGAACTTCGAGGAATTCACGCCCGACCGCACCCGTAGCGCCTGCAACGGCAACGACTGGATTTGCTGGGATCTCTTTGGTCCACGTCATGGTTATCGTCCTTTGTTCATCTTGGCAGCGATCTCTTCTGCGGAAAGCTGCGTCTCTTCGAAAATGCTATCGGAATCGAGTCCGAATTCGGTGTGCAGGCACTGAACCGCGTCCTGCACCTGATCGCCATCTACCACGACCGACAGACGGATGGGGCTCGTGGAGATCATGACGATGTTGACTTTGTTCTCGGCGAGCGCTTTGAACGCGCGCGCCGCGACGCCAGGGCTTGATTTCATGCCCGTGCCGACGAGCGAGACCTTTGCGATGTTCTCGTCCACCAGCACGTCGGATGGATTCAGTTCCTTGGCGAGCTCATCCACGGTCTTCATGACCAGATCGCGCTGCGAACCGGGGAACGTGAACGAAATGTTCGCCATGCCGTCGTTCGAGGCGTTCTGGATGATCATGTCGACCGACACCTTGTTCGACGCCAGGCTCGAGAAGACGCGCGCCGCCATGCCCGCTTCGTCAGCAAGACCGCGGATCGTAACCTTCATCTCGGACGTATCGTGTGCGATACCCGTGATCGTTGCTTGTTCCATAGTGGGAGCTACCTCCTTGACGAACGTTCCTGCCTCGTCGGTGAAGACCGAGCGCGCGTGGATGACCACGCCATATTTACGTGCGAATTCGACCGCGCGCGATTGCAGCACGCCGGCCCCTTCGCTGGAGAGTTCGAGCATATCATCGTAATCGATGACGTCGAGCTTGCGTGCGCGCGGCACGACACGTGGATCGGCTGTGTACACGCCATCCACATCCGAGAAGATCTCGCACACATCGGCGCCGATGCCTGCTGCGAGCGCGACCGCCGTGGTGTCCGAACCGCCACGACCGAGCGTGGTGATATCGCCTTCATGGGTGAGCCCCTGGAAGCCCGCCACAACCACGATGGCTCCCCTATCGAGCTCTTCGATGATGCGGTCGGCGTTGATGATCTCGATCTTCGCGCTGGAGAATTCGCTGTCGGTGACGATGCCCGCCTGCCAGCCCGTGAAGCTGGTGGCCTCGTGACCGCGCGCCTGGAGCGCCATGGCGAGCAACGCCATGCTGACCTGCTCGCCCGTGGAGAGCAGCATATCCATTTCGCGCTTGGTGGGCCTATCGTTCACAGCTGCGGCGAGTCCGACCAATTCGTCAGTGGTCTTACCCATGGCTGAAACGACCGCGACGACCTTATCGCCTGCTTCCTTCTTCTTGATGAGACGATCGGCGACCTTCTGAATACGTTCCGGAGAAGCGACCGAAGTGCCTCCGAACTTTGCGACTACGAGTGACATGGCCTTCTTTCTTCACGTAAGAAAACTACAGGACAAACATAGCACAATCGCACGGCGGCGAAGCGCCGACGCAGCGGTAAGAAGGCTATTTTTCTGTAAGCGTGATGCAGGGCGTTGCCGCGCGCGAAACGAGCGGCATCAGCCGTTCTTCAAGACGATGGCGGTCATGCGATCGGCGATGGTCTCGCACTGGTCGACGCAATCTTCGAAAATGTCGAAGATCGACGACCAAACCATGACGCGCATGAAGTGTTCGGAATCTTCTGTGAAGAGCTTGCGCATCACTTCGAGATAGAGGCGGTCGGCCTCTTCCTCGAGGTCGTTCACCTCGACCACGCCCGCCTTGAACGTAGCCGATTTACGCGCGTGCGGGAATTCCTTGACCGCATCATAGAGCGCCTCGCACGAACGATGCAGGATCTTCGCGAACGCGACCGCGTCGTGTTGCATGAAGCGCACGTCGTACATGTAGAAGCTGCGGATGAGCTCCTCGATCTGGTCGACCACTTCATCGAGCGCAGAAGCGACCGAGGTGATGTCCTCACGATCGAGCGGCGGCACGAAATCGGGCAGCAGCGCATCGTGGATGCTGTGATGCACATCGTCCGCTTCGTTCTCGATGCGGTGCGCTTCAGGTAGGTAGCTCTGGAGCTCTTCAGCACGGTCGAAATTCTCCACGACCGACATGAGCAATTCGGCTTCTTTCACCGCAAGCCCTGCCTGAGCAGCGAATGCGTCGAAGTAGTTGAACTTAGCCCCTTTGTGTTTCATATTGATGAGCTCCTCGCATCCGACGCACGCGTTCGCGCCGTCTTGTGTCGTACTGCCCGCAGGTTCGCTCGAACGAGCGCGGCGGGCAGTCCCTATTGTATCGTTTCTCTAGCAGAAATACGCGAACACGCGACGCTGTTCGTCGCCGATCGTGGTGAGCGAATTGTGACCGGGCAACACGAGCGTATCGTTGGGCAACTGCGAGAGGCGCTTCAACGAACGCCTCATCTGCGCATCGTCGCCACCCTCGAAGTCGGTCCTGCCGATCGAGCCCGCGAAGAGCGTATCGCCCGAGATGAGCACATTGGCACGCTCGATGTATTCACCGTATTCGGAATCGAGGAACAAGCAGATGCCACCGGGCGTATGACCTGGCGTGGAGATGACCTTCCACTTCATGTTGCCGACGGTGACCGTATCGCCATCCTCGAGCAAAACGTCGACCTTGCATGAATCGACCGTGGGGCCGAACGGCGGCGTGGGTTGATCCTCGATGACCGGCGCATCGATCCTCGAAGCATAGACGGGTGCGCCCGTCACTTCGCGCAGTTCGCGCAGCGCACCGACATGGTCGCTGTGATGGTGCGTGCAGATGATGGCATCGAGCTTGCGTCCATCGAGCATCTGCAGGATGCGTGCCACATCTTCTGACGGATCGACGACCAGCAGGTCCTTCCCGTCAGAGATGAAATACGTGTTGTTCTGGATCATTCCTAGGATGAGAAAATCGATATCGACGCACGCCCCCGTTACCTCGAAACCGTACTTTCCTCGTGTGACCTCGATCGTTGCCATGGTTACCCCTTCTTCTCCGATCCGAATGGTTGGTTTCGGATCCCTTATTTCGAACTTGGTGCCGCGTTGGGCATCATACGACGCGCCTCGAACACGCCCTCGACCGACTGCAGCTTGTTCAAGATGCGTCCGATCGATGAAGTATCCGCCACTTGGAACAAGAAGCGCATCTCCACCATACTATCTCGGTGCGTCGTTGACGAAACTGACAACACATTGGCACCATTCTCTGAAAAAACCTTCGCAACATCGAGCAAGAGATTGAGGCGATCGAGCGCTTCGATGACGATCTCGACGTTGAACGTGACGTTGCCCGAAGGCGCGCTATCGGCCCAATGGACCTCGATGATGCGTTCGGGGTGGCGCTTCAGATCCTGCGCGTTCGGGCAGTCGCTGCGGTGGACCGACACGCCGCGTCCACGCGTGACGAACCCGACGATATCGTCGCCCGGAACCGGATTGCAGCAGCGCGACAGGCGCACGAGCACATCGTCGATGCCGCGCACCACGATGCCATTGTCGGCATGCGTCTCGTGCTTCTTCGGGCGCTTGACAGAAGTGAGCATGGGTGGCATCTTGCCCGTGGAAGAAGCGGACGTGCCGATGCCGGGCTTCTCCGCCTCTTCAGTGCCACGATCGACCAGGATCTTCAGCAGGCGATTCGAGACCAGCGTGGCGTTCTCCTTGCCGCTGCCGATCTTGACGAGCATATCGTCGGCGTCCTTGAAGCCGAGCGTTTCAGCCACCTGTTTGATGGCGCGCATCGATTGCGCCGACGAGATGCCCAGGCCGTGCTTGCGCATCTCACGCGTGAGCTTATCGCGCCCTGCCTGCAGGTCGTCGCCACGGCTGATCTTCGAGAAGTAGGAACGGATCTTGGAACGTGCGGAAGGGGTCTTCACGATGTTGAGCCAGTCGCGCGAGGGGCTCGCGCTCTTTTGCGTGAGGATCTCGACGCGGTCGCCCTGTTGCAGCTGATAGCTGAGCGGGACGATCGAGCCGTTCACCTTCGCGCCGACGCAGTGATTGCCCACCTCGGTATGGATGGCATAGGCGAAATCGACCGGAGTCGAGCCGAGACGCAGTGAGAGCGCCTTGCCCTTCGGTGTGAAGACGTAGACCTCTTTCGGCGCGAGACCGGTCTTGAGCGACTTCAGGAATTCACGCGAGTCCTTCGTCTCATCCTGCCAGTCGACCATCTCGCGCAGCCAGGCGATCTGCTTCTCCAGGTCCTTGTCACCCTTGCGACCGCTCTCCTTGTAGCGCCAGTGCGCAGCGACGCCGTATTCACTGACGCGGTGCATCTCTTCAGTGCGGATCTGCACCTCGAGCGGACGACCTGCCGGTCCGATGACCGTGGTATGCAAGCTTTGGTACATGTTGAACTTCGGCATGGCGATGTAGTCTTTGAAGCGCCCCGGCATCGGATGCCAGAGCGTATGGACCGCACCGAGCGCGGAATAGCAATCGGATACCGAATCGACAATGACGCGCACGGCGATGAGGTCGTAGACCTCGGAGAAGCCCTTGCCCTTCTTCGTCATCTTCTGATAGATGGAATAGAGGTGCTTCGGACGACCCATGATACGCGCCTCGACGCCGATCTTGGACATCTCGCCCTTGATGATGTCGATGACGTTCTGAAGATACTCTTCACGTTCGTGACGCGTTTCGCTGACCATGCGCGAAACGAGCTTGAACTTGTTGGGCTCGAGGTAGAAGAACGCCAGGTCTTCGAGCTCCCACTTGATGGAGCTGATACCGAGGCGATGCGCAATGGGAGCGTAGATATCGCGCGTCTCACGCGATTTGAAGATGCGACGATCCTCGCGCAGCGCGGAGAGCGTGCGCATGTTATGCAAGCGGTCGGCCAGCTTGATGACGATGACGCGAATGTCGCGATTCATGGCCACCAGCATCTTGCGGAAGGTCTGAGCCTGCTCGTCGTTCAAGTCTTCGACCTCGATCTTCGAGATCTTGGTGACACCGTCCACCAGTTCGGCGATCTGCGGGCTGAAAGTATCCGCCACTTGCTCTTTCGTGGTCGAAGAGTCTTCCACGGTATCGTGCAAGAGCGCCGCGCACAGCGTCTCGACATCCATGCGCAGATCGGCCAGGATGATGGCCACCTCGACTGGATGGATGACGAAAGGCTCGCCCGACTTGCGACACTGCCCCTTGTGCGCCTCGCGCGCGAACTCGAAGGCGCGCGTCAGCAGTTCCTGATCCTCTTCACCCAAGTATCCCGCGGTCATCTCGAGCAGCACTGCGAAACGCTCCTCCGCCGACACGCCCGTAGGCGCAGCGGTGGCAGCGGCGATGAGCGGATCGATCGAAGGAGTGAGGTTCGACAGCTTCTGAGATGCGTGCTTATGAGGCATCGGCATGACCCTCTTTCTTGTTTCGTGGCAGAAGCGGCTTCTGGATGCGCCGCTCGAGTTCATCGGCGGACTGCTTCATGACCCAATCTTCGAATCGCGAGAACGAGGCGATCTCGTCCATACCCTCTTGATAACGAACGCTCTCGACCAGATCGACCTTACCTTCATAGTCTACGACATGCAGGTAGTAGCGCGTGACATCATTCGCCTGTTCGGTACGCGTTTTCACGAGTCCAAGCTCTTCGAAGACCGCGATGCCCGAACGCGTCTGACTGATGGAGATGGTGAACGTCGGGAACAGCGACGTGGCGCTCTTCGCGAGCGCATCGAAGGCGAAAGCGTAGAATTCCTCGGCGCTCTGACGTTGCTGGCGACGCAATTCGCGATAGATCTGCGCCATGTTGTCGTGCGAGGGCGTGACATCGTAGAGGATGGATTGATTGATCGACCCGTCGCCCTTGCCGAAGAGCAGATGGATGTAGGCATCTTCGCCATCGCGACCCGCGCGGCCGCTCATCTGGTTGAATTCGACCTCCGAGAAGGGCATATGATAGAGCACCACATGGCGAACGTGCGGCAAGTCGATGCCTTCGCCGAACGCGGACGTGGCGATGAGCACGCGCAGCTGGTCACTGCGGAACAACTCTTCGATCTGCGTGCGCTCTTCGCGCGTGAGCCCTGCATTGTAGAAGCCGATCTGCGGTGCCAGATGCGGCAGCAGTTCGCGCAGACGCTTGGTGAGCATGAGGGTCTCCATGCGCGAGTTCACGTACACGATGGTCTTCTCGCCTTGCGCGACGATACTGGCAAGATAGAGATCCTTCTTACGGATGTTGCGCTTGTCGTCCAGGTGCAGGTTCGCACGCGTCGCTTCGTCGGTGATGAAGACATCGACCGGCAGCGAGGCGATGAGCGTATCGGCGATGGCATCATTAGCTGTCGCAGTGAGCGCGAGCACCTGCGGATGACCCAGCGTCGCCAAGGAATCGCTGATGTGCTTATAGGCCACGCGGAAATCTTCGCGCGCGAGCCCGACATGATGAGCTTCATCGATGGTCACGAAGCCGACGTTAGCACGCGACGCGAGTTCGGAAGCGTGGCATCCGAGGTATTCGGGCGTGGTGAGGATGATGTCCGCGCTGCCCGATTCGAGCGCACGCGCCACTTCGAGGCGCTCTTCAGGAGTGGATGCGCCGGTAAGCACATGGACCGAGATACCGAACGGCGCGACGGCACGACGCAGGTTGAAGGCCTGATCGGCGATGAGCGCACGCAGCGGATAGAGGAAGATGCTCTGCTCGTGCTTCTTCAGCGCGAGCTCGATAGCGTAAAGATGGAAGATGATGGACTTGCCGCGCCCCGTGCCCATGAGCGTGAAGACCGAATCTCCCGCATCCAAACACTCGAGCGTGCGCTCTTGCGCTTCGTGGAGCTTGCCTTCCCCTAGGAACGCTTCGACCAGACGCGCGCGCAGCAGCTGCGGATCGGTGCGCGCGAGCTTCTCCCACTCCTCACGACGTGCTGCTTCGTCGGTAGCGCTCGCGCTCTTCGGACGCTGCGCGGTCTGCCCCGCTTCAGCTTGGCGCGCATAGCGCTCGATAAGATCGCGTATGAAAGCGGAACATGCTTCATCGCAGCAGCACCCGTCCACCTCAGCGATGGGTTCGAGCTCATCGACCACCGCCTTCACAGTGCGATAGTTCTTCCAGGTATCGATCTGCACGCGGAAGACCGCGTTCACGATGGTCTTGCACGAGACGAGCTCCTGGATGTTCGCGCAGTGGAACATGATCGAGGAGACGCTGTCGACACCATCGGAGAGCGTCGCAGAAAGATGGTCCTTGTTCGCGCCTACCGCTTTGGCTTGCACGAGGAAGACACCGGCTGCAAGGTAGTGCGGCACGGGATTCTCTTGCCCGAAGGGTGCCAGCAGATCGAGCTTGGCCACGTTATCGAGCGTGAGCTCCGCCAGATCGACGAGCGCATCAGCTTCCACCTTCGGCTCGAACGAGCTTGCGGGAAGCGCGTCCATGTAGGCGCACAGCGCACGATAGAATTCATCGAGATTCTCTTCAGGCAGCGTAACGCCCACCGCTGCTTCATGGCCGCCATAGCGCGTGAGCAGATGCTTGCACGATTCGACCGCCTTGAACAGGTTGACATCGCCCACGCTCCTGCCGGAACCACGGGCCTGCCCATCCTCGATCGTAAAGAGCAGCGAAGGAACATGATATGTCCCGACCAGGCGCGATGCAACGATACCCTTCACGCCTTCGTGCCAACCTTCACCCGAGACGACGAGCGCGCGCTGACCACGATAGATGCGAGCCGCCTGCTCTTGTGCGACCGCAGAGAGCTCCGATTCGATCTGACGGCGGCGGTCGTTGTTGCTCTCGAGCTGAGCTGAAAGATCGACGCACTGCGCTGGATCGTCGCACATCAGCAGATCGAGCGCGAGCTGGGCATTGCCCATCCTGCCCGCCGCATTCAGGCGCGGCACGAGCGTGAAGCCTAGATTGACCGACGTGAGCGTGCCGGGCGCGATGCCCGCTTGCGCCATGAGCGCTTCGATGCAGGGACGTGGCTGATCGTTGAGCATCTGAAGGCCGCACGATACGAGCGCGCGATTCTCCGCCACCATCGGCATGAGATCGGCCACGGTACCCAACGTTGCGAAGTCCACGAGCGAGCGCCACAGATGGGGCTTACCCAACCGCGAGCCGACCGCTTGGATGACCTTCAGTGCCACGCCCGCACCTGCCAGGATGGCACTGGGGTTATCGGAACATTTCGGATCGACGAGCGCAACATCGACCGGCACTAGCTCGGCTGGCTCATGATGGTCGGTGATGATGACCTCGATACCGCATTCACGCAAGTGATCGACCTCGACGCGCGCGGCGATGCCGTTGTCGACCGTGATGACCAGATCCGGTTCGTAGGTGAGCACGCGTTCGATGGCCGCATGCGAAAGTCCGTAACCTTCTTCGAAGCGCAGCGGGATGAACGGGATGACCTCGGTGCCGAAGGCACGCAGACCGCGCGTCATGATGGTGGTGGCAGAGATGCCATCCAGGTCGAAATCGCCGAAGACCAGAATTCGCTTGCGGGACTTGATGGCAGCGACCAGCTGATCAACGACAGCATCCATGCCCTCGATCCCATACGGATCGAGCCAATCGCGCTCGAGCGAAGGGTGCAAGAAGCGCTCGATGGCGTCGTCAGAGACCAGCCCCCGCGAAGCGAGCGTCGCAGCTATGAAATTCGGAAGGTCGAACGCGCGAGCGATATGCTGAACGTGAGCCTGCTCGACCGGCTTGACCTGAATACGCGCTGACATTGGATACCTACCATTTACTCATATTGTTCGATGGTTATTTTCGCATATCGAGGCGCGTTTGCCGAGTGGTTAATTGAAGGTGTTCTGTGTTTTCGCAAGCCCGTTCTGGATGAGAGAGACGCACGCCTCCGAGGCACGCTGGCAGCCCTGCTCGAAATCTTCGAGCGCCTCCTTTTTCGGACGTGCCAACACGAAGTCGACCACGGGCATCTTCCCGGGAGGTCTGCCGATGCCGACACGCACGCGGTTGAAATCACGCGAGCCGGTCTTGTCGATGATGGAGCGCAGCCCGTTATGCCCGGCATGGCCGCCGCCCTGCTTCACGCGGATGCTACCTGGATCGAGATCGAGATCGTCGTGAATGACGATGACATCTTCAGGCTTCAGCCCGTATTCTTTCATGAGCTTGGAGACCGGACCGCCCGAGAGGTTCATGAAACTTTGCGGTTTGGCGAGCACGATCTCTTCCCCGCCAAGCGCTGCAGGCTTCACTTCAGCGACGAACGCGCCGCACTTGTTCTTCCAATAGGTGGCACCCCACGCTTCTCCTAGTAGATCGATCGTGTCGAAACCAGCATTGTGACGCGTGTGGGCGTACTCGTCCCCTGGGTTGCCGAGTCCAACGATGAGACGCATGACTAGAGCGCGAAATCCGGGTCGAACAATTCGGAGATGGAGCCGTTCGAGAAGACCGCATTGATGGCATGCGCGAACAGCGGCGCTACGGAAACCACCTTGATCTTGCCCTTTTGCAGCTCTTCTTCAGGGATCGGGATCGTGTTGCACACGACCACTTCTTCGATGTCGGGATCGTGAAGTCGCTCGAACGCTGGGCCGGAAAGAATGGGATGCGTCGCGGTGACATAGATCTTCTCGGCACCGTTGGCCTTCAGCGATTTGACCGCGCCGATGACCGAGCCTGCCGTGTCGATCATGTCGTCGTTCAAGATGCAGGTCTTGCCCTTCACGTCACCGATGAGCGCCGTGATCTCGGCAGCGTTGTGCTTCGGGCGTTCCTTGTGCATGATCGCGATGCTGGCGTTCGTAAGGTCCGCGAGCTTCTTCGCGGCCTTCGCACGACCCAGATCGGGGCTCACGACGCACAGACGCTCGGAATCGAGCTCTTTCTTGTTGAAGTAATCGGCGATGGTCCACAGGGCCGTGATGTGGTTGACCGGAATGTCGAAGAAGCCCTGGATCTGACCTTGGTGCAGGTCGATGGTGATGATACGATCGACGCCTGCCGCAGTGAGCATGTTCGCCACGAGCTTCGCCGTGATAGGTTCGCGCGCGGAAGCCTTGCGGTCCTGGCGCGAATAACCATAATGCGTGATGACCGCAGTGACAGTACGAGCTGAAGCACGATTCGCCGCGTCGGCCATGATGAGCAATTCCATGAGCGCGTCGTTGACCGATTCACCTGCGACGGACTGGATCAAGAACACGTCCGCACCGCGAATGCTCGAGTTGTAACGCGCGTAGATCTCGCCGTTGGCGAACTTCTCGAGATGGACATCGCCCAACTCGATACCAAGGGCTTTCGCGATCTCGTCAGCCAATTGCGGATGCGCAGAACCGGAGAAGACCGCCATCGTTTTCGTCATATTGCTCATGGATTCATCGCTTTCTCGATCGAAGACTCACACCGACTCTATTCTAGTCAAAAACGACAACGAACGAGCCCCAAACCACCGAGCGGCAGACTATTCGCCTGCCTTTTTCTTCTTGTTCCATCCTTCGATCTCGGTTTGACGCGCGCGGCCAAGGCCGAGCGCCCCTTCGGAGACATCCTTCGTGATGACCGAACCCGCACCGATCAGGGAATCCGCACCGACGTTGACCGGGGCGACCAGCATGACATCACTGCCGACGAACGCGCGATCGCCGATGGTGGTAGGCCACTTCTTCTCACCGTCGTAATTGCAGGTGATGGTGCCCGCGCCCAGATTCACATCGACACCGATGGTCGCATCGCCCACATATGAGAGATGAGGAACCTTCGAATCCTTGCCGATGGTGGATTTCTTGATCTCGACGTGCGTGCCCGCCTTCGCGCCTTCGCAAAGATGCGTTTCGGGACGCAGATACGCGCGCGGACCGCACGTCGCGCCATCGTCGATGCGCGACTGGAGCGCGATGGTCTCTTCGAGCGTGCAGCCATCGCCTACAGTGGTATCTTCAAGACGAGAATTCGGGCCGATGATGCAATCGCTGCCGACGCGCGTGGTGCCGAACAGGAAGGACATGGGCAAGATCTCGGTATCGGGTGCGATGGCGACATCGGGGCCGATCCATGTAGCGCTCGGATCCATGATGGTGACACCGTTCTCCATATGATGGTCGTTGATGCGCCGCTGCAAGCACGCGGTGGCTTCAGCCAGCTGCTTGCGCGAATTGACGCCCAGGCATTCGGTCGGATCGTCGGTCACGAGCGCCACGACCGTCTTGCCCGCTTCATAGGCGAGACCCAGAACATCAGTAAGATAGTATTCGCCTTGCGCGTTCTCGGTCGAAACACGATCCAGGGCTTCGAAGAGAAATTCCTTATCGAAGCAATAGAATCCCGAATTGCATTCGGTGATGAGCAGCTGATCATCCGAGCAATCCTTATGCTCGACGATCGCACATACGACATCTTCTGCGTCTCGGACGATACGTCCATAGCCGAACGGATCCTCGACCTGCATGGTCAACACGACCACTGCCGCATCCTGCTGCTGTTGCAGCTCAACCAAGCGTTCGATGGTAGCAGGACGAATGAGCGGTGAATCACCCGTCAGCACGACCACCGACCCCGCTCCCGAGCCGAGCGCTTCGTGTGCGCTCTTCACTGCATGCGCAGTTCCCAACTGCTCTGCTTGAACGACGATGTTCGTGTCCTCGACCAACGGCTCTACTCGATCGCGACCGTTACCGACCACGGTCGTGACCGCATCGATACCAGCAGCATGCGCCGCATCGACCACCCAACGAACGAGCGGCTTCTTCAGGATCTCGTGCGCGACCTTTGGCTTCGAAGATTTCATGCGCGTGCCTGCGCCTGCGGCAAGAATGAGAGCTGATGCTTCCATGAGTCCCTTTCGGTCGACGATCACTATCGTCAGTATAGCAGGATAATCAGGGCGTTTCAGCGTCTCTTGAGAGCCGAGGAAAAGAGAGGATGCTAAGCCTCGTCGAGCGATTCGAGCGCAGAACAGAAGGCGTCGAGCAACACGATAGCGTAGTGCTGCGCCGAGCGCGCCTCGCCCGCCTCCATCCAGCTTTCGGCAGGAAGATGGACCGCGATGCGCGACGGATCGTGCCGGGCGGCGCTTTGGAGCGCTTGTTGCAAGCGGATCGCCAACGATTCATCCGGATCGTATTCGACCACGGGCACGACGCTTGCCGGCTGCTCGTCGCCCACCAGGATCTGAACGAAGACCGTCTGGCTTTCAGGCTCGACCAACAGCGATTCAGCACTGGAGACCTTAGAATTAGGATTGGTGGCACGCGAGAGGTTCGACATGCGCGCAGCGACCGAACGCGTGAAGGGCGTGGTTCCGAACAGGCAGAGCATGTTGGTCTCGAGCACTTCAGCGGCGCGAGCGAACCCGAAATGCGGGATCGGACTGAACGAACTGTTACCCTCCCAAGAATGGCGCAGGTTCATGAGCGCCTTGAACGTGAACGCGCCTGCGATGCCATCGGCAGGAAGACCTAGGTTCAGCTGGAACTTACGCAGCGCCTCTTCGGTATGCGGACCGAACAAACCATCGTTTCCGCCAGTTGCGAACCCGAGCGCCGAGAGCGCGCTCTGCAGCACGCGCACGTCCTTGCCATGGAAGAACGGCAAGCGCAGATACAGCACGCGATCGCCCAGTTCATAAGATTCATCGACGAGCTTCGACCAGGTCTTCTGGTCGACGTTGCCATCCGTAGTGAGTTGGAAATCGCGACAGAAAGCCTTCACCGCATCGACCGTCACGTTCTCATAGATGCCGTCGATGGCACCTTGCGGCAGATAACCCAGCTGCGCCAAACGACGCTGCAGGTCTTCGACCGCTGCACCTTGTTCATGTATCTCGATGATGTTCATTGAAGCGCCGATCCTTCTACTGAAGACGCTCGACGAACCAGTCGGCCATCGATTCGAGCAGGTCGCGCGAGATGGACGGTTCGACCACCGCGAGCAAGCGCTCCTTCGCGCCCTGCACCAAGCCTTCGGCGTATTCGCGCGCGTACTGGATGCTGCCGGCTTCTTCCATGATGATCACCGCTTCGGCGAGCAGCGCCGGATCCTTCGTGCGCGCCGAGAGGATCTCAATGAGACGGTCGCGATCGGATGAATGCGTGAGCGCATGCACGACGATGAGCGTGCGCTTGCCTTCCGTGATGTCGTTGCGGAAATCCTTCTTGGTCTGCTCTTCCGTGCCGACCAGATTCAGCACGTCGTCCTGGATCTGGAACGCGAGACCCGTATCGAGGCCGAACTGACGCAGGCCTTCGATCTGCTCTTCGCTGCCGCCGCCCACGATCGCGCCGACCGCCAGCGGCACCGCGCCCGAATAATGCGCGGTCTTGTGGATGGCCATGGTGAAGTAGTCTTCCAGCGCCAGGTCGTAGCGACCGTCCTTCGCCCACCCGATGTCGAGCGCCTGGCCTTCCACGGTGTACTGCGCCATCGAAACGAGCTCGAGCGCGACGCGCACCTTGGTGGCGTCGTCGAGCAGCGGATCGCGCATGACGATGCCGTTCACGATCGAAAGCGCCAGATCGCCCGCGTTGATGGCGAGCCCTTCCCCAATGCGCAGATGCATGCAGGGTTCACCGCGACGAAGCTCGGCTTCATCGGCGATGTCGTCATGGATGAGCGCAGCAGTGTGGAAGTGCTCGATAGCGGCCGCGGAAGAGAATGCGCGACGATGATCGCCCCCCACCGCGTGCGCCGCAGCGACGCAGATGAGCGGGCGATGGCGCTTGCCACCGTTCTCGGAATACTGCATGAGCGGGCCGTAGAGATAGCGCTCCATATCGGGATGCGTCCCGACCGGGATGAGCGCGTTTATGACCTGACCAGCAAGATCGGCGTATTCGTTCAGGAACTGCTCGAAGATCTGCGTATCGCCTGCACCTTCTGCCGGAGCGAGCTGCTTAGCGTGTTCGAACATCTCAACGATCTCTTGCGAGTTCAACAACTGATCGACGGTGGCTGCCTGAGACATAGAGCCTTACTTTCCTTGCATGGTCGTGTGCGAATAACGTGTTCGTGCAAGACGCTCTGCCGGCCTTCGCATCGCATCCGAAAGGATGCCGAGACCGCAGAACTGGTAGGAGCGGTGGGACTCGAACCCACAAGCCCTAGGGCGGCGGATTTTAAGTCCGCTGCGTATGCCAATTCCGCCACGCTCCCGTTCGCGTCAAGCTTTTTCATCATAGCAAAAGATGCACTCCACGAGCACGTATCTTCGAGGAATTACGGCGCGCGGGATGCGAGGTTAGAACAGCAAGAAGAGCTTGGCTAGAAGAAAGCCGATCAGGCCGCAACCAGGGAACGTGAGGATCCATGTCAAGACCATGTTGCCCGCCATGCTCCAACGCACCGCGCGAATGCGCCTCGAGGCGCCCACACCCATGATGGCGGTGGTGGCGGTATGCGTGGTGGAGACCGGAAGGCCCGTGAACGTCGCGAGCGCGAGGCAGGCGAACGTGGTGGTGCTGGCCGAGAAGCCCTGATACGGTTCGAGCTTAGCCATATCCATGCCCACCGACTTGATGATCTTCTTGCCGCCGACCGCGGTGCCAAGGCCCATGGCGAGCGCACACAAGATGATGAGCCACAGCGGGAATACCACATTCGAGGTGTCCATGCTGCCCATGGCGAGCATGATGCCGAGCATACTGATGGAAAGGAACTTCTGGCCGTCCTGTGCGCCGTGCATGACAGCAACGCCGGCGCCCGTGAAGATCTGCGCGACGCGCCATTTGTTCTGCAGCGCGCGACGATCGGCGTTCCTGAACAGTTTCTCGAGCAACTTCGTGAACAACCAGCCGCCACCGAAACCACACACGGTCGAGACGACCAGACCGTAGATGACCTTCATCCATTCAGCGCCGTTCACGCCCGCAAGGCCGCCCTGCAGCGCGATGGCAGCACCCGTGAGGCCTGCGATGAGCGAGTGACTCTGAGAGGATGGGATGCCGAAGAACCAGGTGACCACGCCCCACACGATAATGGCGACCATGGCCGCCGCTAACGCGAGCAACGCATGATGCGCGTTCCCTCCGAAATCGACCATGTTGAAGATGGTCTGCGCGACCGCGGAAGAGAGCGCGGTGATGAGCACCAGACCGACGAAATTGCAGATGGCAGCCATGATGATGGCCGGGCCAGGAGCGAGCGAGCGCGTCGAGACCGCAGGCGCGATGGCGTTAGGAGCGTCGGTCGCACCGTTGACGACGGTGGCGCCGAGCGTGAGCACGAGGATGACGAGAAGCACCGGGTTGGATCCGAGCATCGATAAGAAAGTTCCTAGATCAAGCACCTATGCTGCCTTCCGTCATTACACAACGCCTGATATTCTAACGCACTTCAAGCGCGGGGATGCGCGCGGCGACACAACTATGCATGAATCTTTTCGCTCTCGGTCAAGATGATGCCTTGCAGGATGTCGGATTCGCTGACCGTGAACGAGGTGTGTCCCAGCACCTGGAGGACGCACTGCAAGATGAGCATGCCCGCCACGATGACGCTCGCGCGCTTCGGTTCGAGTCCGACCACGCCCTTGCGCTCCTCTTCGGTCATGCCCGCGAGCAGACGCAGGACCGCATCGAGCGTCGCGTCGGGCACGACGGTCTTGTGCACGCGCGCAGAATCGTAGGTCTCCATGGCAAGATCGACCGACACCACGCTGGTGGCCGTGCCCGCCACCGCGACGACGCGTTGGACGGGATGCTGCTCGATCTGGCTCGCGAGCAGCTCCGAGAACGACTCGAGCAGGTAGGCGCGTGCCGCTGCCAGCTCTTCAGCCGTTGGCGGGTCGTGATGGATGAACATCTCGGTGATGCGCCTGCAGCCGATGTCGAAGGAATGCGCGAACTCCACACCGTTTCGCGCGGTGCCGAAGATGACCTCGGTCGAGCCGCCGCCCACATCCACGACCGCGATGCGCTCGTCGGGAAATTCAGAGGACGCGCCGCGAAATGACAGGTCGGCCTCGAGCTCGCCCGGGATGATATTCAGCGCCACGCCGCATTCAGCGAGCTTGGACACTAATTCGTCGGAATTCTTCGCATCGCGGGCTGCGCTGGTAGCGACCGCGGTGATAGGTATGGCATCGAGGCCTTCTTCGCGCGCAACAGCATCGCAGAGTGCCTTGTAATCTGCGATGCACGAGACGACGCGCTCGATAGCATCGGGACGCAACATGCCCGTCTGCGAAACGCCGATGCCGAGGTTCGTGATGCGGCATTCGCGCACGAGCTCACGCTCGATGCGACCGTTCACCTGCGCGATGAAGAGACGACAGGTGACCGTTCCGATATCGATGGCAGCAGAGATCATGCGAAGCCTTTCGCGAAAAAGAGGTGAGATGGAAGCGCGAGCACAGGGCTCGCAAGAAGAAGTTTAGGCTTTGTTATAGCCGAACACAACATCGAGCACGGGCGAATACCACGTTGCTGGCGTCGGCACGGAATTGGAGAGGTCGGACGTGACCGAGCCCTTCACCGCCGTTGCGTCGCGCGCTTCGAGACCCTCGACCGCGACCACCTGCTCGCCCGATTTCACCCAACCAAGCTCCTGACGAACGTATTCCTCGAGACCTTCCTTAGTGTTCAAGTATTCGACCTCGGACTTCAGGGTCGAATAGTAATCGGCCACCACTTCGTATTCCGCCTCGAGCTGCTGCTGCTGGCGGATCTCTTGATAGTAGTTCGCGACGGGCTGGTAGAGCAGCACGACCGCGAGCACGAGCGTCGCGCACGAGATGAGCGCGCGGGACGAGAAGCGATCCGAGCGAGGATCGAAGAACGAGAAGATGCCTGCGATGCGGCTCAAGATGCCGCCTTTGCGCTTGGTGTTCGAGGGGCTGCTCTGCATGCGCGAGGAGCGCTTGTGGGTCTTACCCATCTTCATCTCGTAGAGCGCGGGGCGACTGCTTTGCTCGGGACCGGGCTTCACCGGTTCGTCCGAGCCGAACGCCTTGTTGAACTGGCGTTCCGCCTTCGCAGCACGCACGCGATGCACGAGCGACTTCTTCTCGCGCTTGGTCTCTTCGGCCTCGCGCTGCTGAAGTTCGCGTTCGCGAAGCTTGGGATCGATGAGCGCTTCCCTATCCTGTTGCTGCATGACGTTCGTTGCCGCTGTGCGCTGCGCAGCCTGAGAAGCCTTCGCAACATGCGAACGTGCCGGTCGAGCTACCTGCTGCGGGATGCCACCGGTGGCGTTCGGGCGCACCGGGCGGTGCGGAGCCGTCGGATTCGAGACGCGACGAGGCATTACGCCTGCAGGACGACGCGCGGGCATGCTGGCAGGATGTGCCGTAGCGCTCGTCGAACGCGCCTGACCACCAGGAACATGAGTGCGCGGAGCGGTATGGTACGAGCCGCTGCGAGCCGTAGCCGTGAACGACTGCTCGAACGACGGATCGTACGTTAAACGTTGTGGTTGTTGGGGTGAGTGGACGTTCGCACGCGTTTGCTGCTGCGCCGAACGGGCGTGAGCCGACCGACGATTCGAAGACACCGAGCCGCGAGCGCGCGCCTCGTCAAAAGAAAGAATATTCTCGTGCCTGGTCAAAGCTCAACCTCTTGCATTGTAGTTCGTTTAAAGTTCAGTTAATGCAATACCTTGTAACTATAGCACAAGACCAGGCCTTTTGTAAGTACCTGGTCTTGTAAAGGAGAAGGTTTCATCAGAATCTCTGCGAAACCTTCTGGGAGTTCAGCGGAGCAGCGACCGCGTCGCTTCGCGCGAGCGCTTATTCGTCGAGCGCAGCTGCGATCTCGTCGGTGATGTCCATCGTATGATAGACGTTCTGAAGATCTTCCAGTTCCTCGAGCTTATCGATGAGGCGCATGACCTTCTTCGCGTCGGTGACGGAGACCTGCGTAGGCGTGGTGGGCTCCATGATGAATTCAGCGCCCTTGGTCACGACACCCTGTTCTTCGATGGACTTCTTCACTGCCATGAGATCGCTGGGTGCGGTGTAGACGATCCATTCTTCATCGGCATCTTCGTAATCGTCGCCGCCAGCTTCTGCCACGACCATCATGAATTCGTCTTCGTCGCCCGCAGCACCGTTGGCGATCATGCCTTCCTTCTTGCCGCCTTCGATCTCCTTCTCGATGAAGATCTGGCCCTTGCGCTCGAACTGGAACGCGACGGAACCGCTGGTGCCAAGATTGCCGTTAGCGTGAGAGAACGCGGAACGAACGTCGGCAGCGGTGCGGTTGCGGTTATCGGTGAGCGCCTCGCAGTAGACCGCGACGCCCGCCGGACCATAGCCTTCGTAGATGACCGACTCGTAGTTCGCGGCATCCTTGCCAGTACCGAACGCCTTGTCGATTGCGGTCTTGATCTTATCCTTAGGAAGCGAGTAGCTCTTCGCCTTATCGATGGCCGCAGCCAGAGAAGCGTTGTTGTCGGGGTTCGGGTCGCCGCCTTCTTTCGCCGCAACGGTGATGTTACGAGAAAGCTTGGAGAACAATGCCGAACGCTTCGCGTCCTGGGCGGCTTTACGATGCTTCGTAGTAGCCCATTTTGAGTGGCCTGACATACGCGCCTACCTTCCTTGAATTGCTTGATTCGTGCATATGAGTGCTTTGTTAGTCTATCACCATTCACGGATTAAGTGCATGAAATCGCAGAATGATTCGTTGTAGAATCGGAGAGCAATCGAATAAGCAACTGTAAACGACACATGTAGCGTCCACGCGATGCGTAAATCTGATCACGGCACAGAAGAAGTTCGAGGCGGCCTCCCTAAGAAGTGCGCTTCGGAAGCCCTGATCAGACACGCGAAAGCGGGGCGCTTCTTCTTGTGCCCAGGACCAGCTTCCCCATCGCCCGCAGCGCTACGAGAAAGAGAGGAAGCTTGATGACACCTGAAGCAACCCAAGCAGCGAAAACTGGACCGAAACCTGCGGTCATCCTGGTGGTCGCTGCCTTCGCTGCGTTCTTGGCGACCTTCAACGAGACCTTCTTGAACGTAGGCTTCGCCCCGATCATGGAAAGCCTGTCCGTCGATGTGAACACCGTCCAATGGCTCGCCACCGCCTACATGCTGGGCGCGGCGGTCATGGTGCCGGTCTCGGCGTTCGCCTACCGCTCCTTCCCCACCCGCCAACTCTTCTGCGCCACCACGGCGCTTCTGGTTATCGGCTCGGTGGTCGGCGGTCTCGCGCAAGACTTCACCGTGCTGCTGATCGGCCGCATCATCCAGGCGCTCGGCACGGGCATGCTCATCCCCATCGGCATGAACATCACGCTCGAGGTCGCACCGCGCGAGAAGCTGGGCACCTACATGGGCATCATGGGCGCCATGACCACGCTCGGCCCTTCGTCGAGCGTCATCTTGGCCGGCGTCATCTTGGCGTTCTTCGACTGGTCGATGCTGCTGTGGGTGTTCGCAGGGCTTTCGTTCATCTGCTTCCTGCTGGGCGCGATCATCCTGCGCGACATCGCGCACCTCACGCATCCGCGCCTCGACGCGCCCTCCGTTGCGCTCATCGCCATCGCGCTGATCGGCATCCTGTACGGCATCTCGACCATCTTCAGCGGCAACATCGCGTTCGCCATCGGCTCGATGGTCGTGGGTGCGATCGTGCTGGTGCTCTTCATCAAGCGTCAGGGCACGCTTGCCGAGCCGCTCATCGACTTGCGTCCGCTGAAGATCCCGCCATTCGCCGTGGGTGTCGTGGTGAACATGCTCTCGCTCATCACCATCTTCGCGATGAACATCATCGTCCCGACCTTCATGCAGTCCGCGCTCGGCACGCCACCGCTTGTCGCATCGCTGATCCTGTTCCCTGCGATCCTGTGCTCCTGCGTGGCATCCCCTCTCGCTGGTCGCATCTACGACAAGCGTGGTCCGGGGCTGCTGCTACCGCTTGGTTTCGCGTGCATCGCGGTGTTCTCCGTGCTCACCGCGCTCTTCATCGCGACCGCGAACCCCGTCCTGCTGGCTCTTATCTACATCCCGGTTATCTGCGGTTCTGCGCTCATCATCGGCCCGGTACAGAGCTACGCGCTCTCCAAGCTGGCACCTGAGATGAACCCGCACGGTGTCACCGTCATGTCCACTGGTTTCCAGATCGCGGGCTGCATCGGCTCGTCCGTGTTCGTCGGCGTTTACGCTGCGGTCGGCACCTCGCAGGCCATGGCTGGCGTTGGTGCGCTCCAGGCGCTCACCGATGGCATGGTGGCCGCGGGCGCGCTCGTGGGCATCGTCGCAGCGGTCGGTTTCTTCCTCGCGCTGTGGATCCGCAGCAACGCGAAGAAACCCGTCCAAGTGGCTACGCAACCTGCAGAAGCGCAGTGGGCTGGCGAGATGGCACCTGCGCTCGGTACGCTCGCTTCCATCATGAAGACCGACGTGTACACGCTGCCCGCCGATTCGACCGTGCTCGACGCGATGAAGATGTTCGCGCACTATGGCATCTCGGGCGTGCCCGTGGTCGACGATAAGCAAGAAGTGGTCGGCTTCATCTCCGACGGCGACGTGATGAGCGTGCTGGCGGATCAGGTTCCTGCGTTCAAGAGCGCCTGGTCGTTCATCGTCGAGCGTGGTAACGACGACTTCGATCACACGCTGCGCGAGACCATGCAGATGAACATCGGCGAGCTTGCGCGCAAGCGTGTCATCAGCGTCAACATCGATGACGACCTCGGTGAAGTGACCCGCGTGCTCTCCGAGAACCACCTGAAGAAGGCACCGGTGCTCGAAGGCAACAAGATGGTGGGCATCATCAATCGCTCGAACATCACCAACTACGCGATCGAGCAGTATCTGGCCGAAACGAAATAGCGTCATACGCTCCAACAGCTCGGCAATCAAAACGACCCGGACGTCCCCTGGATGCCCGGGTCGTTTTTTCGCAGTTCGCGATAGCGACTTCTACTCGGCTGCGATGCCTTCCATGATCATGAAGCGCGTATTGGATGCGAGCAGCAATTCGTCCCCTGGATAGATAGGAACATCGACCAGTCCCTCACCTTCTGTACGCTCGGAACGCGGCGCTTCGATGGTTCGCTCGCTATGGTCGCTGCCACTGATGAGCACAGTGCCGTACTTCGAGTCGAGTCCGCGCGCATACCATTGCCCGCCATCACGATGCAGGAACAGATGATGCCCTGAAACATCAGCTTCCACATCGGTTATCGCGCCGTCCTCGAGCGAGAGCGATCCGATCTCCACCCCAGCAGAACTAGCGTCGACCCAATGAGGATCACCTGCAACATATCCATCGACCACGCGGACTAAGATGAGAGAGGGAACAACGGTCGCGCTGCCGCTCTCTTGCGCCTGGCCGCCAGAACTGCGCCTAACGATCGCATCGGGCGTGATGAGAGGAGTCGCCATACCTGCCCCATGCACCGCTTTTGAGAATTTCAGAACTTGCGAAGCTGCCGCACGTACATCGGCCGTACAACCCGCCGTCACGAGCAGCACCACCGCCATCTCCGCGCGCTCGCTTTCCGTGAAGCCACTTTCGTTCGCTAACCGATCGAGCACGTTCTGATAGAGCGAGACATCTTGATGGCATGCTGCGAGCGCGTCGACCATCCCCTGTCCGTGCTCCCCGCCCACCAGATCGAGGATCTGCGCACTAGAAAGCGCATTGCGCTTGTTCGTCTTCAAACGAGCCACCACGCGCAATGCTGCAGAAGAAAATTCCGCGAAATAACGATCGTGAATGCTCCCCACTGGCGCGTTCACGATATAGCGAGACAGCCAAGCACGGTCGTTCACACGACTGACCGGACTCACGCCGTCAGAAAGCGGATTGCCCGAAAGTATGAGCGTCGCAAGTTCCTTATAGCTGATCTTCCCATAGCGCTTCATCATATCGAAGAGCGCAGCGCAAGGCGTTTTGATCTCTTTCGTCACGGTCGTCTTCCCTCTTCCTCAACGGGTCCTTCGTATCTCAACTTCGACCCTTATGTATGAGTCGTCGCATCTTCATCAGCGATTCCTTGCTCGTTCGCACCAGGAAGCGCGCGGTAGCTCCGCCGAACTCGAGCGGAGGCGCTCGGAAACACCAGGTCGAGCACGAACGGGCACCACGACATCACCGAACACGCGAACGTAGCATTCACGAAAAGCTGTTTGAATGGGTATGGGTCGAAAGACCCTGCTGATATCACACAGCCCACGCAAAGAGCACCAACCAGAACGCCCGCGCTACCGCGAACGAATCCTGCGCGATCTCCTTTATGCTTCCATCGTGCGAGCAGACCGAAGATCAGCGGGAATAGCAGCGCAGCAACGAGCGTCTCTACGTTGAATCCTTCTAAAGCAAAAGTCCCCCAATCGACCTTCAACTCATTCATGCCCGAAAGGATGCCCGTGATAGCGATGATGGCCGCCAACAGCCCGAATGAAAGACTCTTGCCTACAACGCGGATCGCATTACGTGCATGAAGCGAGAAACGATCGATGCCTTTGTAGATGAACGGCGCGTCGCAAGAATCGAGTTCCTCGCCCCGAATCGCATGCCCGAGGTTATCCACATACGATGCGCAGTAAGAATCGAGCGAATCGCGCATTTGAGCAGCAGAAGGACGTTTCGCGGGATCAGGATCGAGTCCGCAGCGAAGCAGCTCCATCAACATCTCGTCCACCTGCACGAGCGCGAGCATGACCTCTTCGCTCGTCGGCGCTGGAGCCAACCCTGAAGAGGCGCGGTTCACCGCGACCGCCACCTCCGGCTCACGCAGAAGCGTTGCTGCGATTTCGGCTTCAGAAGCGTGAACTGTCGTGATCGAACCAACATCGCTACCACACAGCAGATCCATAAGGATGCGCGCTGCAGCATACACATCAACAGCTGGCGTGCATGCAGGCTTCTTCCGCACGGTCCCTCGTGCAGATCGTTCCCGTGCATCCCCAACGCCTTCATCAGCTCGAAGTTCAGGTGCTGCGAATTGCGGCGTTGCAGGAATAGGCTCATCAAGAAGTGCATCATTGCGGGTCTTTTCGCCTTGCTCTTGCGATGAACCATCGGCGAAACGAGCCGAACCCATGTCGATCAAGCGCAGATCGAACGACCCTTGTCGCACCTGATCTTCGAAAGACTGGTGCACTGTGCAGATGAGCACATTCCTAAAAGACAGATCACCATGAATCAGGTCGCCCTCTAACACGTTCGTTCGTGCGAGCACATTGAACAGATCGCGCCCCAGGCGCGCTACCGTGAGAGGAGAGAGTCTTCCGTCGTCGTCGATCACAAAACGCGCAGCGAACCGAGAAAGATCCTCGCCTTCTACCCACTCCATCACGAGCACTGGATGACCGTCCATCAACGCTTTCCCATAGAGCGCTGGAAAACCTTTTATCTCCGAGACCCTACGATGCACCTCATATTCTCGATCGAGCGAAACATCATAAAGCTTGAGCGCAAACTGTTCACCAAAAGCATTTGTCGCATGAAACACCTTCCCCGTACTGCCTTCGCGCATGCGGTCCTCATCTACGAAGAGCGTCGCCATCCTTCGCAAGTAGGGATCATACTCTTTATCGGACAGCGTGAAGGGTGATGCGAAATCATGCAAGCGAACGACACGCAAGGAAGACGTGTCAGTGCCGTGCACAAAGTCAGCTTCTGGCTCTACGAAGAGCTCGATGATCGTTTCTTCGCCCATAAATCAAGTCTCGATCAGAGTTTAATCTGAGAGTAGTTTTGTCGAAATTCGGTCATCGCATCGACGCCATGATCAGCATAGTACTTGATCCATTTACGTACTTCGGTCGCATATCCCCCATTGATCTGCCTCAACATCGATGTCGCATTGACGAGATCGTGGTAGGTCATTGTGAGCTTATCGTACGTTTCTCGCCACTTAGAGCCTTCTGAAATGAGTTCACCATTGTAATAGCAATCGTAGCTCGCGACCCTTCTGCCATCGAGTTGCTTGATATACGTCTCAACGTTTATCGGATAAGGCTCAATGTACTCATCTCCAGCTTCCAATGATGTATAGATGTAGTTGTAGATCTCGGCCAGATACTCATAGTCAGCTATCATCATGTCGCGATACTTCACCAGGTGAGCATGAAACGCCGCTTCAGCCTCCTCGCTGAAAGCCGGGGCCTCAGCCGCTGCCTGGATCGAGGATCCTTGCGATTGGCCCGAATCGCTCGATTGATCAGAGCCTTGAGATTGGTTGGAGCTTTGCTGAGATGAAGATGCGTTTTTGATCGTGTCGTTCTCTAGGGCAGTCGATGTATCGATCACCTGAGAAGAAACCTTATCAAGAACAGGCGTCATGGCGGCAAAAGAAAGCGATGCCAGGCTCGGAGTGGCAGTAAGGGAGTCGGCCCCCTGAAGACCTGCACCACCGGTGGTTCCCTGAAGTTCTACAGCATCGGCTTCGCCCGAAGCATCACTATCCGCGAAGCTTATATCGCCAAAAAGAGCACCGCTAAAGAAAGGGCGATCATCGTCACCCACAAAAACACCAGGAAGCGCAGTCGCATAGACCGTTGCGCCAACCAGCACCAAAACGAAAGACCCAGTAGCAAGCGAAAGAAGTAGTCGCGAGGAACGAAAACGTTTCGGTGTCTTCATCTTCTTCATCAGGATTCGGTTCTTTCTGGCCCTTGTTCGTCTTGTTGCTCAACAAAATGAACGATCCATCACGTATGATCGCGAAGCACCACAGTTAAAAGGGCGTTCGCGCAGTTACCACACTGTCTGGGGATCATACACAAGCAGAACCAACCAAGAAAGCAAACGCCCTCATAGCCGTTGGTTGTTCTCGTATATGATCGTTCGTCATCCGATCGCTCGGCTTGACAGTGTGGTGAAATTGATTTTAACAAATGAAACCACTTTATGAACAGGCAACTTGCGCAAAAGCTAAAAGAACAATGGAACCCATCTCTCCTTTTGCTGCCTTCCTCGATGAATGACGAAAGCATCATGCACTTGTTACGAGCTTCGTCACATATCCATTGTCGACCGTGATACTCAATGAGACGAAGGAGTTCGGGAAGCATTTCAAGAATTGCGATCTTGTCTCCGGAATGAAATCTTCTTCGATGCCTCCGTAGACCGTATTAGAAGTAAGTACGAAATGCCATTCCTGTCCATTAGCTCGACCAGAATAACCCATGCTTCCTATCTTTTGCAGATTCCCTGTTACGATCAGCTTGTCGCCATCCACTGATGCAGAAATAGAATACTGACCTGGTGAACCAATACCTGTTCCCCCAAAATCTCCTGACACCTTAGTGCGCCATGCTTCAAGCTCCTCAACCCTAACTTGTTCTAGAGCAGTAGTTCGACTTGCTTCGATCAAAGATACATATTCGTCAATCGAATCGCTTTCGACATCATATTCCTTCATCCATGCGCGTACAGCCTCGATCTCAGCATCGGTCACATTCTCTGGCTTGATCGAAGTGAGAGAGATCGCCGGAAGAGCATAATCACTAGACCCGTCTTGAGGAGCATCGATCGCTCTGCCATTCAAAGAGATCCTCCCCTCCTCGATCAGCAAATGAAAAGGGTCGTTAGGAACAGAATAGATATTCCCTTCAACGCTCACGGGCGATCCTACGACCGTGATATCGTATTCACCCCTCAACAGCATGACCGAATCTTCTTCTTCGCTAATGATCGCATTTTCAGAAACAGGCTCACCGTCAAGGTCGGTCCCCTCGATCCTTATCGGTACGCCTGATCCTATTAAAGGATCGTGCTCTGGCGCTTCAAAAGAGAAGGACAACGAAAGAGGAGTGTGGGCTTTCTTTTCATGCTCAGCTTGAAGAAAGAGAACTAACCCACATGCGATCAATGCAGCTGCAACGACACAACCGATAACAACCGCAATGATCTTCTGATTTTTTCTACCTTTCATAAGATTCCCTTTCAAAAGCAGACCGCAAAAGCATGAATGCTTTTGCGGTCTTCTCGGTCGCACATCATTCAGTGGCGAAATGACTCCGCAAAACCTTAGACGTTCTTCACCCAAGCCCCGGTTTCACCAACATAGTACCTATTGCCATCAACCCAAGCCTCGGTAGCCATGACACCATCCGCGCCGACCCAATATTTCCCAGAGATCCAAGCGTTGGTTTTCAATACACCTCCAGCAGTGTAGTAATACCAGTCAGAATCATCCTTGATCCAACCAGTACGCAACGCACCAGATGCATTGAAGAAATAAGGCTTGTTAGATATGAGTTGCTTGCCGCTCTGCATGACGCCATCAGAGTCGAGATAATACCAAGTTCTACCCTTCTTGAGCCAACCTGTCTTCATCGCACCAGATGCATTGAAGTAATACCACTCCCCATCGATCTTCGACCAGCCTTTTGCCATTGCACCAGAAGACTTCAAATAGTAGGTCTTACCTGCATCGTCGAGCCAACCTGTTTGCATGATGCCCTCTGCATTCATGTAATACCAAGTATTCTTTACCTTTTGCCAGCCTGTAGTCATAGCTCCTGATGCATTGTAGTAGTACCAGTTTCCTCCTTCACGATTCCAGCCCGTCACCATTGCGCCAGAATCTTTGAGGAAATAGGTCTTTCCATCGATTTCGAGCTTCCCTGTTAACATGCAACCCAAAACAGTATCCTCGGGATTGAGGTAATACCACTTACCGCTTATCTTCTTCCAACCCGTCTGAAGAGCCCCAGAAGAAGCGAAATGGAACCATTCTCCGTCGATCTTCTGCCAACCTGTCTTCATCCAACCGTTCGTGTCGAAATAGTAGGTCGCTTTACCGAGCTTCATCCAGCCTTTTGCATAATTGCCATTTCCGTAGTTGTACCACCAGCCTTTGGAACCTTTAGCCCAACGGCCCTTTCCGTTTTGGGGAAGAACTTGGCCCTCTCTATCATCTTGCGCTATCCAAGATTCAAGAGCAGCAGTGTTGTTAATATAGTTATTCGCGCAATACAAAGACCAGAGCTGCTTGTTCTTACTGATATCCAATGAAGCAAGCTTATTACCAGCGCAATTCAACATAAACAGATCTTTGCAATTCGAAATATTGAGCGAAGTTAGTTTGTTATCCGTACAAAATAGGTCAGCCAAAGCCCTACATGCAGACACATCGAGAGATGTGAGCTCGTTGTCTTGGCAGTCAAGATGTTCGAGCTTCGTACATCTTGAAACATTTAGAGTCGAAAGATGATTACCCATGCAATCGAGGATCCCAAGCTCAGCGTTGCTTGAAAGATCAAGTTTAGATAACTGATTGTAAGCACATCCAAGCTGTATAAGCTTCTTGCATGCCGAAACATCCAACTTTGCCAAGCGGTTATCTGAGCACCAGAGCAATTCGAGATTTGAGCAGCCACTAACGCTCAACGACGAAATCTTGTTGCCATTACATGACAGATGAACCAACTTTGTACAATTCGACGCATTCAAAGAAATGAGATCGTTATCGTCGCAATCAAGTCTAGTGAGTTGACGACAGTTGGAAAGATCGAGCGATTCTATCTTCCCGAGATCGTTGCCAGTTGCATGAGGCGTATTGTTGCTAATATTGATCTCGGTTATGCTCTTTCCGTCAATCGATGCAGGAACTTTAGCAACCGTCTTCGTTGAGCTTGTTATTCCCGTGATTCGCAATAGACCCGATTCGGTCTCTTCATACGTGTAATTCACGCCATCAACCGATGAAGCTGCCGCATGAGCAAATTGAATAGGCGTCACCACAAGAAGAAGAGCGAACAAAAAAGAAGCGAGCAGAAATTTTGTCTTACTAGACCAAATTTTGCGCACTGGATCAAGGTGCGATTCTCTGAGCTCAACCCCTCCTCGGTGAATCAACGAGTTGTCATATGTCATCATTACCCCTTTCTCAACTGAGACCACAGACTCTTAAACGCTTCATTGTGAAATCCTTCATATGCGCTCGATCCAAGATCGAGTAAACATGAATCTTGCAGGAGTGAATGAGCTGTCAAGCTCATTCACTCCTGCTGCCCATGCCGCACAAAAGGTTTATCTCTAACTCTTTTGCCGAGAATGAAAAGCCTGATCATGTGATTTCGATTGAATCTTACGTTACATACCGTAAGTTTTGTTGAGCAACATTTTTAATTTGCGATGAGCGTGCTCACTAAAAGAAAAGCCAGCATATGCTGGCTTTTCGAGCAATCGCCTTCCATGAAGGAAGTGCTGAGATTTCCCTCTACACCCCGAGCTCGTTTTCGATCACGCTGGCGATCTGCTGGGCGTAGGAAAGGGCTTCTTCGGGGGTGGCGGCCTCCACCATCACGCGAACGAGCGGTTCGGTGCCAGAAGGACGCACGAGCACACGACCCGAGCCATCCAGCTTCGCTTCCGCTTGCGCGATCGCATCAGACACGACCGCGCTTTCGAGCGCAGCCTGTTTGTCGGTAACACGCACGTTGATGAGCTCCTGTGGGAAGCGCTGCATGAGCGCTGCCGTAGCAGAGACGGGTTGCGCATTGCGCAGGCATGCTGCCAAAAACTGCAGCGCCGTGATGAGTCCATCACCGGTCGAATTATGATCGAGGAAGATCATGTGGCCACTCTGTTCGCCGCCGATCACCACGTTGCGCTGACGCATCTCGTTCAGTACGTACTTGTCACCTACCTGAGTTTGCACGACCGTGATGCCCGCCGCATCCATGGCCTTCGTAAAACCGAGGTTGCACATGACGGTCGACACGACCGTATCGTCTCGCAGTAATCCGCGCTTCTGTAGATCGAGCGCGCACACGGTCTCGACCACGTCGCCATCGATCTCGTTACCCAACTCGTCCACGAACATGACACGGTCCGCATCCCCATCATGCGCGATGCCGATGTGGGCTCCCTTTTCAGCGACCAGCTGACGTACGGGTTCAAGATGGGTCGAGCCACACTGCACGTTGATGTCGATGCCATTGAAATCATCATTGATCACGTGCACGGTCGCACCCAACTGCTCGAGCGCCGCAGCCGTAGTGAGCGAAGATGCACCATGACCGGTATCGAGCGCGATGGTGAGCTGCGAGAAGTCGAGCGACTTGTCTTGCAGCGAGGAAATAGCGTGCTGAATGTAGAGATCGCACGCATCTTCGACGGGGAGCACCACGCCTACTTCATCGCCCGAAGGCAGGTCTGCTGCCTGCGCTCCCCCGTCCAACACGAACTTCTCGACCTGGTCTTCAGCATCTTCGGTCAGTTTGAAGCCGGACGCGTCGAAGAACTTGATGCCGTTGTACTCGGGAGGATTGTGCGATGCCGAGATGACGATGCCACCATCGGCATGCAGCTCGCGTACGAGGAACGCTACGCCAGGCGTCGGGATGATGCCCGCATCCAGCACAGTGCCGCCCATGCTCATGATGCCCGCATTCAGCGCCGATCCCAGCATGTCGCCCGAAAGGCGCGTGTCCTTACCGACCGCGATGGTCTTGCCCAAGAATCGCGCGGCTGCCTGGCCGAGCTTGAAAGCCATGTCGCACGTGAGCTCGGTGTTCGCCACTCCGCGTACGCCATCAGTTCCGAAAAGTACGGTCAACGTCGTTTCCTTTCATGCATGATGCACAGGCGCGCATCAAACGAAGAACAGGCCGATCGTGCGTACGACCGGCCCGTAAAATCTCTAGTGATTCGAGCCTCGATTGACGAAATCGGGCTTCAGCATGACCACGCCCGATCGCAATGCGATCTCGTCCTCGGTCATGCGGGTGTTCATCTCCGCTGCGAATTCATCAAGGCTGATACCACAGCGCTCCAGCAGCACGAGCAGATGGTAGACCACATCGCCCGCTTCATAGCGCAGATGATCGACCTCTTCGGGCGCCGCATCCGCACGCAGCACATCCTTTGCGGCCAGCGTGGTCTCATGCGCCTCTTCCACCAACTTCTTCAGCAGGTCGTCGATATCACCCGACAGCAGGCGATACGTATAGCTCTGCGGATCGGCTGCTTCATGACGCACATGGATGGTATGCGCGAGCGACTCGAGCGCCGCGCCCATCTGGCTTTCAGGCTCTTGTCCTTCAGTGAGGTAGGTCTTTTCCATGCTTCACGTTCCTTCAAAGCGCGATCAGTTCATGCGCGCCAAGATCGCATCGCGCGCCGCGCACGTTTCTGCGATCTCTTTCTCGATATCGATCGTCAAATAGTCGCCATTTTCATAGAGAATCTTACCATCAACCATGGTCAAAACCACGTCTGAACCCTCTGCAGAATAGACCACGTTCTCCGCCATAGTGTGAACGGGCTGCATCCAGGGCGTGTCGATGTCGAGCACGACCAGGTCAGCCTTCGCACCCACCTGGATGAGGCCACAATCTTGACGCCCTTGCGAGAGTGCGCCGTTGCGCGTCGCGATGGTTATGAGTTCTTCTGCCGAGAGCGACACCGGGTCGGCATCGCCTGCGCGCTGCATGAGCGAGAGCAAGTAGAGATCCTTGAACATGTTGTGGTTGTTGTTGCTGGCCACGCCATCGGTGCCGAGGCACAGCGTGATACCCGCATCTCTCATAGCATTCACGTTCGCGATGCCACTGCCAAGCTTCGCGTTCGATGCTGGGCAACATGCCACGAACACACCCTTGTCCGCCATGATGCGACGATCGTCCTCGGTCAACCAGACGCAATGATCAGCCGTGGTGGGAACGTCGAATAGCCCCAGATCAGCCAAATATGCCGGTGGCGTCTTGCCATGACGATCGAGGCATTCCTGCACCTCTTTGCGCGTCTCGCTCACGTGCACCTGCATGCGCAGACCTGCATCCTTCGTAGCTTGCGCGAGGCTCGCCACCATCTCGGGCGTGGAGGCGTATTCAGCATGCAAGCTCATATCCATGAGCAAGCGGCCATCGGCCGCCCCATGGTACTTCTTGATCCATGCTTCATTCTCGGCGCACAGCGGCAGGTCGTAATAGGTCACGCCGGGCTCCATGCTCACCACGCAGTCGGACAGATTGCATTTGATGCCGCTCTCCAACACCGCGCGTGCACGTGCATCTGTACAGAAATACATGTCAGTGAACGAGACCACACCGAAGCGCAGCATCTCGGCGATGCCGAGCAGCGTGCCATGGTAGGCATCATCTTCGGTGATGTGGTCCTCGAACGGGAAAATAGCCTCGTTCAGCCAGCGATCGAGCGGCAGATTGTCACCGCGCCCACGCAGTAGTGTCATGGGTACGTGCGCATGCGCGTTGTAGAGCGCCGGCATGAGCAGCTTGCCTCGCCCATCGTAGACGCGATCGAACGTGCCTTCGGGGCGTTCGAGCTGGAAGTGCGCGATCTTCCCCTCCTCTACGGCCACATAGGCGTGCGGTATGGTCTTACCTTCTTCGGTCAGGACCGTGATGTCGTTGAAGAGCAGAGAGCTCATGAAATGCCTTTCTAAACGAAACACGCGCCCCGTGAATGCGAGACGCGTGTTTTTGAATCTGGCCTGAACGCTTGGGTGCGTTATTCCTCAGAAGCCTCGTCGGTCGAGCTTGCCGAAGCGTCGCCACCCAACGTGTCGGGATCGATGACGCCGAAGCCCATATCGGAGACGGAATTGAGCAGTTCGTCCAATTCGTCGAGGTTGCGCTGGTAAGAACGCGGCGGGAGTGCCTCGCCCAGCATGTCCTCGCCATCAGTGCTGAACGTTGCTGGCTTGTCACCACCGATCAACACGGTATCGTCCGGCGAGAAGACCATGTCCAGCAGCTGGCTCATGTCGTCAGCTGAAGCCGAGAAGTCGTCTTCGATGACCTTCGAAAGGTTGTGGCTCTCGAGGCCAGCTTTCAGCTCTTCGATCGCCTTGGTGCCGATACCTTCGATGCGCAGCAGCTCATCTTCGGTGTGACCGACCAGGTCAGCCACGGTCTCGATGCCTGCCTCGGAGAACTTGTTCGCCCAACGCTGGGAAACTCCCAAGTCGTCGTAGATGTAGAGGCGAGCCTCTTCATCGGTGAGGTTCTTCGCACGATAACCAGCGGTGATGGATGCGAAGTAGCTCGCGTAATCGGAACCGCCCATGTAATCGGTGCCGTCGAGCGACCAATCCTGCGGCTGCGGCAGCAGCTCTTCGATGTCGCGCAGTGCCTGCGGAGCGGAGTCGGGCAAACGATCGGAATCGTTCGCGGTGACCGGCACGCCCTTGTAGGTGATATCGACATTCTTGTAGCGCTTGAGACCAGTACCAGCCGGGATCGGCTTACCGATGATGACGTTCTCCTTGAGACCTTGCAGCGTATCGACCTTGCCCTCGATCGCAGCATCGGTAAGAACCTTGGTGGTCTCCTGGAACGATGCAGCGGAGAGGAACGAATCGGTTGCCAGCGAAGCCTTGGTGATGCCCAGCAGCAGCGGCTGACCCACCGGAGGATTCTTGCCTTCGAGGATGAGGTCGTTAACGACCTTCTCGAACTCGAAGCGGTTCACCTGGCGACCCGGCAGATAATCGGAATCGCCCGGATCGACAACAGCGACCTTACGCAGCATCTGACGTGCGATGACCTCGATGTGCTTGTCGTTGATGTCTACGCCCTGAGAAACGTACACGTCCTGGACCTGGCTGACGATGTAGCGCAGCGTGGTGTTCGGGTCGGTAAGACGCAGCAGGTCGTGCGGGTTGATGGAACCCTTGGTGAGCTGCTGGCCGACCTCGACCTCGCAACCATCTTCAACGCCCGGCAGCAACTGAGCGCGAGCCGAAACGACGTATTCGCGGATGTTGCCTTCTTGGTCGTGGATAGTGAGGATCTTGTTGTTCTTGTCGCCGGAAACCTGCAGCGTACCTGCGATCTCCGCGAGCGTCGCCTGGCCCTTAGGCTTGCGCGCCTCGAAGAGCTCGGTGACACGAGGAAGACCATGAGTGATGTCCTCGCCCGCGACGCCGCCGGTATGGAACGTACGCATGGTGAGCTGCGTGCCCGGCTCGCCGATGGACTGAGCAGCGATGATACCTGCCGCGGTGCCGATGTTGACCGGACGCGAGGTGGCCAGGTCCCAACCGTAGCACTTCTGGCAGATGCCATGTTCAGCGTGACAGGTCATGACGGAACGATGCGTGAGCGTCTCGACGCCTGCGTCCACGAAGGACTTCAGCTGCGCGACGGAGCTCACGAACTCGCCCGCCTCGAGCAGGATCTCGCCCGTGTTCGGGTCGACGATCGGATCGACCAAGCAACGGCCGACCAGGGAATCGTCTACTTCACCCTTGACGTTCAAGAGGTTGCACTCGATGCCGTCGGTAGTGCCGCAGTCGATCTCGCGGATGATGACATCCTGCGCGACGTCGACGAGACGACGGGTGAGGTAACCAGAGTCAGCAGTACGCAGCGCGGTGTCAGCAAGACCCTTACGTGCGCCGTGCGTAGAGATGAAGTATTCCAGAACGGAGAGGCCTTCGCGGAAGTTCGCCTTGATCGGACGGTCGATGATCTCGCCCTTCGGGTCGGACATAAGACCACGCATACCCGCCAGCTGACGAATCTGCTTGATGTTACCACGAGCACCGGAGAAGGCCATCATGTAGATGGGGTTGAACTTGTCGAAGTTCTCCGCCATGGCCTCGCCAACTTCGTCGTTAGCTTCGTTCCAGATGTCAACGATCTGCTTGTGGCGTTCCTCGTCGCTCATGAGGCCCATCTCGTAGTCCTCGTCGATCGCAACGACCTTCTCGTCCGCCGCGGCCAGGATCTCGTCCTTTTGAGGCGGGATGGTGGCGTCATAGACCGAAACGGTAACGCCTGCGCGGGTGGCGTAGTGGAAGCCAGAGCTCTTCAGACCGTCCAGGATGGGTTCCATCTCGGAGGTGGTGTAGCGGTTGCAGCAATCCTCCACCAGACGCGAGATCTCGGTCTTGTTCATCTCGTAATTGAGGAACGGATAATCGTCCGGCAGCACCGCGTTGAAGGTGATGCGGCCGATGGTGGTCTGGATGCGCTCGCCGGCCTTGTGCTCTTCGAATTCACCGAAGGCGCTCGCGACCTGCGTGTCCTTGTTCAGACGGACCCAGATCTTGGCCTGCAGATCAAGCTCGGAGCGAGCATCGTAGGCGTTCAGCGCGTCATCGAAGTCGATGAACGCGCGGCCTTCACCGGGGAAGCCATCGCGGGCAGCGGTGAGGTAGTACAGACCGATGATCATGTCCTGCGTCGGGACCGTGAGCGGACGGCCGTGAGCAGGGCTCTTGATGTTGTTCGCGGAGAGCATGAGCACGCGAGCTTCTGCCTGCGCCTCGTTGCCCAGCGGTACGTGGACCGCCATCTGGTCGCCGTCGAAGTCCGCGTTAAATGCGGTACAAACGAGCGGATGCAGACGGATGGCCTTGCCTTCTACCAGCACCGGCTCGAAAGCCTGGATGCCCAGACGGTGAAGGGTTGGGGCGCGGTTCAGCAGTACGGGGTGCTCGGTGATGACCTCTTCGAGGACGTCCCAAACGTAGCTCGCGCCACGATCGACCGCACGCTTCGCAGCCTTGATGTTGGCAGCATATTCGAGCTCGACCAGGCGCTTGATGACGAAGGGCTTGAACAGCTCCAGCGCCATAGCGGAAGGAAGACCGCACTGATGCAGCTTCAAGGTCGGGCCAACGACGATTACGGAACGGCCGGAATAGTCGACGCGCTTACCGAGCAGGTTCTGACGGAAGCGACCCTGCTTACCCTTGAGCATGTCGGAGATGGACTTCAGCGGACGGTTGCCAGGGCCCGTGACGGGGCGACCGCGACGGCCGTTGTCGAAGAGCGAGTCGACCGCTTCTTGCAGCATGCGCTTCTCGTTGTTCACGATGATCTCGGGCGCGCCAAGATCGAGCAGACGCTTCAGGCGGTTGTTACGGTTGATGACGCGACGATAGAGATCGTTCAGGTCGGACGTCGCGAAACGGCCACCGTCGAGCTGCACCATCGGGCGCAGGTCGGGCGGGATGACCGGGATGACGTCGAGGATCATGTCGGAAGGCTTGTTCTTGGAGTGCAGGAACGCGTCGACCACCTTCAAGCGCTTGATGGCCTTGGTGCGCTTCTGGCCCTTGCCCGTCGCGACGACTTCGCGCAGTTCATCGGCGGTCGCCTGCAAGTCGATGGAGTCGAGCAGGTCGCGAACCGCTTCAGCACCCATGCCGCCACGGAAGTATTCGGAGTAGTTGGTGCGCATCTCGCGATAGAGCTGCTCGTCGGGAACGAGCTGCTTGGGCTCGATCTTCAGGAATGCCTCGAATGCTTCGTTGCGCAGCGCCTTGCGCTCGTTGAACTCTTCGTAGAGATCGGCGATCTCTTCTTCGACCTCTTCAGGGGTCATGCGCTCTTCTTCATCGATGTCGTCGACGAATTCGTCCTCTTCAGGGACGTAATCGACCGAAAGACGGCGCGTCGCGGCGATCAGGCGATCGCGCTCTGCGTCCAGTTCTTCCAGGTCGGCAGAAAGTTCGTCGCGCAGTTCTTCGATATCTTCTTCACGGGCCTCTTTATCGACCGACGTGATGATGGAGCTTGCGAAGTAGAGCACCTTCTCGAGCTCTTTCGGAGCGATGTCGAGCAGGTAACCCAGACGCGAGGGTGAACCCTTGAAGTACCAGATGTGAGACACGGGAGCTGCAAGCTCGATGTGGCCCATGCGCTCACGACGGACCTTCGAGCGCGTCACCTCGACGCCGCATCGCTCGCAGACGATGCCCTTGAAGCGGATGCGCTTGTACTTACCGCAGGCGCACTCCCAATCCTTCGTCGGACCGAAGATCTTCTCGCAGAACAGGCCGTCCTTCTCGGGCTTGAGCGTACGGTAGTTGATGGTTTCAGGTTTCTTCACTTCGCCACGGGACCAGCCGCGCACGTCTTCAGCGCTCGCAAGAGAGATACGGATGGCATCAAAGTTATTAACATCGAATTCAGTCATTTAGTTCTCCTCTCCCTCAGCGATCGTCTCCGTTGCTTCTGCGGTCGCCTCTTCCTGGTCGCCGCTGAAGTCCAACAGATCATCCAATTCTGCCGTGATGGAACCCAGCAACTCTTCACCTTCAGGCGATGAAGCAGCGTCGAGCGGAGCTCCCAGCAGTTCTTCTTCCATTTCCTGCGTCTCAGCCGAAGCGGTGAGATCGGAATGCGTGTTCGCGTTGCCCTCGAGCTCGACGTTCAAGCACAGTGAGCGCATTTCCTTGATGAGGACCTTGAAGGATTCAGGGACCTCAGGAGCAGGGATGCTCTCGCCCTTGACGATGGCTTCGTAGGACTTGACGCGGCCCGACGTGTCGTCGGACTTGATGGTAAGGATCTCTTGCAGAACGTTCGAAGCGCCATAGGAATAGAGCGCCCAAACTTCCATTTCGCCGAAGCGCTGGCCGCCGAACTGGGCTTTACCACCCAGAGGCTGCTGCGTGATGAGACTGTAAGGACCGGTCGAGCGAGCGTGGATCTTGTCGTCGACCAAGTGGCCCAACTTCAGGATGTAGGACTGACCGACCGTGATGGGCTCGCGGAACTTCTCGCCCGTGCGACCATCGTAGAGCCAGGTCTTGCCCGTGCGGGAAAGCTGCGGCACGAACTCGAGACGAGCCAGGTCGCCGTACTTCTCCTTGTGCATGTTCACGAGATTGCGGTTCGCTTTCTCGATGACGTCGGAGATCTCCTTCTCGGTCGCACCGTCGAATACCGGCGTCGCGACGTGCATCGGGCCTTCTACGACCTCGTCGGTCTCTTCAGCGTCCGACCAACCCCACTTAGCAGCCCAGCCGAGGTGGCATTCGAGCAGCTGACCGACGTTCATACGAGACGGAACGCCCAGCGGATTGAGGATGATGTCGATCGGAGTGCCATCGGCCAGGTACGGCATATCCTCGACCGGGAGGATGCGGGAGATGACGCCCTTGTTGCCGTGACGACCGGACAGCTTGTCGCCCTGCTGGATCTTACGCTTCTGAGCGACGAAGACGCGCACGAGCTCGTTGACGCCCGGTGCCAGTTCGTCGCCGTCGAGGCGCGAGGAGCGAACGACGTTGATGACGCGTCCGCCAGCGCCGTGCGGCACCTTCAGGGACGTGTCGCGCACTTCGCGTGCCTTCTCGCCGAAGATGGCGCGCAGCAGGCGCTCTTCAGCGGTGAGCTCGGTCTCGCCCTTCGGGGCGACCTTGCCAACCAGCACATCGCCCGGGAACACTTCTGCGCCCACGCGGATGATGCCGTCGCCATCCAGGTCGGAGATCATATCTTCGGAGATGTTCGGGATCTCGCGCGTGATCTCCTCGGGGCCGAGCTTCGTGTCACGTGCGTCGATCTCGTATTCGGAGATGTGTATCGAGGTGAGCAGGTCTTCAGCGACGACGCGCTCGGAGATGATGATAGCGTCCTCGTAGTTGAAGCCTTCCCACGGCATGTACGCGACCATGAGGTTCTGGCCCAGCGAAAGCTCTGCGCCGTCGCACGAAGGACCGTCAGCCAGCACATCGCCGACCTCGACACGGTCGCCCTTCGCGACGATGGGCTTGTGGTTCATGCAGCCGCTCTGGTTGGAGCGCTGGAACTTCGGAACGAGATATTCGTCGTATTCGCCATCTTCACGCTCGACGATGATGGTCTGACCGTCGACGTAGTCGACCACACCAGCGTTCTGGGTGACCAGGATCTCGCCGGAGTCGACCGCGATGCGGTGCTCGATGCCGGTACCGACCAGCGGAGCGTTCGGGCGCAGCAGCGGCACAGCCTGGCGCTGCATGTTGGAGCCCATGAGCGCGCGGTTCGCGTCGTCATGCTCGAGGAACGGAATGAGCGAGGTCGCGACCGAGGTCATCTGACGAGGGGAAACGTCCATGTACTGAACGTTCATCGGATCGACTTCGTCCGGCTCGCCGAACACGCCGTTCGCGTCGCGCGTACGACAGAGGACGCGGGCTGCCTTGTGGAAGACGCCGTCGTCGTCGGTGTAGCCGAATTCGCGGGTCTCGAGGTTGAACGTCTCGTTCGCCTGAGCGATGGTGTAGTGCTCTTCCTCGTCCGCCGTGAGGTAGTCGATATCGTCGGTGACCTTGCCGTCGATGACGCGACGGTATGGGGTCTCGATGAAGCCATAAGGATTGATGCGTGCGTAAGTTGCAAGTGAGCCGATAAGACCGATGTTCGGGCCTTCAGGCGTTTCGATCGGGCACATACGGCCGTAGTGGGAGGTGTGGACGTCGCGGACTTCGAAGCCTGCGCGCTCACGAGAAAGACCGCCCGGACCGAGCGCGGAGAGACGACGCTTGTGCGTGATGCCCGCGGCGGGGTTGGTCTGGTCCATGAACTGCGAAAGCTGGGAGGAACCGAAGAATTCCTTGATAGCGGCCACGATCGGGCGGATGTTCACGAGGCTCTGCGGCGTGATGTCGTCAGGCTCCTGCATGCTCATGCGCTCGCGGACCACGCGCTCCATACGGGAGAGGCCGATGCGGAACTGGTTCTGGATCAGCTCGCCCACCGTGCGGATGCGGCGGTTGCCGAAGTGGTCGATGTCGTCGGTCTGGTAGCCCTCTTCACCGTCGTGGAGCGCCACGATGTAGCGCATGGTCTCGACGATATCCTCTTCGGTGAGGGTCGGGGTCTCGTTCTCCGGATCGAAGCCGAGCTTCTTGTTGATCTTGTAGCGACCGACCTTCGCCAGGCCATAGCGCTGTGGGTTGAAGAACAAGCCGTCGAGCAGGGTGCGAGCGGAGTCGATCGTAGGCGGCTCGCCCGGACGGAAGCGACGGTAGAGCTCGATAAGGGACTCTTCCTTGGTGGTTGCAGGGTCACGATCGAGCGTGCGGATGACCATCTCGGAATCGCCGAGCAGGTCGATGATCTCTTCGCGGGTCTCCGCGATACCGAGCGCGCGGAGCAGCAGCGTTGCAGGCTGCTTGCGCTTGCGGTCGATGCGGACCGAGAGCACGTCACGCTTGTCGGTCTCGAATTCGAGCCAAGCACCGCGAGACGGAATGATCTTGGCATTGTAAATGGTCTTGTCGGAGGTCTTGTCACGCTCCGAAGAGAAGTAAACGCCCGGGCTGCGAACCAACTGAGAGACGACGACGCGTTCGGTGCCGTTGATGATGAACGTACCGCGCGGGGTCATGAGCGGGAAATCGCCCATGAAGACGTCTTGCTCTTTGATCTCGCCGGTCTCACGATTGATGAAACGGATCTCGGCGAACAGCGGGGCCTGGTAGGAAACGTCACGAGCTTTGCACTCGTCTACGCTGTACTTCGGCTCTCCGAATTCATGCTTACCGAATTCAACGCACATATCCTTGTTGTTGGATTCGATAGGACTGATGTCGGCGAAAGCGTTTGCAAGGCCTTGATCAACGAATTGCTTGAAGCTCTCCGTTTGAATGGCGATAAGATTAGGGACGTCCATGACGTCAGGAATCTTTGCAAAGCTTCGACGGGTCCGATAATGGCTGGTGGAATCGAATTTTTCGGGCTTACCCACGAGTCATTTCCTCCTTCGACTAAACCTAGTTTTTGCAAAAACACGCAATTATCTAAGATATGACGCGGAATAGGCCAAGTCAAGGAAAAATTTTTTAAATTGTGTTTCTTGTATGAGTTTTAGCTCACATTTTTTACAGGAACCTTTGCGTCCGCAGGATTCGTTCGACCCGCTTCCCTGTTCACGAATCTGCTTCGCAGATTCGTTCATGCGTCGCTGCGTTGCTTCACTTTATAAATATAGATAGAAGCAACGAGTCTCACTCACCCTGCGGACGCAAAGGGTCCCGTAAAAATACACGCTGCAAAAAATAGGGAGCCGGAAATCCGACTCCCTATTAGAGCACTTTCGATCGTTTTAATGCGCCATGTTCGCGCAGTTCTTACAAAGTCTCAGGCCTTTCGCCTTAGCTTGAGAGACTGAGATGCTCAAGGGGTTATTAATATTTTGCGCGCTTCGACAATTGTACGTATGATAGACCTTGCTTCCTGCAGCATAGGTAACTGAACTAACGACTGACGAACTCGCCTTACGCGTATCATCCCACAAACCAGAGCTGTTCACATGGTATCGACCGATCCACTTATTAGTCGCCATCGTTCCATTCGACTGAACATAGTAATTGCCGATCCACTTGTTCGCTTGCATGACACCAGAACCATTGAGGTAATACCATGCTCCACCGATCTGCTGCCAACCTGTGAGCATCTTTCCTGAGTCGGCCAGGAAGTACCATTTATTTGAGACCTTCTCCCAACCAGTCTGCATCACGCCGGATTTGTTGAAGTAATACCAGCTACCACTTATCTTCTTCCAACCTGTGGCCATCTTTCCTGAGGAATCGAGATGATAATAAGTGCCATTCTGCTTAAACCATCCAGTTTGCATGACACCATCAGAAGCCAGGTAATACCACTTGCCAGAAACTTTCTTCCAGCCCGTCTTCATCGCACCGTCAGAACCAAGATAGTACCAGGCAGATCCCGACTTGAACCAATTAGTGTTCATGTAACCCTTGGAGTCGAAGTGATAGCGCTTGCCCTTGATGCTCACCCATTCATTAGCAGGATAAGACTTATTCTGGGACGCTTTCGACTCGTCATCATAGGAGAACCACCACTTCCCCGATGACTTAGCCCAACTACCGCTAACAGAAGTTGCCTCATCAGCAAAAGCGACAGAAGTAGCAACGCAGAGAGACAGCAAGAGACAAGCCACCCCTGCAATGAAAGCGCTCAAACCAAGTTTCGTAGCATTTCGAATCATATAAGCTCCTATATCAGACTTTTCGCAGATAAAACGTGAAAATTCTATCATTAGAATGACACAGAAGCAAACTTAGAAACGCTGTTGTAGAGAGCTCCTCTGGTGTCTTGCCGCACTACCAAATAGAACGAGCGCCATCGACGTAGAGCGGCGTGCCGTTCACCATGTCGGAACAATCGCACGCGAGAAACAGTGCTGCCGCAGCGATATCGAGCGGATCGCCCACCTTGCGATTGTGCGGGATCGGTCGCGTGATGGCTTCATACGCTTTCGGCTTATTGAGTGTGCTCTGCGTCATGTTCGTCTCGATATAGCCTGGGCAGATGCAGTTCGCGCGGATATTGAAGCGCGCCCACTCGAACGCCATGCAGCGTGTCATTTGCACCACAGCCGCCTTCGCCGATGCGTACGGCAACATACGTGTGGAAGCGACGCGTGCCACCACCGATGCGATGTTGATGATATTGCCGCGCTCCTGCTTGATCATGATGTCAGCAACGCGCTGCGTCAGGAAGAACACCGCCTTGTAGTCGGTGTCGACCACGCGATCCCACTCTTCCTCGGTCACATCCTGCGCCAACTGATCATTGCTCAGCACCACGCCTGCGTTGTTCACCAGGATATCGATGCGACCGAACGCCTCCATACAGGTATCGACCAGGTTCTTTCGATGTTCCTCGATACGAATATCGCAATGCACAGGAATAACTTCGGCGTCGAATTCGTCAGCGATCTCCGCCGCACGCGCCTCGATGCCCTCCGCATCCATATCAGCAACCACGAGCTTTGCTCCATACGCTGCGTACGTGCGCGCGATCCCTCGGCCGATACCGATCTCGCTCGCGACTCCCGTGATGATCGCGACCTTGTCTGCCAGATCGAATCGCGGGATCTCCATCTTCCCCGTCTCCAGGATAGTGTGATCGCTTCCCTTCATGGCTTTCCCCTTTCATATCTCCCTGTGCACGACTCTAGCATTATTCGTCACCAAGAAAGGTCACAATTTAGAACGTGTTCATATTCGTCACCTACGTTCGAGCTACAATAGGAGCAACGATCGAACGGAGGGGTAATGAATATCGCAATTCTCGGAGCAGGATCGCTCGGCAGTGCCATCGGTGGCACGCTCGCACTCGCAGGCAATGAAGTTTCGCTGATCGGACGCGCAGCGCACGTCAAGGCTATCGAACAGAACGGGCTCACGCTCGTCACGCCACAAGGCGAACAGAGCGTAGATGTCACCGCGCAGGAAAACGCCGAAGGGCTCGCGCCTGCCGACCTGGTGCTCGTGCTTTGCAAATCTTTTGATACGCGTGAGTGCATCGAGAAGAACCGCTGCGTTATCGGCGAAAACACTATCGTGCTCTCGCTTCAGAATGGTCTTGGGAATGAAGATCTGCTTTGCGAGCTACTTGGCCCCGAGCGCGTCATCGCAGGCAAGACCTACATCGGTGGCATGATGCTCGCGCCCGGCCGTGTTCAGTCGACCACCGAAGGCAAGAAGACTTTCATCGGCGAGTACAGTGGCCCCATCTCACCGCGCATCGAGGCCATTGCGCAGCTGTTCAACGACGCTGGCATGGAGTGCATCCCTTCTCCGCATATGAAGAACATCATCTGGGACAAACTGCTCATCAACATGGCGACTGGCGCTGTTTGCGGCATCACCAAACTCCCCTACGGTGATCTCTATCAGCACCCGGAATTGCTCGCTACCGCGGCCGCTGCAGTCGCGGAAGGCATGAGCGTCGCGCGCGCCGAAGGCATCATCCTCACGCGTCACGATCCGAACGAGGTGCTCGAGCTTGCACGCGAAAATCTCCCTTACGATTTCAAGCCATCCATCTTACAGAGCCTCGAAAAGCACCGTCGAACCGAGATCGACGTGATCAACGGAGCGGTAGTGGCCTACGGCAAGCGTCACGAGATCAAGACCCCCGTCAACGAGACGCTGGTCGCCTGCGTGAAAGGCATCGAGCGCTACATGGAGATCTACGACCCGTCGAACTAAGGTTAGCGATTCCTAAGGCGCTACGCTCACACATCTGACTCTGCTCTTGCGTATCTGATGCAGCTCTTATCTAGTGCCACTCTTGTATATCTGGCTCTACTCTTATCTGGTGCCTTTTAGTACCACACTCGCATGTCTTCGATCACGAGTTTTCTTGATCGCCAATTCCTCATGCTCGAGCATTCATACGTATTGGCCTGCACGATTCACCGACACCCTTTTCAGGGGTATTTTCTGCTTTGCAGCGAATTCGAGTATTTTTGCATGAAATCATCGGTTGTACGCACAAAGATACATAAGTCTAAAATCCTGACCTGGGGTTTTCAAATAGCAGCATTAGTAAAGATGCTTTTTGAAGCTCGGAATCATGCTCGAAAGCCGTTATTTGTGCATACGAACGTAAATTAGTAGCAAAAATCGCTCTTTTTACTGCAAAACACTCAGTAGCCCAGCTTCACTCGCAGGATGAATGAATTACCCAGGTCAGGATGATCAAGGTCGCGATGAGCAGGATCACGATGAGTGAATCATGTAAGCAAATGAGCGAAGACCGGACAAGTGAGTGTGCAGATAACAGACGAAACTAGAGACTGCAGACGGCAAGCGAAACCACAGACACACGTATAGAAGAAAAAGAGAGACGAAAAGAATAAACAAGGATAAAGACAAGTACAAGAACAAACACAAAAGGCAAGCACAAGAAAAGCGAGCCTCTATGAAAAAAGCCCGCGTTATGCGAGCTTTTTTTCAAGTTTAGCATGAACCAACAGTAGGCTTATTTCGATTCCTCGATCGGGATCGGCGTGGTGTCCTCTTCCTCTAATCGATTACCCCACACATAATGCTTTGTCTCGCGCGCGATCAGCGCCGAAAGACCGAGCACTGCGATGAGGTTAGGAACTGCCATGAGCGCGTTGGTGATGTCGGAGATATCCCATACGAAGCCCTGCAGACCGATCGCACCCAAGAAACAAATGACAAGGAAGACGATCTGATACGGACGAATCGCATGCTTACCGAAAAGATACGTGATGCAGCGGTTGCCATAGTAAGACCAGCCGACCATGGTCGAATACGCGAAGAGTACGAGGCCGATACACAATACCATCGGGCCGACGACCGGAATCTGCGCGAAGCACGAGGTAACGAGCGTAGCGGTCGCACCAAGGAAGCTACCATCATTGAATGCCGCCGCGATCTCGGGGCTCGCAAGAATGGAAGAGACCAGCGCGATGCCCGTGAGCGCACACACGATGACGGTGTCCCAGAAGGTGCCGGTCATGGAAACGAGCGCTTGGCGAGCAGGATTGCGCGTGATCGCAGAGGATGCGACCAGTGGCGAAGAGCCCAAGCCGGATTCGTTCGAGAACAGGCCGCGTGCGCAGCCAAGCTGCAAGGCGATCATGACCGACGTGCCGACCGCGCCACCGAAAGCTGCCTGCGGCGTGAACGCACAAACGACGATAAGACCGATCGCATCGATGAAATACTGGCCATTGATGACGATGAGCGTGAGGCACGCAAGGATGTAGAAGATGGTCATAGCGGGAATGAGCTTCTCGCACACGCGCGAGATGACCTTGATGCCGCCCACGATAACGACCGCGATCAGCGCGACCAGGATAAGACCCACGATGATCTGCAGTGGCGAAGTCATGAACAGGCCGAACACGTCGATGTTCGCCTGCGCGATGCCGGCATCGCCCGACACGGAAACGATCGCACCCGAAAGCGAATTCGCCTGAACCGCAGCGCCGATACCGAACGAAGCGATGGCTGCAAAGACAGCGAACAGGATACCGAGCACCTTGCCGAGCTTCTTGCGCTTGAAACCGCGCTGCAGCGCATACATCGCGCCGCCCAGCATGTTGCCGTTGTGGTCCTTCACGCGATACTTCACTGCGATGAGCGTCTCTGAATATTTCGTAGCGATGCCGAACACACCCGTGATCCACATCCAGAAGATCGCGCCGGGGCCGCCCGCGATGAGCGCAGTGCCCACACCGATGATGTTGCCCGTACCGATGGTGGCCGCGAGCGACGTAGTGAGCGCAGCGAACGGACTCACGTCACCCGCACCGCTGTCCTTCGTGACGGAAAGCTTGATCGCCTTCGGGATCTTGCGCTGAATGAAGCCCGTGCGGAAGGTCATGAACACATGCGTGCCCAAGAGCAACAGGATCATGATCGGGCCCCATACGAACCCATCGACCGTCGCGACGATGTCTTCGATCCAGGAATTATCACCCGTGCCTGCGGTCGCAAAACCTGAACCAAGCTGAGCGAAGGGGCCGATGAAGAATTGGTAGAAGAAATCTTCCATGTGCGTCCTTTTCTTGACTCGCTAACAACCTCGTCGTTCTTTCCATCAAGCTGAACGGACGAGCGGATCGCTGCGCGCCGACATTACCGTCCGACCGCGCACGCAAGCACTTTTCTTAACTAAAGCGCTCTAGCATTGTAGAACAGGAATTGCTTCCATTTTGTTACGACGAGACGGAAATGAGTGAGCGGAAGTGAATAGCCCTAAAAAGGGAAATCCCTCATAAGAGGGCTTTCGGTGCGATGTTCTGCTCTGTTTCGTTCAGCGCTACTCTACTCTGTTCTGTTTAGCTTTGTCATGTTCAGCGCTGCTCTGGTCTGGCGTTTACGAGAAATCGTACATGCCAGCAGTAGCGCGCTTGAAGATATCGTACACCTCGGCAGCGATGGCTTCATCGAGCACGAGCTCGAACGATTCGGGCTGGCCTTCATCGTCGAGCGCCGTGACCTCCAAGATCACGACCTCCCCCGCTTCAGTCGACACGCCTTCTTCGCCTACCGGAAAGAAGAACCCATAGCGACGATCGTTATGAAGGATCAATCCCAAGAACTCGAGATCGGTGAGCTCGCCCGCTTCATCTTGGAAGGTGTAGATCGCGCCTTCTTCGACAGGCGGCGCGAATCGAGGATCGCTTGCTTCTCTCATTCCTTTTTCTTTCTCTTGTAGCGAATAGGTTTTTGCTCTTGCGGTTTCGACTGCTTCTTCGACGGTGCCTTCGCCTTCTGGTCGGACGCCTCAACGACAGCGGCACCCTCGCTCGCGCTCGCAGCAGCTGCAGCTGGCACCGGCGCATTGCTGATATTGATGCCGGTCGTATACGTGAATTCACCGATCATCTCACCGAAGCGCTTGATGAGCTTCTTGTTCTTGGGCTCATGCGACTTCCAAATCGCATAGAGCGGCGTTGCGACCGCGATGGACGAATACGAGCCCGCGATCAAACCGACCGCCATCGCGAACGCGAAGTCCTTCAGCGTCTCGCCGCCGAAGATGAGCATGGCAAGGACCGGAACGAGCGACGTGAGCGTCGTGTTGATGGTACGGATGAGCACCTGGTTGATGGAATGGTTCGCCATGGTCATGAACGTACAACGAACGCGCGATTCCTTCATGTTGTCCACGATGCGGTGGAACACAACGACCGTGTCGTAGAGCGAATAACCCAAGATAGTGAGGAGCGCAGCCACCGCATTCGGCGTGAATTCTCGCCCGAAGAGCGCATACGCGCCAATAACGATGATCAGGTCGTGCAACAGCGCAACGACCGCCATCAGGCCCATCTTGTATTCGAAGCGGATCGCGATATAGATGATGATGAGGAACAGCGAAACCAGGAACGCGATGAGCGACGACTGGATAACAGCCGTGCCCCAGTCAGGACCGATCGTAGTGACCTCGTAGCTTTCCGTCGAGATGTTCAGCTGCTGAGCGACCTTGTTCGCGGTCTCCGCCGCCTCTTCAGCGGACGTGGTGGTGGTACGAATGAGGAAGCCATCCGCGCCGTCGGTGACCGTGGTCTGAATGACCGCTTCAGGCTCACCTGCTTCAGCGAACGCATCGCGCATCTGGTCGAGCGAAATATCTTCAGTGCCGTGGAAGTTGATCGAAGTACCGCCAACGAACTCGATGCCGAAGTTGATGCCACGAATACCCACGAGCGCGACCGAGAGCACGATGAGCACGGCAGAAACCGACAAGAGAATCCTGCGAACGCTCATGAAGGGGATGTCGCGCTTGAGGAAACGGCCCTTCAGTGCTTCGACCTTCTCTTGCGCCGCGACCGCTATCGCACCTGCGCGCTGCGCATACGTGCGCGCGATGCTCCTGTTCATCGCCTCGCCTGTCGCAACTTCATCGATGCTCACGCCTTCAGCCTCAGAAACCTCTTGGTAGGCCTCAGCTGCCGTTTCGCAATCCTTCACATCCCAGAATTCAGGATGCTTCGTGATGATCTTCGGTGCGAGCAAGCGAATGAGCGGAGCCTTGAAGATGAGCAGAACGAGGATGTCGCATGCGATACCGAGCGACAGCGTCAGACCGAAGCCCTTAACAGAAGCCGACGCTAAGAAGAACAACGTGAGCGCCGAGACCAACGTGACCAAGTCCGCGTCGATCGAGGTGGTGATAGCGTGCTTCACGCCCGTGATGGAAGCGGCACGTACGCTTCGACCCATACGGATCTCTTCGCGGAAACGTTCGAGCACGAGAATGGACGAGTCGGCCGCAAGACCGATCGTCAGAACGATACCTGCGACACCTGCCAACGAAAGCGAGAAAAATCCGAACGCCGAGAGCGTTGCGAGCAAACCAAGGTACAAGACCGCGAAGATGGCGATCGCCGCTGCCGTGAGCGTACCGAGGCCCTTATAGAAGAAGAGCAGATAGACCATGACGACCAGAAGGCCGATGATCGCGACTAGAAGACCGCTCATCAGCGCGTCCTGACCCAAGGTCGGACCGACCACCTGACTCTGTTCGTACTGGAAGCTTACCGGCAGCGAACCGCTCTCGAGAACGGTCTGCAAAGACTGAGCCTGCTTGAGCGTGTAATTACCCGTGATCTGCACGTCGCCCGTCGGAATCTCCGCCTGCACTGCCGGAGCAGACTGGATCTCGTTATCGAGCACGATGACGATCTTGCCGTTATCAGCTGCAAGCTCGCGCGTAGCTTCAGCGAACGCCTGCGTACCCTCGGCGTCGAGCTTGATGTTGACCGCATAATCGGTGCCCGTCTCAGATGCCTTGCCGATCGTAACGCGTTCGATGTTCGCACCGGTGATGAGCGGCGTGTAGGTACCAGACTCAACAGGACGGTAGATGGTGTTATCGCCCATGAAAGTGTTGCCGAAGGCATCACGATATGCTTCATGCTGCGCATACGTATCCTTCGCGATCGAATCACGGTCGGCCGCATTCGTGAACGAATCTGCACGTGCGAACTCCAGCTTACCGGTCTTACCGATGGTCGCGAGCGCCGTTTCCGTATCGGAAAGACCCGGGATCTGAACGAGGATCTGGTTATTGCCTTGCACCTGCACCGTCGCTTCAGAAGCACCGAGCGCGTTGACGCGAGATTCGATGACCGAACGGGCGGACTCCATATCCTCCTGCGTCACTTCTTCGCCATCGGTGGTCTGAGCAGACAGCACGACCGAAAGACCGCCGCGAATGTCCAGGCCCTGATTGATCTTCTCCGCCGGAGGCGTGAACATGAAGATCGAGCCGATAACGAGCACGGTCGTCAGAACCAACAGCCAAATATTGCGTCGATTCGTGTTCTTCTGACGTTTCTTCGACTTGTTCGCAGCGCCGAGCGATGCTTTGATCGCAGCGGATCTGCTCTTCTCATGGCTCTGATCGGCCTTCTCTTTCTTCTTCGCCTTCTTCTCACGCTCTTTACGCGCACGATCGGCTGCTTTTGCTGCAGCCTTGCGCTTCTTCGCGAGGTCTTTATCAGTAGAGCTCGATTTGCTTTCGCCTTGATTCATCTACCTGTCCAATCGTCTGTTCCGCCCGTGCGCACGTAGCCCGAACAAGCCCACGTGAGATGGCAGAACGATCCGTTAGGGTCTTCCTATTTCCAACCGTTAAGAATACCAAAGAAAGGCCGCATTTTCACGACCAAGATGCCTAATAGTCCTTGGCAGCTGGTGAATTCATCCAATCGTTCAAAAACTCATCATATCGGCCTGCCAAGATCGCCTCACGCGCATGCTCCATGAGGTGGATCAAGAACCACAGATTATGGATGGAGAGCAGGATCGCGCCCAGCATCTCGTTCTGCTTCACCAGATGACGAATGTAGGAACGACTATGGTTTCGGCAGGTCGGACACGAGCACTGGGGATCGAGCGGCCCGAAATCGTGCGTGAACTTCGCGTTGCGCATGTTCATGCGACCCGACGAAGAGAATGCCGTACCCATGCGGGCGGTGCGCGTCGGCAGAACGCAGTCGAACATGTCGACCCCTTCGCCGACCGCCTTCACCAGCGTGGTCGGGTTGCCCACGCCCATCAGGTAGCGCGGCTTGTTCTCGGGAAGCGCGCGCGCCACCGGGCCGAGCGTCTCGAACATGACCGCGTGGTCCTCGCCCACCGAATAGCCTCCGATGCCGAAACCACCGAATCCTTTGTGGCCGTTCGCGATCGATTCATCGTTGATGGTCTGCAGAAGCTCGATCGACTTCATGCGCAGATCGAGCTCCATGCCGCCTTGCACGATGCCGAAGAGCGTCTGGTCCTCGCGATGGTGCGCCGCGAGACAGCGCCGCGCCCATCGTGCGGAAAGCTCGACCGCCTTGTCGACGAAATCGTATTCAGCCGGATAGGGCGTGCACTGGTCGAGCTGCATGATGATGTCCGCGCCCAATTTCTGCTGGATGTCCATGTTCTCTTCCGGCGTCCAGCGGATCTTCGCGCCGTCGTAGATGGAGTTGAACGTAAGCCCATCGTCGTCGAGCTTCAGCGTGTCCGCCAGCGAGAACACCTGGAACCCGCCACTATCGGTGAGGATCGGACCGGGATAGTTCATGAACGAATGGAGGCCACCCGCCTCAGCGACCAGTTCGGCCCCTGGGCGCAGCGAAAGATGATAGGTGTTCGCCAGGATCACCTGCGCGCCGATCTCGCGCAGAGTCTCGGGGCGGATGCCCTTCACCGTCGCGCTGGTGCCCACCGGCATGAACACCGGCGTCTTGATGGTTCCGTGCGCCGTCTCGAACGTGGCCGCACGCGCATTGCCGCTCGTCGCTTCGAGCGTGAGATCGAAGTGCGCCATCAGCCACGCTCCGGCAACGTCTCGACGAATGCGAGCAGGTCCTCCAAGGAACCATGCTTCATATCGCTGTAGTCGTAATCGATCGGATCGAGCAGCCAGTCGGTCACCAGATACCCATCGGCGCCCAGGTCGCAGCACGCCAGATCCTCGCGCGTGTTATTGCCCACCATCAAGATGTGCGGCGCGTCGCCTTCTGCCAGATCGATGTTCTCCTGGAAGTACGCATGATGAGGCTTCGCAGCATGTGAATTATCGTAGGTCGTGATGCGATCGAACACGCTCGCATCATCGATGCCCGCCCAGCGAAGGCGCGCCTCCACCGCCACCCGCGGGAAGAGCGGCATCGTGGTGAGGAAGAGCTGGTAGCCCTTCTCTTTCAGCACCTCGACGATGCGCCGCGCAGCGGGATTCGGCGTGACCATCTCGCCCAACTCGTCGAACGCCGTGGAGTAGAACTCCATCAGCAGCGGATCGAAGGTCGCGCGATCTTCGCCGGTCAGCTGCTCGAAAGTTTCCCAGAAGCATTCTTCGTTCATGCGCGGATCGTCCGAGAGCATGCCCTTCACACCCGCGTTCACCGCCGCGATGATCTTCTCGCTGTCGAATCCTCGTTCAGCGACGAACTGCCCCAAGCGCTTGAAGTACGCACCCAGGAACGCATCCATATCGATCGGCAGCAACGTGCCATCAAGATCGAAGAACACCGTATCGTAACGTGGTGTTTCAGTGGTCGTCATGATCTATCTCCTTTCCCGCCCGAACGTCTTCCGACCTTCACGGAAGAGGCACGGCAGGACGTGATGTTCAGCACGATTCAATGGTAGTATATGCAAGGTTCGAAGGAGAGTATTATCCCATGAAAGTATTGCTTCACGCCTGTTGCGGCCCTTGCTCGATCGAGCCTGCGCGCATACTTCGCGAAGAGGGCCACGATATCACCATCGCATACTTGAATTCGAACATCGATGATGCTCCTGAATACCAGAAACGGCTCGAAACGCTGCTCGCCTGGGCAGCGCAAGAAGGCGTTCCCGTCATCGAGGGAACGTATGACCCTGAGAGCTGGAATGAACGCATCGAAAGCTGTTGGAGCGAAGGCGACGCGCGCAACATCCGTTGCTCGACGTGCTATCGCTATCGTTTCGACGAACTTGCTGCACTCGCGACTGAACAGGGATTCGACGCTATCGGGACGACGCTCTCGGTGAGCCCATATCAATTCACGAAATCCATCGAAGAGATGCTGCGCGCAGCGGCGAAGCCCTATCCGCAGCTCGAAGTGCTCTTCACGGACTACCGCCCCTTCTACCAGGATGCCACGCAGAAGAGCCGCGACCTGAACATGTATCGCCAGAACTACTGCGGGTGCCACTGGTCGAAGGCGGAAGCAGCCGAAGAACGCCAGCAACGCAAGATCGAACGGCAGGCGAAGAAGGAAGCCGAGAAGCTGAAGAAGCTTCAGTCGCTCACCACATCAGATTTCGACTACGATCTTCCCCAAGAGCTGATCGCACAGACCCCGCATCCCGATCGCGACGGCTGCAAGATGCTCGTGATGAAGCGCGATACGGGCAGCCTGCAAGATCGCATCTTCCGCGATATCTACGACTACTTGAAGCCGGGCGATCTGCTCGTTGCGAACGAAACGCGCGTCATTCCTGCGCGCCTGCTCGGCCACAAGCACGAGACGGGCGGGGCGGCCGAAGTGCTGCTGCTGCGCGAGCGCTTCGATATCGAGCCGAAGACCGGCACCAGCGCCGTTTGGGAAGCGCTCGTCAAGCCGGGACGCCGCCTGAAACCCGGCGCTGTCATCGATTTCGCTGCTCCCTCGAACAGCGAGTCCGCGAACCCATCTACGGAGGACACGAACGATGCAGACGTACCATCAACGGAGAGCACGAATGCTCCAGACGTACCATCAACGGAGAGCACGAACGCTCCAGACATAGCATCAACGGGCGCTCTCATCATGCAAGCCGAGGTCCTCGATTGGGTCGAGGATGCACAGAAGGGCGAGCGCCTCGTTCGCCTCACGACCCCGCTCGATTCGCTCGATGATGCCCTTCATCAGGTCGGACATACTCCCCTGCCGCCTTACATCAAGAATTATCAGGGCGACGAAGAGCTCTACCAGACCGTCTTCTCGCGTGAAGAGAAGAGCGCTGCTGCACCCACCGCTGGCCTTCACTTCACGCCTGAGCTGATCGAGCGTCTGAAAGACAAGGGCGTCGGCTTCGAAACGGTGCATCTGGAAGTAGGACTCGACACGTTCCGCGTTGTGGATGTCGAGGACCCGCACGAGCACCACATGCACACCGAATACTACAGCGTTCCGCAAAAGACCGTCGATGCCATCCTCGAGACGAAGCGAAACGGAGGTCGCGTCATCGCTGTCGGCACGACGAGCGTCCGCAGCCTCGAGAGCGCCTGGGATCACGATCGTGATCAACTCATCGCGCGCGATCGACAGACCACGAACCTCTTCATCTTCCCGGGCTACCAGTTCAAGGTGGTCGACGCGCTCATCACGAATTTCCACGTCCCGCGCTCGACGCTCATGATGCTCGTTTCCGCGTTCTCGTCGCGCGACAATATCATGCGGGCCTACCGCCATGCCATCAAACGCAAGTATCGTCTGCTCTCCTTCGGCGATGCCATGTTCCTCTACTAGGCCTCTACGAGATCATCAAACGAGACCATCAGCGAGATCCTCACGTGCGTGAATTCGCTCGAGAATCGTAGCTAAAGGACTCTATTTCGAGGGCGATGTATTGATCACACATCAGAGCAGTCCTGTCCATCATCTGCAACGGCATGTTGCTGCTTTTCTTGTGTTTTACCTTACGAATCGCCCACAATCCGAATTAAGCGTCTAAAGTCTTCATCAGAAGTTAATAGGCCCTTAGAGTCGTCTTTTCAGGATCGCCCTTTGCGGAATATTCCAACTACCTCCATAATCTGCCGCTTCAAGAAAGGGCGTCAATGCGCAAAGATATGAAAATCGCCGTTCTCATCGATGCCGAGAACATCTCGAGCAAATATGCGAACACCATCCTCCAGGAGGCTTCTGGCCTCGGAAACGTCATCTACAAGCGAATCTATGGCAACTGGACCAGCTCGCAGCTCGGTTCCTGGAAGCAAGAGCTGCTCGATCACGCCATCCAGCCGATCCAGCAGTACAGCAATACTTCTGGAAAGAACTCGTCCGACTCCGCGCTCATCATCGATGCGATGGACCTTCTATACCAGAACCGCCTCGATGCCTTCTGCATCGTCTCTTCCGATAGCGACTTCACGCGTCTTGCATCGCGCCTGCGCGAATCTGAGATGTACGTGCTCGGCATGGGAGAACAGAAGACACCACGTGCGTTCATCTCCGCCTGCAACAAGTTCGTCTATCTTGATGTTCTTGCAGGCCAAAAGAAGAAGCGCAACGATTCCAAAGACGCATCACGCGACAAGAAACGCGAGAGCGGTTCTACCGATCGCACTCGTCAGTCCACCGATGAAGAGGCGAAAGCCTCGAACCGCCGCAGCACGACTGCTCAAGCGAGTCGCTCCAACGAAGAAGCTACCAAAACGAAAACGTCAGCCGAGAAAACCGCTCCTGCTGATATCGAGGTACGCGAAGAAGAGAATGTCTACAGCGATGGTACGGATATCATCGAAGTGACCGATACGCTCGTGAACATCATCGAAGAATACAGCGACGATGAAGGTTGGATGCCCGCCTCTAACCTCGCGAACTTGCTCTCGCGCCGCCTGAGCGACTTCGACACTCGCAATTTCGGCTTCAAGAAGTTCGTACCCTTCATCGAGTCGCTCAAGATCTTCGAAAAGCGCAGCGTCGCCGTTTCGAACGATCCGAGCGTGCGCGCGATCTCCTTCCGCCTCATCGAAGACTAACCAGGAAACCCGTCTTCGAACACGCTTTCGTCGCACACGCCCACTATCGGACACTCGGGGCTCCAGATCGAATGCTTTATAGGCGCTCGCGATTCAAGATCATACGCAAATAAAAAAGCCAGCATCGTGCTGGCTTTCGCATTCATGGTGGGCGATACAGGATTTGAACCTGTGACCTTCTGCTTGTAAGGCAGCTGCGCTCCCGCTGCGCCAATCGCCCGAATTCAGTAAATGCCCTGCATGAGCAGAACGCCCTATCCTCCCACGGACTACACCGCAGTAC
>ERZ1673752.616-NODE-616-length-59648-cov-12.301579_pt1 | contig 59648 bp, 55 predicted proteins | sample MGYA00580195_ERZ1673752 | MGnify/ENA primary metagenome ERZ1673752 (study PRJEB41218, sample SAMN15661744) | gut metagenome | host: Homo sapiens | place: Canada: London | collected 2015-08-20/2019-03-30 | study: EMG produced TPA metagenomics assembly of...
ATATCATGGCCATCGGCGCAGAAAAGAACGTCCCCGCCATCCTCGACAAGGCAGGGATCACGATCTGAATATCCCCAGCTATATTTCAGCTTCCACGTAAATGGATCGCCTGAGTTTCGATACAAAACCAATATAGCAGCAAGCGGCAGCCCGGATATCCGGGCTGCCGCTTTGTACTGATTAACTTTTAATCCCACGGGCTGATCGGGTCGGTGGGTTCGGTCGGCTCTGTCGGCTCGGTGGGAATCGTCGGATCGGTCGGATCGGTTTCGTCCGGCTCCTCCGGGACCTCCGGCTCGACATACGGCGTGCACTTGTACGACGTATCGCGGTGCTGATACGTGTCCGTATGCAGAAGCTCCGTCTTCAAAACCTTGCCGCTCGCGTCCACGTAGTCGCGGTAGGCCTTGACGGTCTTGCCGGTGTAGGCGTAGTTCACCATTTCGCCCTTGACATACTTGTTGCCCTGCTTGTCGACGACGAGATTGACGGTGTTGCCGTTCTCGTCCATGCCGGTCCCGGCGTCGGTGATCTCGGTCTCCGTGCCGTCGATGACGGTCTTGGGCTGGCGGGTAGCGATGACCTCGTTGCGCAGGACGATATGGTCGTAGCTCTTATCCGACGGCGTGGTGCCCATGAGCTTGATGTGGACATAGCCGCCGGAGACGGATGCGTCGATGCGCAGCGGATGGTCAGTGCTGTTGACGAATTTATAGTCAAGGCTTCCCCAATAGATCGTCGCATCCATGCCCAGCTGGACATAGGTGACGGTGAACATATGCGGTGCGCGCTCGGTGACGTTGAGGTCAGCGTAGAGGCAGGCGGTGTAGATGGTCGAGGCGACCTGACACACGCCGCCGCCCTCTTCGGCCTCGCTCTTGCCGCCGGTCTGATAGACGATGGCCTTCTGATAGCCCTTTTCGGCGGTGCGCTCGCCGACGATCTTGTTGAACGAGAACTCGTCGCCGGGGTTCAGAATGGTGCCGTCGATGGCCTTGCAGGCAAGCTCGAGGTTCTTGGTGCGGCCGGCCTGCGCGGTATGCGGACTGTCGCAGGAGCCAAGCACGTCAGCGAAGTATTCCTTTTCCAGATCCGCCAGCGTGACCTCCGGCTGCATTTCCTCAGCCTGAATGGTGATCGTCGTACCGGCGTCCGCCATGGCGATCTGCTGCGTGTAATACGACACGTCAAAGCCGAAGCCGACCTTTTCGGCCACAAGCTCCTTCTTTTCCTCGTCGTAATACGCGTCCTTCATCTCAGTTGCGAACTCGTCGTAATATTTCTGCAGGTCGACCGGCTCACAGAGAACGGTGTCATAGTCGAACTTCAGATCGGAGAAATCGCCGCTTTCAAACCGGGCGACGACCTCGTCATAGAGCTTGTCGGCGTCCAGCCGGATCTCCGGCGAGCCGGTCACGACCGTGACGGTCTTCGCGTCGGCGTCCACGGTGACGATGGGGTCGATCTTCTCGGACGCGCAGGCGCGGGCCGTCTGGTCGATGAGGTCGCGGATATACGCGGTATCCAGATTCTTGCCGGATTCCAGCGCGATATCCTGCCGGTTCTTCTTTGCCTTCTGATAGGTGATGAGCGCCTTGATGGGGCCGCCGTCGCGGCCATAGCTCATGGCTGCGTCCGCCGCTTCCTCCGGGTTGAGGGCGACGTTCGTAATTTCCGGCGTAAACTCGATCGTGCGGTCCGGCAGGACAACCGTCAGCGTATCGCTGGCCGTCTGCTGCTCGACCGCGGTCTTGACCGCGTTGATGGCCGCGTCGCGCTTCAGTCCGCCGACATCCACGCCCGCGACATACACATTCGGGAAGATCTCACTGCCCCCCTTCAGGATAAAGCCATAGGTACATACGCCCAGCACGAGCAGCAGCGCCACGCAGCCCGCAATGATGCCGATCTTCTTGCCGGACGGGCCGGAGCCGCGTTTCTTCGGCGCGCCGGCCGCTTTTTCTGCCGAGGTCCGATGCGCCGTGGGGCGGCTGGCCTCGAATCTGCCTTTCTTTCTGATAAGAATCCCTCCTATTCAAAAGCCATAGGGCGACATAATCTGTTTTAAGGTATTATACATAAAACGTCGGTTTTTTGCAACGGCATAGCAGACAGGAACGGGCCGGATAATTCTGAATTTTCTATTAATAATTTCAGTTTCCTGCCGTCTGCGCCCGCAGCGCCGCATACACGCCGACGAGCTGCGTCGCAAGCTTCAGGGGATCCTCGCCCTTTTTGAGCTTCACGGACAGCATCGGCACCTTCCCGGCCGAGAAGAAAATGCGCCCCTTGAACTGCGCCTCCGCGCAGCAGCCGGAGATGGCCGCAAAGTCCATCGTCGCAAGCGAGAGAAGAATGGCGCCGTCCTTCTGCGCGATCTCGGTGATCCCGGCGGCAGCCGCCCGCGCGCGCAGGAGCGCGATGGCGATAAGGTTCATGACGCCCTTCGGGGGATCGCCGAAGCGGTCGACGATCTCGTCGAGCAGCTCGTCGGCGTCCTCCTGCGTGCGGATGGCCGCCATGCGGCGGTAAAGATCCATGCGCTGCTCGCCGGAGGAGACGTAATCCTTGTTGATGTTCGCCGTGACGGTGAGATCTGCCGTGCATTCCGGCTCCTTCTGCGCTTCCTCGCCGCGCTCTTCGAGCACCGCGTCCTCCAGAAGCTTCAGATACATGTCGTAGCCCACGGTCATCATGTGCCCCGACTGCTCCGCGCCGAGCAGATCGCCTGCGCCGCGGATTTCAAGGTCGCGCATGGCGATCTTGAAGCCGGAGCCGAACTCCGCGTATTCGCGGATGGTGTCGAGCCGCTTTTCCGCGATCTCGGACAGGACCTTCCCCTTGCGGAACGTGAGGTACGCATACGCGTGACGGCTGGAGCGGCCCACGCGGCCGCGGATCTGGTGCAGCTGGGCAAGGCCGAGCTTGTCGGCGTCCTCGATGATGAGGGTATTGACGTTCGGGATGTCGATGCCCGTCTCGATGATCGTCGTGCAGACGAGGATCTGAATTTCTCCGTTCGACATCGACTGCATGACGTCGCCCAGCTGCTCCTCGTTCATCTTGCCGTGGGCGACGGCGATCTCCGCCTCGGGGATGCGCTCCTTGATCCTTGCCGCGCACTGGTCGATGGATTCCACGCGGTTGTGGAGATAATAAACCTGCCCGCCGCGGGAAAGCTCCCGCCGCATGGCTTCGTCCAGAATGCCGTCCTGATGCTCCAGGACGAACGTCTGCACGGGATAGCGGTCCTGCGGCGGCTGCTCGATGGTGGACATGTCGCGAAGGCCCGACAGCGCCATGTTGAGTGTGCGCGGGATGGGCGTTGCCGATAAGGTTAAGACGTCCACGCCGCGGGAAAGTTCCTTCAATCGTTCCTTGTGCGTCACGCCGAAGCGCTGCTCCTCATCGACGATGAGAAGGCCAAGGTCGTGGAAGTGAATGTCCTTCTGCAGGAGCTTGTGTGTGCCGACGATGAGGTCAATCTTGCCGGACTGCAGATCGAACATTGTCTTTTTGATCTGCGCAGGCGTGCGGAAGCGCGAGAGCACGTCGATCGTGACCGGGAACGTCGCGAAGCGGCGCATGGCCGTCAGGTAATGCTGCTGCGCCAGAACGGTCGTCGGGACTAAAATCGCCACCTGCTTGCCGTCCAGCATGCACTTCATGGCCGCGCGCAGCGCGACCTCCGTCTTGCCGAAGCCGACGTCGCCGCAGAGCAGGCGGTCCATGGGCGCGGGGGATTCCATGTCGCGCTTGATCTCGTCGATGCAGCGCAGCTGGTCGTCGGTCTCCGCGTATTCAAAGCTCTCCTCAAATTCCTGCTGCCACGGCGAATCCGCCGCGAAGGCGAAGCCCGGCAGCCGCTTTCTTTCGGCGTAGAGCTTGATAAGCCCCGCGGCCAGATCCTTGGCTGCGGCCTTGGCTCTGGCCTTCGTCTTCTGCCACTGGTCGCCGCCGAGCTTGTTGAGCCGCACGGGCGTATCCTCGCCCGCGCCAATATACTTGCTGACAAGATCGAGCTGCGTAGCCGGGACATACAGGCAGTCCGTGCCCTGATAGGCGATCTTGACATAGTCCTTCGTCACGCCACCGACCTTCAGCTGCTCCATGCCGACATAGCGGCCGATGCCGTGATGCTCGTGCACGACGAGATCGCCGGGCGTGAGGTCGGTAAACGAATCAAGCTTTTTGCGGTTCGTGGCCTTTTTCGGCGTGCGGATCTTCTTGCGTTCCTGCCGGACGGCGATCTGCCCCTCTGTTAAGATGGCAAATTTCAGCGTCGGGTATTCCAGCCCTGCGGGAAGCGAGCCGCCTGCGATCAGGATCTGCCCCGCCTGCGGCAGCTTCGTCAGTGGGAACGCCAGAAGCGCGTTCAGCCCGCTCCGCGCCAGCAGATCTTTTAATATTTCGCCGCGCCGCTGGCCGCCGCACAGGACGATCGAGCCATAGCCGTTCGCGCTGTAGTTTTTAAGGTCGGCAGCCGCCGTCTCCAGACTTCCGCCGTAACCCGGCAGCTGCCGCGCCGTGAAGGACAGGAGCTTTTTGGGCGGCAGGCTCTCGGGATATCTGGCGGCAAGGAAGCCGTCGCAGTAGATGACGGCCCGGCCGCGCAGGCGGGCGGCCAGCTCTTCAAACGAGCAGTAGAAATCGCACAGCTCGCCGCAGAGCGTGCCGCTGGTCAGAAACGAATCGAGCAGCAGGCCAAACTCCTCCGACCGGTCCTTTTCCGCGCGCTGCAGATTCCCGTGGTCGCAGAACGCGACCACGGCGTCCTGCGAAAGATAATCCGCAGCCGTTGTAAACTCCGGGTAAATGAGCGCCATATAGCGATCAGCGCTCGCGAAAAGCGTCTCGTTTTCCAGCGCGTCGCAGTCCTTCTGCAGCGTCTGGATGAGCGCCTGATTGGGCGTTTTCCGGCGCTGCTGGCGCTGGATGAGCGCGCGCAGATCGCCGCACAGGCCTTCCACGCCCTGCGGATGCAGGTGCGCCTCCGTCTCCGCCACGGGCAGAAGGACGGCTTCGTCCACGTTTTCCGTGCGCCGCTGGGTGATGGGGTCAAAATAGCCCATGGTGTCCAGCTCGTCGCCGAAGAACTCCGCGCGCAGCGGCTTTTCCTGCGCGGGTGAATAGACGTCCAGAATGCCGCCGCGCAGCGCAAACTGCCCCACGCCCTCGACAAGGCTCGCCCGCGTATAGCCCGCGCGCGTCAGCCGGTCGATCAGCTCCTCCATCCGGTATTCCGCCCCGCACCGGAGCGTCACGGACGCCGTGAACAAAACCTCCCGCGGCATCGTGCGCAGAAGAAGCGCATCGAGGCTTGCGACCAGCACCGGCACGCGGCCCTGCGCCAGATCGTAGAGAAGCCGCAGCCGCTTCTGCTCCCACTGGCGCGACACGCCGATCGCGCCCGCGAGCGTCAGCTCGCGCGACGGCAAAATCGGCGGCTGCTCGCCAAGGAACGCGCCCAGCTCCACCGCCAGCCGCCCGGCCGCCAGATCATCCTGACACACGGCCACGAGCGGCCGGCCGGAATGCTCGTGCAGCGCCGCAAGCACATGGCTGCGCGGCGCCTGACTGAGGCCGGAAACGGCCGCGGCCTGCCGCGCCTCCACGGTTTGCAGCAGCTGCATATAATCCGGGCTTTTTTGCAGGAACTGAAGCAGAACGTTCATGGTTTTCTCCTAAAAACAAAAAATCAAGACAAACAGGCAACGCGCATAGGAGACGTTTCTCCTATGCGTCATGTTTCCCCGGAAAGCGCCTTCAGAACAGCTTTCCGTTATACTCCGCGGCTGCCTTTTCGCAGCCGTTTTTTACGATGCAGAGCGCCGCGTCCGCGGCGTGCTCCATGGCGGACTGGTAATCCGGCCATTCGGTCTTTGACACGGTGGACAGTACCCAGTCGGCCAGATCGTAGTCCGGATGCGGCTTGGCGCCGACGCCGATCTTGACCCGCGGGAACTGGTCGGAGCCGAGGCTGGAAATAAGGGACTTGAGGCCGTTGTGCCCGCCTGCGGAGCCGTTTTTCCGGATGCGGAGCTTGCCGACGGGGAGCGAAATGTCGTCAAACAGGACGAGGATCCGCTCCGGCGGGAGCTTATAATAATGCGCGGCAGGCTCGACAGACAGGCCGGACGCATTCATATACGTCTGCGGCTTGACGAGCAGCAGCTTCTGCCCCTCATAGACGGCCTGCGCCGTCAGCGCCTGAAAGCGCTCTTTGGAAACCTTGACCTGCAGGCGCTGGGCCAGCAGGTCAAGGGTCATGAATCCGGTATTGTGTCTGGTGGATGCGTACTGCTGCCCCGGATTGCCGAGGCCGACGATCATCCAGTCATAATTGGATCTCTGAAAAAGCATAGATGACAAGGAATCAGAACAGAACAGACATCGAGTTTTCTTCGTAAATTCTCTGGATGGCGTCCGCGAAGATCGGAGAAACGTCCAGATATTTGATCTTGCTGCATGCGCCCTCGAGCGGCGGGATGGTATTGAGGAGGGTCAGCTCCTTGATGCAGCTGTTTTCAATGCGCTCGTTGGCCGGGCCGGACAGGACGCCGTGGGTCGCGCAGGCGTAGACCTCGGTCGCGCCGCCGATCTCAACGATGGCCTTGGCCGCGTTGCAGAGAGAGCCTGCCGTGTCGACCATATCGTCAAAGAGGATGCACTTCTTGCCCTGAACGTCGCCGATGACGTTCATGACCTCGCACTGGTTGGCCTTTTCGCGGCGCTTGTCGACGATGGCAAGGTTCATGCCCATCTTATTGGCAAACGAACGGCTGCGTGCGACGGAGCCGACGTCCGGGGAGACGACGACCATCTCTTCCGGATGCTCGAATCTGGACATGTAATACTTGACAAAGATCGGGTTGGAGAACAGGTTGTCGACCGGGATATCGAAGAAGCCCTGGATCTGGGCTGCGTGCAGGTCCATGGTCAGCACGCGGTCCGCGCCCGCGGCTTCGATCATGTTGGCAACGAGCTTCGCGGAGATGGGATCGCGACCCTTGGCCTTGCGGTCCTGACGGGCATAGCCGAAATACGGGATGACGGCGGTGATGCGGCCGGCGGAAGCACGGCGGCAGGCGTCGATCATGATGAGCAGCTCCATCAGGTTGTTGTTGACCGGCTTGCAGGTGGACTGGACAAGGAAAACGTCGCTGCCGCGGACAGATTCATTGATGGTCACGGAGACCTCGCCGTCGGCAAACGTGGTCACGGTGCAGTCGCCCAGAGGCAGCCACAGCTTGCGGCAGACACCCTCGGCAAACGGACGGTTCGCGTTCGCGCAGAAGACCTTGACGTTCTTACCATGAGAAATCATATGAAATTACCCTCTCTCTTGTGTATATTCTGTTCTGATGTCGGTTGATTTTTTATCTGCAGGCGGCACGCGCCGCCGGGGATACGTGTTACTTCTTTTCCTTCAGCTTGTGCTTCAGCGCCCAGTCGCGCTTGCTCTGCTGGCGGGCGCGGGCGATGGCGAGGGCGTTGGCCTGCACATCGTCGGTGATGGTGGACCCGGCGGCAATATACGCGCCCTCGCCCACGTGCACGGGGGCGATGAGGTTCGTGTTGCAGCCGATGAAGGCGTTATCGTCAATGACGGTGCGGAACTTCCGCGCCCGGTCATAGTTGACCGTCACGGTGCCGCAGCCGAAGTTGATGTTCTTGCCCACATCGCTGTCGCCGACATAGGTCAGGTGGGAAATCTTTGTCCCGTCGCCGATGGTGGAGTTTTTGACTTCGACAAAGTCGCCGCAGCGGACATGATTGCCGATGCGCGAGCCGGGACGGACGTAGGCGAACGGCCCGACGGTCGTGTCGCTGCCGATCTCGGAGTCATAGACCTGCGAGGCGTTGACCTTCGTCCCCTCGCCGACCTTGACATTCTCCAGATAGCTGTTCGGCCCGATGGTGCAGCCGTCGGCGATCGACGTCGTGCCGCGCAGGATGGTGCCGGGCAGGATGGTCGTGCCCGCGCCGACAAAGACGGTCGGCTCAATGTAGGTGTTGTCATAGTCCCAGATCGAGACGCCGGCCGCGGCAAGGTTATAGAGGATCCCGCGGCTTAAGATCGGCTGCCACTCGGCCAGCTGCTGCATGCTGCTGACACTGTAGACGCCGTCGCGGTCGGTATACGGCACGCCGTGATCCTTCAGGAAATCGGTAAAGATAAACGTCTCGTCGAGCGCGTCCATGAGCGCCTGCCGGCTGACCGAGGTCACATTGCTGACGACCGGCGCGCCGGAGAGATCCTCCTCATGTGTCTCAAACGGGTCGATGATCGCGGGGCCGGTGACGACGATGACGTCCTCCTCCTGCTCATCCGCAGTGGATAAAAACACGTGCAGCTGGTCGGCCGTCTCCTCGAGACGCGCGCAGAGCAGCTCCGCGTCCTCCGGGAAGCAGGCCTTGGCCTCCGACAGAAACCGCTCGTGGCAGACCAAAAAGAATCGCCCAACGCCGCCTGCGGACAGCGAGCGCGCCAGCCACGACAGCAGCGGCGTCCCCATAATTGCCTGCAGCATCATTGGACGGGCATATCCGGTTTTTACAGTATCATCCGGTACAAAGACCACGGCAGATAATCCGGACACGCTGCATACACCCCTTTCCTCAGCCTCCGGCGCGCATCCGTGCCGCCGTCCGCTGGATATTCCGTTTGTATTATAGCAGACATTCCCGCATTTGTATAGGAAGCAACCCGAAATTTTTCAGAAAAAACAAAGAAAGTTTTGTGGAAAAATCGGGTAATAATTGCACAAATGAACAAACTATGGTATACTAATTTGGTTCTACTACGAAATAAAAGAGGATTCAACATGCTGACACTGAAAAATATCAGTCTCACGGCGCCGGATGCGCAGGGCCGCGCGGACATCCTGAAAAACGTCAGTCTGGACGTCGCGGACGGCCGGTTTCTTGTCGTCACCGGCCCGAACGGCGGCGGCAAGACCACGCTCGCCAAGCTCATCATGGGTCTCATGACGCCGACCGCCGGACAGATCTTCTTTGACGGCGAGGATATCACCGCCCGCTCCATCACCGAGCGTGCCCGCCTCGGCATCAGCTATTCCTTCCAGCAGCCGCCGCGCTTCAAGGGCATGAAGGTCTCCGACCTTCTGACCATCGCGGCAGGCAAGACGCTCTCGCACGACGAGGCATGTTCCTACCTGACGCAGGTCGGCCTGTGCGCGCGCGACTATCTCGGCCGCGACGTCGATACCAGCCTCTCCGGCGGCGAGGTCAAGCGCATCGAGATCGCCACGCTGCTGGCCAAAAACTCGAAGCTCATGATCTTTGACGAGCCGGAGGCCGGCATCGACCTCTGGTCCTTCGCCCGCCTGACCGAGACGTTCCGCGATCTGCACGAAAAGGGCGGCCACACGATCATCATCATCTCTCATCAGGAGCGCATCATCCGTCTGGCCGACGAGATCGTCCTGCTGGCGAACGGCGAGATCGCGGGCCGCGGCACCGCGGACGAGCTTTATCCGCGCCTGCTGTCCCAGACGGTCGCGGGCTGCAATCTGCTGGAGGTGAACGGAACATGCTGAACGAGATCCAGAAAAACATCCTGAAGACCGTCTCGGACATGGTCGGCATTCCGGACGGCGCCGTCAACATCCGTCTCGACGGCCAGAAGGAGTTCCGCCAGAACTCCGAGCATATCCAGATCGTCTCCAAGACCGACAAGGACGGCATCGACATCAGGATCGCGCCCTTCACCAGGAGCGAAAACGTCCACATTCCGGTCATCCTGAGCAAGTCCGGCTTTCACGACATGGTCTATAACGACTTCTTTGTCGGCGAGGGCGCGGATGTGACCATCGTCGCGGGCTGCGGCATCCACAACTGCGGTGACTGCGACTCCGAGCATGACGGTATCCACACCTTCTATATCGGCAAAAACGCGAAGGTACACTACATCGAAAAGCACTACGGCGAGGGCCCCGGCACCGGCAAGCGCGTCCTGAACCCGCAGACCATCGTCTATCTGGAGGAGGGCGCGTCCATCGTCATGGACACCAGCCAGATCGGCGGCGTCGACGATACGAAGCGCTATACGAAGTGCGAAGCCAACGGCGCAAATTCCGAGGTGCAGATCAACGAAAAGCTCCTGACCGAGGGCACGCAGCACGCCGTCAGCGAGATGGACGTCATCCTGAACGGCGCGGGCTCCCGCACGCGCGTGGTCTCCCGCTCGGTCGCGAAGGAATCGTCCACGCAGGTCTTCTATCCCCGCGTACAGGGCAACGCCCCCTGCTTCGGCCATGTGTCCTGCGACTCGATCATCATGGGCGCGGCCAAGGTCCGCTCCATCCCCGAGATCTCCTGCAACCACGTGGACGCAACTCTGATGCACGAGGCCGCCATCGGCCGCATCGCGGGCGAGCAGCTGCTGAAGCTCGAGACGCTCGGCCTGACGCCGGAAGAGGCGGAGGAAAAGATCCTGGAGGGCTTCCTTCGGTAAAATTCACATTTTTCTGCGTTAAATTTGTGTAAAATGCCTTGCTTTTCCGGATTTTTCCCCTTATACTGTACTTGTGATCAAAATCATAAAAGATACCCTGCCACAGGAGCAGGAAGAGAGGAGTCAAGGAAGATGAATCTGGAAAACTTAAGAGAACGTAAGGGCTTTATCTGCGACATGGACGGCGTCATCTATCTCGGCAACCAGCTGCTGCCGGGCGTGACGGAGTTTGTCCGCTGGCTGAACGAAAACGGCAAGCAGTTTTTGTTCCTGACCAACTCGTCGGAGCGGTCGCCCAAGGAGCTGCGGCAGAAGCTGCAGCGCATGGGGCTGGACATCGGCGAAGAGCATTTCTACACCAGCGCGCTGGCCACCGCCGCGTTTCTCAAAAAGCAGGCGCCGGGCTGTACCGCGTATGTGATCGGCGCGCCGGGCCTTCTAAACGCGCTGTACGACGTGGGCGTCACGATGAACGATGTCGACCCGGATTATGTGATCGTCGGCGAGACGGCAAGCTACAATTACGAGGTCATCACCAAGGCCGTCCGGCTGGTCCTCGGCGGCGCGCGGCTGATCGCGACGAACTCCGACCTGACCGGGCCGACGGAATTTGGCATTGCGCCTGCCTGCCGCTCGCTCGTCTCTCCCATTGAGCTTGCCACCGGCAAAAAGGCCTATTTCATGGGTAAGCCCAATCCCCTTATGATGCGCACGGGCCTGCAGCTGCTGGGCGTCCACTCGGAAGAGGCCGTCATGGTCGGCGACCGGATGGATACCGACATCATCGCCGGCATGGAGTCCGGCCTTGCCACCGTCCTCGTCCTCTCCGGCTGCACCAGCCGCGCGGACGTGGACAACTATCCCTACCGCCCCACCTTCATTCTGAACGGCGTCGGGGAGATTCCGGAATAACGAACAGCGCCCCGCAACTTTGATGTGTGGTCATAAAACAGTTCATGGTGCGCCCTTGGCTCTCCCTCTGGGAGAGCTGTCACCGCAGGTGACTGAGAGGGTCTTGCAGTCACAGTATACCCTCTCCGTCCTCGCTGCGCTCAGCCACCTCTCCCAACGGGAGAGGCAAGAGATGCTCACACAGCAGACGTACGTCATGAGATCTGCCTGGCAAATGTCTAATGCGCCCCGCACCGGATGGTGCGGGGCGTCCGTTTTTCTGCCTGTGTTTACTCAAAGAAGCTCTCTGGTCTTTCCCGCAAGATAGAGCGGAAGGTTCGTGATCTCCCCGTCTCTGCGGTACCCGCGCTTGGAAAAACGCAGCGCATGCTCCGGGTGATTAGCGGCAATGTACCGTTTGAACGAAGGCGCGGACTTATCCTCACCGCCCTTGACTTCAACGGGGATGATCTCCATTCCGTTCTGCAGGACAAAGTCGATCTCGCTGTTCTTGTCGGAATAGTATCGCGGCTCGACCGCAAACTGTCCGCGAAGCTGCTGCAGAACATAATTCTCGGTCAGCGGCCCCTTGAACTGATAATCGGCCTTCAAAAGGATCGCGCTGTTGTCGACACCCGCCATATGCTTGAGCAGCCCGGTATCGAAAACAAAAAGCTTGAACTGATCCAGCTTGTCAAACGCGGCCAGCGGATGCTCCATCCTGGATACGTTGCAGACGCGGGTGAGCATTCCCGCGGAAACAAGCCACTCGATCGCCTCCTCAAAATCCCGTGCCCGGCCACCCTCACGGACAGCGCCGTACATAAATTTCTCGTTCGGCTTCGCGAGCTGCGCGACGATGCTGCGGAACACCATAAGGATCCGTCCGCTGTTGACCTTGCCGTTGTGCTTGGAGAAGTCGTTCTCATAGATCTCAATGAGCTCGCGCTGGATCTGCGAGATCCTCATCGGGTCTTTATACTTGACCCATGACACCACACATTCCGGCATACCGCCGATGATGAGATAGTTGTTATACGCTTCCAGCAGCCGGTTGTGGAAGATCTCTTCGATCTGCTGCCCCTTCTGAATGCTGCCATAGTAGGCATAAAGTGCGGGGTCCGTCGCTTCCAGAAACTCTTCGAAGTTCAGGGGATAGATATCGAGCAGATTGACCATGCCGACCGGGTAGGATTTCGGCTTGGCCAGAAGTGTCCCGAGAAGACTTCCCGCGGCAACAATGTGATACTCACCCGCCTTTTCCCTGAAATATTTGAGCGCGTTCAGCGCTTCCGGGCATTCCTGGATCTCATCGAAGAGGATCAGCGTTTCTCCCGGCAGGATCTTCTCGCCGCAGATCATGGAAAGCAGCTCAATAATGCGCTGCGGGTTCTTGTTTGTTTCAAAAATGGATCGCAGTTCCTCTTCTTCATCGAAGTTAAAATAGACAAAGCTCTTATAAAAGTTCTTCCCGAACTCCTTCATCAGCCACGTTTTTCCGACCTGCCTCGCACCCCGCAGAACAAGCGGCTTCCGTTCCTCATCGTTTTTCCAGTTTATCATAGCCTGGATCGCATTACGCTTCACCGTATCCACCGTCCTTTACAGCTTCAGCATAACACATTTTTCTGAAAATATAAATACTGTTTTTACACATTTTTCTGTGTTTTTCAGACCGTGTTCTGCACATTTTTCCAAATTTGAATTACCGCACACAGAAAACCGCCCCGGCAGGCATCATAAGACGTCTGCCGGGGCAATTGTTTTACAACGGATTTTTCTTGATCTTCGCGAATGCGCGGGGGTATTTGGGCGGGGTGGGCTTCTGCTTGCGGATGACGACGACCTTGTGGACGGCGTCCTGGATGGGGTATTCGTAGACCCGCTCGATCGTTCCGCCGAGAAGTGCAATGCCGCGTGCGGCCTCGGCCATTTCCTCGTCGGCCAGCGCGCCCTTCATGGCGAGAAATGCGCCGCCCACCTTTACATACGGCAGGCACAGCTCCGCTAAAACCGGCAGCCGCGCCACCGCGCGGGAGACCGCGAGGTCATACTGCTCCCGGCAGGTCTGCACGTATTCCTCCGCGCGCGCCGTGACGACCTCCGCTTCCACGCCGAGCTGCGGCAGCAGCTCCTGCAGCCAGTTCATGCGCTTGGCCAAGGAATCCAGAAGCGTCAGCCGGATGGACGGCTCCGCGATCTTCAGCGGCACGCCCGGAAAGCCCGCGCCGCAGCCGACGTCGATGACGCGCTTACCCTGAAAATCCGCCGCCTGCAGCAGCGCGACAGAGTCCAGAAAATGCAGCTCCGCCACGGCCTGCGGCTCAGTGATGGCCGTGAGGTTCATCACTTTATTTTTTTCGATCAGCGCCTGCCCGAACGCGCAGAGCGTATCGATCTTCTCCGGCGAGAGGCCGGAGCGTTCTTCCAGTGTCTGTCTCATGCATTCGCCTTCCGGATGAACAGCACGCCGATCGTGCCGGGGCCGCAGTGGCTGCTGACCGTGCAGCCGGCACGGGTGACGGCGATCTGCTCGAATTTCTGTAAACTTTGCACAGTTTCCACAGCCTTTTGCACCGTCTGCTCCGGCAGGCCGGAGTGGGTGATGAACACGCGGCGCAGCTCCAGATCCGTCCGGCCGCCGAGCTTGTCGGTGATGTACTGGACCAGACACTTTTCAAAGCTGCCGCGGTATTTTTTTCCGACGCCCATTTTGCCGTCCCGCACCTCGATGCACGGGCGCAGGCGCAGAAGATTCGCGCCCAGAAGCGTCACGGCGGAGCACCGGCCGCCCATTTTCATGTAATCCAGCCGGTCAAGAATAAAGCTGGCCTCCACGCGGCCGGTCAGTTCCTCGAGCGCGGCCACGATGGCCTCCGGCTCCATGCCCGCGCGCGCCATGCGCTCCGCTTCCAGCACGACAAGGCCGTGGCCTGTGGACAAATTTCTGGAATCGACCACGTAGACATTCTCAAAATCCGCCGCGGCCAGCTTGGCATTCTGATAGCAGCAGGAAAAATCCAGAGAAATGCACACGTGGATCACAAAATCGTTCTTCGCCGAAAGCTCGGTGAACGCACGGACATAGTCCGCCATGTTGACCGCCGCCGTTTTTGGGAGTCCGCCGCCGGCGGCGACGTGGGCGTAGATATCGTCCGGCTTGACATCCACGCCGTCGCGCAGGGTCCTGCCGTCCATATCCACGTACAGGGGAAGCAGTCGGATGTTGTATTTCTCCAGCTGCTCCGGGCTGAGATCACAGGTAGAATCTGACGTGATCTGATATTTCATTGTATACCTTCCTTTAATCATCCTGCGCCCTGCTCAGGCGCGCCTGTCGGTGGCTCATCTATCAGAGCCGCCTTCCGTCTGCGCAGCGCCCGGAAAAAGTCCCGCAGCGCCTGCGCGCAGTCCTCCTCCAGAACGCCGCCCTGCACCTGCGGCTGAAAGCAGCCCGGCAGATGCAGAAGATCAATGAAACTTCCGGCCGCACCGGATTTCGGGTCCTTCGCCCCGTAGACAACACGCGGCAGATGCGCGTTCAAAATCGCGCCCGCACACATCGGGCACGGCTCCAGCGTCACATACAGCGTGCACTGCCACAGCCGCCAGCCGCCAAGCGTCCGGCAGGCCTCGGCGATCGCCTCCAGCTCCGCGTGCGCCAGCGCAGTCTTGTCCCGTTCCCGGCGATTCCGGCCATGGCCGACGATGCGTTCTCCCAGTGTTATCACACACCCCACCGGGACCTCGCCTTCCTCGGCCGCTTCCCGCGCAAGGCGGAGCGCCTCGCGCATCATTGCTTCATCCAAAACCGTTCACACACCTCCACGGCAGGATTTGTATCATAATACCTGAAAACTGCAGATTCGTCAACACCATCCCCGGTATGGAGCAAAAAAGGCCTCCGGTCAGAGCGTCTGGCCGGAGGAAGATTGGGGTCGTGGGATTTGGCTGCGGCAGCGCCGCAGCCCGGGATATGAAGTGCGCTCGCATTGGATAAGCTGTATCCATACCATACCTCAGACGCGCCAAAAAGTCTGCCGAACACTGTCGCGCCGGAAATTTTTTCATGTACAGACCGATTTTCTTGCAAAGACTGCCCTTTCCTGATAAAATAAAAGGCTGAATGACCCGAATTGGAGGGATCCCCATGGAATTTGACGCTGGCCGGTACGACGTGGCCGTCATCGGTGCGGGACACGCCGGCATTGAAGCCGGGCTTGCCTGCGCGCGGATGGGCCTGCGGACCGTTGTGTTTACGATCAACCTGGACGCCGTCGGCAATATGCCCTGCAACCCCGCCATCGGCGGCACCGGCAAGGGACATCTGGTGCGCGAGCTGGACGCGCTGGGCGGCGAAATGGCAAAGGCCGCCGACCGCTCGTGCATCCAGTACCGGATGCTGAACCTCGGCAAAGGCCCGGCGGTACACTCGCTCCGCGCGCAGGCCGACCGCCGCCGCTATCAGGAGGATATGAAAAGGACGCTCGAGCGGCAGGAGAATCTGGACCTCAAGCAGGCCATGGTCACATCCATCCGCCTGACGGACGGCCATGTCTCCGCCGTCGTGACGCGCCTCGGCGCGGTCTATCAGGTCAGCGCCTGCGTCGTCGCCTCCGGCACGTATCTGGACGCCCGCGTCATCACCGGCGACTGCGCCTATTCCTCCGGCCCGGACGGCATGCAGGCCGGCATCGGGCTTGCAGAGCAGCTTTCCTCTCTCGGCCTTCGCATGCGCCGCTTCAAGACCGGCACGCCGCCGCGCGTCAACCGCCGCTCGGTCGACGTTTCTCAGATGGAGCTGCAGCCGGGCGATGCACACCCGGTCCCCTTCTCATTTTCCACAAAGACGCCGCCGGAAAACAAGGCGGTCTGCTACCTCACCTACACGAATGAGCACACGCACGAGATCATCAAAGCCAACCACGACCGGTCGCCGCTCTTCAACGGCATGATCGAATCCGTCGGCCCGCGCTACTGCCCGTCGATCGAGACGAAGATCGACCGCTTCCCGGATAAGCCCCGGCACCAGCTGTTCGTCGAGCCGTGCGGTCTGTATACGGATGAACTATACATTCAGGGCCTGTCGTCCTCGCTTCCCGAGGACGTGCAGCTCGGCATGCTCCACACGATCAAGGGGTTGGAGCATGCCGAGATGATGCGCCCGGCCTATGCCATCGAATACGCCTGTGTCGACCCGACCGAGCTTCTGCCGACACTCGAGAGCAAAAAGATCCCCGGCCTTTACGGCGCGGGACAGTTCAACGGCTCCTCCGGCTATGAAGAAGCCGCCGTGCAGGGCTTTGTCGCGGGCGTCAATGCGGCACTGAAGATCAGGGGCGAAGCGCCGATGGTCTTAAAGCGCTCCGACGGCTATATCGGTACGCTCATCGACGATCTTGTCACCAAGGGCACGAATGAGCCGTACCGCATTATGACCTCGCGCTCGGAATACCGGCTCCTGCACCGGCAGGACAACGCCGACGAACGGCTCTGCCCCATCGGCCACCGCATCGGGCTTATCTCCGACGAGCAGTATGAGGCCGTACTCGCAAAATACCGCACCGTGGCTGCGGAGATCAAACGATTGGAAGCCACCGGCGTGCCGGAAAGCGAAGCGCTGGGCGCCATGCTCCGCGCGCACGACACCGCGCCGGTCGAAGGCTCCGCCCGCCTGTCCGATCTTGTCCGGCGGCCGCAGCTGGGCTATGACGATCTGGCGCCCTTTGACCCGGAGCGGCCGGATCTGCCGCCCGTCATCCGCGAGGCGGTCGAGATCCGCATGAAATACGCGGGCTACATTGCCCGCCAGCAGAAGCAGGTTGAAGAATTTGCCCGCGAGGAATCCCGCCTGCTGCCCGAGACCATCGACTATCTTTCCATTCAGGGTCTGCGCGTCGAGGCGCGGCAGAAGCTCAGCGAGATCCGCCCGCTCTCCATCGGCCAGGCCAGCCGCATCTCCGGCGTCTCTCCCGCGGACATCGCGGTGCTTCTCATCTGGCTGGAGCAGAACAAGGAGTAACACATGTATTTTGATTCACACACACATCTGACCGAAGACTGCTTTGCACAGGACTTTGACGCCATTTTGGAAAATATGAAGGCCGCGTCCGTCACCGGCATGATGGAGATTGGCTTCGATCTGCCCTCGTCGGAACGGGCCGTGCAGCTGGCGGAGCGCTTTGACTGGGTGCATGCCGCCGTCGGCAGCCATCCGGACGACGCGGAGCAGGTGGACGACGCGCGGATCGCGGTCTATCGCGAGCTGTGCAAGAACCCGCGCGTCAAGGCCATCGGCGAAATTGGTCTGGACTATCATTACGAAGAGCCCGGCCGAGAGATCCAGAAGCGCGCCTTCCGCATGCAGCTCGCGCTCGCGCAGGAGCTTTCCATGCCCGTCGTCATCCACGAGCGCGAAGCGCACGAGGACGGACTGCGTATCCTTGCGGAGTTTCCGACCCTTCGCGGCGTGTTCCACTGCTTCTCCGGCAGCTATGAGATGGCAAAAGAGCTGGTCAAGCGCGGCTGGTGCATCGGTTTCACGGGCGTCGTGACGTTCAAAAACGCACGCAAGGCCGTGGAGGTCGCGCAGAATATCCCGCTTGACCGCATCCTCATCGAGACCGACTGCCCCTACATGGCGCCGGAACCCTTCCGCGGCCGCCGCTGTGACCCGAGCCTTGTCCCGTACGTCGCAAAGAAAATCGCAGAGCTACGCGGTCTCTCCGCAGAAGAAGTCGCCGCCGCGACCGCCGAAAACGCCAAACGCTGCTTCCGGATATAAAAAACAGGAGACCAGCTGGTCTCCTGCGATAAAACAATATATTCTTTGAACAGGCACGACTGAAGTCGTGCCTGTTCCGCTTTTATGTGATTGCAAGACAGCTCTCAATAAACGCCTGCGCCGCCGTATAATCGATCTCAGGATCAAACTCTTCCACGATTGCTTCCAAAGCCCTTCCATCGTACTGGGTCACACCACGGGAATTTCGTCCTGCCCAATGTTTTATGATCCTCGTTCCGGACAGGAGCTGCCGATGGAACATGGAGCACAGCCGCGTCCGGATCGTTCTGTCCTTATCAATGGCAACAATATAGACCAGATATACACTCTTTTCCTCAGAGAGGAATGAAAGCAGCTTATCAATATTGTATCCTTTTGGATTACTGGATAAAAACAGGACTTTTGTCTTAATATCCGTCTGCGTGCGGTAATTTTCAAACTCCCGCGCATAGTCACCCAGGTTATCTGCCGTAAAAATTTCAGGCAGCGGCTGTTTTGCACGCAGGCAGCGCATAAGCGTCTCTTTCAGATCATCTTCGGCTGTGATCAGGTATTCAATGATCCGGCCACGCAGATTGACATTATCAATAAACGCCGCAATTGCTATCTCGGATTCCACTGCACGGACACGGGCATTCAGATCATCGTTCAAAAGGTCGTATTCTGCAGAACGCAGGAACGAAACTGCCCGGTCAACCGAGCCCCGGATCCATTCCGTTTGCGCCGCGGTAGGCAGAAACCGCTTCCCGGTGGGAGCAATATGGTTCGTTGCTTCTACCAGACGGTCAAGATTTTCCTCGAAGGTATAGTTTTCATGTGAGCTGAAAAGAAATTCGAAGTTTTCGGGTGCGTTTTCCACCCCTTCAAACGCTCTCATGATATCGCTGCCGTTGAAGCTTCCTTTGATGTTATCCCGGCGCAGCTCCTGCGAAGAATGACTGATTTTTCTGAGAAATGTGGTGTTTGCCAGCAGGAGATAATTGTGCACCGGCGTGACCAGACAGACAAGAAACGGGATATTGTCATATCTGTGAAGTGCGGATAACGATAAAACGGTATTTCCGAAATTTCTCGAGGCCGCTTTGCAGAATCTGACGGCAAACCAGTCACAATAAAATACACTGTGGTCTTTTACAAGTCCGAATGCCTGCTGCGCTTCCTCCTGCAGACGGCTTTTGTCGGCTCTGCCGTCCCGGCTTGAAATAAACGCGGTAAATTGCCCGATCACTTCTCTATGATACATTTTCCCACCTCTTACCGGTCAAGTCGTTTCCTTGTCTATGGGCAGATGCTCCTCCGGTTTCCGTTTGCGTCCTCGTTTGGCTTTTGCTTCCCCGACTGCATTCTGTTCTGACAGGGAATTTCGTTCCCAGAAAACGCCATTCACGTATCCCTGTATTTCTGCATTCGTTTCCGCCATTTCAAGCCGCTGTTCTGCCCACACGCAATATTGTTTTTCCAGTTCAATTCCGATGTAGCGGCGATCGAGCTTTTTTGCCACAACACTTGTCGTCCCGGAACCTAGGAACGGGTCCAGCACGATATCCCCCGCCGACGAGCTTGCAAGCATGATCTTTGCGATCAATTTCTCGGATTTCTGCGTCGGGTGTGCGGTATTTTCAGCCATGGACCAAAACGGGATCGTAATATCATCCCAGAAATTTGAAGGGCAGGTATCGCGGTAGTTGCCGCTCTCCGTTTCCATCCAATCCTTCGGTTCTCCATCCACGCGATAAGGGGCGATCACCTTTTTTCTGATTTTGACGGCATCCAGATTGAAGATATAATCGCTGCTGTTCGTAGCGAACCAGATATCTTCCATTCCGTTTTTCCAGTTTGCCTTTGCGCCCCGTCCCTTTTCGCGCTGCCATGTAATGCGGTTTCTGACATAAAAAAACTCCCGCAGCACGTTCCCGACGATCAGACTTGTTTCCCAGTCACAGCAGACATAGATCGATCCATCCGGTTTTAGTAGCGGTTTCACCGCGCTGATCCATTTTCGGGTATATTCCTCATATTCGGCATCTTTTTTCTTTGAAAACGTCGTTCCGTTGTAGGTTTTTGTAAGATTATAAGGCGGATCTGCAATGATCAGGTCTACACTTCCGGCAGGCAGCAGCGGGCAGACAGTAAGCATATCCCCGATAATGGTCTTGTCCAGAACGCCTGTAAGATCTGCCTGCTTCTGCGTGACTGCAATGCAGCGGTCAAGATAGATCTGTCCCTCGCTCAATGGGGTATCAATGGTTTTGTTTCTGTCTGCTTTTTCGGTTGCCATGATTTTTTCCTTTACTTCCGCGCTTGTACAATGCTCGTTTGAAACAAACAGCACTCAACCGGAGTTGCGTGCTGTCTGTTTGTTTTATGATTTGAACTTCCGGCTTTCGATAACCGCCTGCTCGTCGCAGCGGTTATTTTTTTCGTTCGATTCGTGGCCCTTGACCCAGTGGTAGTGCATCTCGTGCTGGCTCACGAGGCCGAGGAGCATTTCCCAGAGGTCCGGGTTCAGGGCGGGCTTTTTATCGGACTTGATCCAGCCCTTTTTGCGCCAGCCCCACGCCCAGCCCTTTTCCAGTGCGTCAATGACGTATTTGGAATCGGAATACAGCTCCACCACGCACGGCTCGCGCAGGGCCAGCAGCGCCTGAATGACGGCGGTCAGCTCCATGCGGTTGTTGGTCGTGGACGGCTCGCCGCCGGAGATCATTTTTTCGTGCCCGCGATATTCCAATATCGCGCACCAGCCGCCGGGGCCGGGATTGCCGGAGCAGGCGCCGTCGGTGTAGACGGTGACGGTCTTCATACGCCTTCCTGCTCCGCCGCTTCCTCGTCCGTTTCCGGGGCCAGACGCTCCACGGAGATCACGCGGCTGCCCTGCTCGATGCGCATGAGGATGACGCCCTGCGTATCGCGCTTGTAGACGTTGATATCGGCCGCCGCCATGCGGATGAGGACGCCGCCGCTTTCGATCATCATGACGTCGTCACTGTCGTCCACGATGGCGACGCCCGCGATGCGGCCGGTCTTGGCGGTAATATTGTAGTTCTTGAGGCCCTTGCCGCCGCGCTGCTGCGGACGGCGCTGGCCGTCTTCGCCGAGGCGCATATACTCCTCTATCTGTGTGCGCTTGCCGTAGCCGAACTCGGTGACGGTCAGCAGCTGCTTGCCCTTTTCGGCAATGCCTGCGCCGACGACATAGTCGCCCGCGTCCAACGCGATGCCGCGGACGCCTGCGGCGTCGCGGCCCATGACGCGCACGTCGTTTTCGTTAAAGCAGATGGCCATGCCGTTCGCCGTCGCGAGCATGATATCCTGATCCCCGTCGGTCTTCATGACGGCGATCAGCTCGTCGCCCTCGGTCAGCGTCAGCGCGCGGATTCCGGCCTTGCGGGCCGTATTGAGGCTCGAGAGCGTCAGGCGTTTGACGGTGCCGTTCTTCGTGACAAAAACAAGATTATCCTCGTCAAATTCATGGACGGTGATGCCCGCCGTGACCTTTTCACCCGGCTCGAACGGGAGGATATTGACAAGATTCGTACCCTTGGCCGTGCGTCCGGCCTCGGGGATCTGATATCCCTTGCGGCGGTGCACCTTGCCGAGGTTTGTGAAGAAGAGGATATAATCATGCGTGGACGCGGAGAAGACGCCCTCGACAAAGTCCTCTTCCTTTGTCGTCATACCGGTGACGCCGCGGCCGCCGCGCTTCTGGCTGCGATAGGTCGAAGCCGGAACACGCTTGCAGTAGCCCGCGTGGGAGAGCGTGAAGACGCACTGCTCCTCCTCGATGAGATCCTCAATGTCGATCTCATCCTCGACGTCCTGAATTTCCGTCTTCCGGTCGTCGCCGAATTTATCGCGGATGGCGATCAGTTCATCCTTGAGGACGCCCTTGAGCATTTCCTCATTGGACAGAAGCTCGCGGTAATACGCGATGCGCTTTTCCAGCTCCTCATATTCCGCCTCGAGCTTTTCGCGCTCAAGACCCTGCAGGCGCTTGAGCTGCATGTCAAGAACGACCTGCGCCTGGATCTCGGACAGATTGAAGCGCGCCATCAGGCGCTCTTTTGCGTTGTCGTAGCTCTCGCGGATAGTCTTGATGACCTCGTCGATATTGTCCTCCGCGATGAGAAGACCCTGCAGCACATGCTGCCGCTCGAGCGCTTTTTTGAGATCATACTGCGTCCGGCGGGTGATGATCTCCTCCTGGAAGGCCAGATATTCATCCAGCATGTGACGAAGAGACAGGATCTTCGGCTGCTGCTGGTTATTGACCAGCGCCAGCATCGTCACGCCGAAGGTGGTCTGCATCTGCGTCTGGGCAAAGAGCCGGTTCAGAACGACCTGCGGGTTCGCGTCTTTTTTCAGCTCGATAACGACGCGCATGCCGTTGCGGTCGGTCTCGTCGCGGATGTCGGAAATGCCCTCGAGCCGCTTGTCGCGCACCTGCTCGGCCATGGCGGCGATAAGCTGGCGCTTGTTGACCTGATACGGCAGTTCGGTGACGATGATGCGCTCGCGGTTCTGGCCGAACTCTTCAAATTCCGTTCTGGCGCGGACAGTGATTTTGCCGCGGCCGGTGGCATAGGCCGCCCGGATGCCGCTGCGGCCCATGATCATGCCCTTCGTCGGGAAATCCGGGCCCTTGATGTACTCCATAAGGTCGGCCAGCTCCGCCTCGGGATTGTCGAGAACGCAGACGCAGGCGTCGATGACCTCGCGCAGGTTGTGCGGCGGGATATTCGTCGCCATGCCGACAGCGATGCCCGACGAGCCGTTGACCAGCAGATTCGGGAAGCGGGACGGCAGCACGCGCGGCTCCTTTCTCGATTCGTCGAAGTTCGGGTCCCAGTCGACGGTATCCTTATCGATATCGCGCAGCATTTCGTTGCAGAGCTTCGACATTCTGGCCTCGGTGTAACGGTAGGCCGCGGGGGGATCGCCGTCGACGGAGCCGAAGTTACCGTGGCCGTCGACCAGCGGATAGCGCATGGAAAAATCCTGCGCCAGACGCACCATCGCGTCATAGACCGACGCGTCGCCGTGCGGATGATACCGACCCAGTACGTCGCCGACGCAGGTTGCCGATTTCTTGAACGGCTTGTCAGAGGTCAGACCATCCTCGTACATGGCGTAGAGAATGCGCCGGTGGACCGGCTTCAGACCGTCGCGCACGTCCGGAAGCGCACGCCCGACGATGACGGACATGGCATAGTCGATATACGAGCTTTTCATCTCATGGACAAGCTCTGACTGCACGATATGCTGCTCCGGGAACATGATATCCTCGGGCTTGTAATCTTTTTTATGTGCCATAAAACATGGGTCTCCTTTTCAGGGTAGGAGTTCGGCTTCCCCTCCGGGGAAGCTGGCACGGCGAAGCCGTGACTGATGAGGGACTGTATGCACCGAATATCTGCTTTGCAGTGTCGATCGTGCCTGCAATCCCTCATCCGGCGCTGCGCGCCACCTTCCCCCGGGGGAAGGCTTTTTTATGCTCAGATATCGAGATTCACAACATACTTCGCGTTTTCCTCGATAAATTCCTTGCGCGGCTCGACCTCTTCGCCCATCAGGATAGTGAAAATCTGGTCGGCCTGCACGGCGTCCTCAAGCGTAATGCGGCGGAGCGTGCGCGTGGTGGGATCCATGGTGGTCTCCCACAGCTCGTGCGGGTTCATTTCGCCAAGACCTTTGTAGCGGGAAATGTCGATCTTCGCATTCGGGTTATCGGCGCGCATCTCCGCGGAGATCTGGTCGCGCTCGGGGTCGGAATACGCGACGCGCTGTGTCTTTCCGCGCGAGAGCTTGTAAAGGGGCGGCACGGCGGAATAGACATATCCATGTTCAATGAGCGGCCGCATGAAGCGGAAGAAGAACGTCAGAAGGAGCGTGCGGATATGGCTGCCGTCGACATCGGCATCGGCCATGATGATGACCTTGTGATACCGGAGCTTTTCCAGATTAAATTCGTCTCCGATGCCCGCGCCCAGCGCCGTAATGACGGGCTGGAGCTTGTCGTTGCCGTAGACCTTGTCGGCTCTGGCCTTTTCCACGTTCAGCATCTTGCCCCAGAGCGGCAGGATCGCCTGAAACCGGGAATCGCGTCCCTGCGTGGCAGAGCCGCCTGCGGAATCGCCCTCGACGATGTAGATCTCGGTGAGGGCCGGATCCGTGTCGTTGCAGTCGCGCAGCTTATCCGGCATCTGGCCGGATTCCAGCCCCGTCTTGCGGCGGATGGCCTCGCGCGCCTTGCGCGCGGCTTCGCGCGCGCGGTTGGCCATCATGGCCTTGTCGAGGATGATCTTGCCGATGGACGGGTTCTCTTCGAGAAACTCCGTCAGCTGCTGCGTGACGATATTGCTGACGAGCGTACGCATGGAGGCGTTGCCGAGCTTGGCCTTTGTCTGGCCTTCAAACTGCGCCTCCGTCAGCTTGACGGAGACGATTGCGGTCAGACCCTCGCGCACGTCGTCGCCGGAGACCTTGTCGTCGCCTTTGATATAGCCTTTTTTGACGCCGTAGGCGTTTAAGACATTGGTGAGAGCGCGCTTGAAGCCCTCTTCATGCATGCCGCCCTCCGGCGTATGAATATCGTTTGCAAAAGAGACGATATTCGCGTTGAACGAATCGTTATACTGCAGCGCGACCTCTGCTGTATCGTCGCCCTTGGTGCCGGACATATAGATGACCTGCTCGTGCAGGGGCGTCTTGTGGCGGTTGTACCACTGGACGAACTCGCGGATGCCGCCCTCGTAGCACATGGCGTCCACGCGCTCCTTTTCGGGCTTGTCAGCAGATTCGATGCGCTCGTCTTTGATTGTGATGTGCAGGCCCGCGTTCAGGAACGCCTGCTCGCGCATGCGGGTATGGAGCGTTTCGTAATCATATTCCAGCGTGTCGAACATCTCGGGGTCCGGCTTGAAGGTGACCTTCGTGCCGTGATCTTCCGTTGTGCCGATCACGCGCATTTCCTGGGTAATATGTCCGCGGGAGAATTTCATCTGATAAATTTTCCCGTCGCGGCTGACCTCGACCTCCAGCCACTCGGACAGGGCGTTCACGACCGACGCGCCGACGCCGTGCAGACCGCCGGAGACCTTATAGCCCCCGCCGCCGAATTTGCCGCCGGCGTGCAGGACGGTATAGACGACCTCCAGTGCAGGCCTTCCCGTCTGCGGCTGGATATCGACCGGGATGCCGCGGCCGTCGTCGGTGACGGTGATGGTGTTGCCCTCGTTGATGGTCACGACGACATGCTTGCAGTAGCCCGCAAGTGCTTCGTCGATGGCGTTATCCACGATCTCATAGACCAGATGGTGCAGACCCGAGCTGCTCGTCGAGCCGATGTACATACCGGGGCGTTTGCGCACAGCCTCCAGACCCTCGAGGACCTGGATCTGACTGGCGTCATATTCCTTTTCCGCTTCGGTGATGTTCCTGATTTCTTCACTCATACTGTTTCTCCTTTTGCCGGGATAGGGTTCCGCCGGCCTCCTGGATGCGTTTTTCCAGAATGGCGGCGTTATATTTCGTCAGATAGACGCGGCTCTGTCCGTATTCGCTCGTCACAAGGAAGGATTTCGGCAGCTCGTCCGTCGCTTCGACGACGGCGCCGGCCTTCTGTGCCTCCGTGAGGAATTTCCGCGTCCATTTGGAGCAGGTGGTATTGTCCAGATCAAAGACGCCGATGATGGTTTCACTGCGGACGGAAAAATCTCCGCCGATGTTCAGATACATGCCGCGTCCTCCCGGATCTGCCCGTGCTCGATCAGAATTTTCTTTCCAACATCTGTCAGCCGTTCCGGCTCGCAGCAGGTGATGAGCACCTGCCCGGTTTTGATCTGATTGAGAACAAAATCCTGCCGCTTTGCGTCCAGCTCGGAAAGCACGTCGTCCAATAAAAGCACCGGCTCTTCCCCGGTGTCCCTGCGGAACAGCTCACGCTCGGCGAGCTTCAGACTGATGGCCGCCGTCCGCGTCTGTCCCTGCGAGCCGAAGGCCTTGACGGACAGACCGCCGAGCTTCGCTTCAAAATCGTCCTTATGCGGGCCGGACAGGCACTGGCCGGATTCCAGCTCCGCGCGCGCATGCTGCCTCTGGTGCTCCGCCAGCTGCTCAAAGAGGACCGCCTTTTCCGCGAACGGGTCGGTAACGGTCGAAACGGTCTGATAGTCCAGCGTCAGCGCTTCGCGCCCGCCGGAAAATTCCTCGTGATACAGCTGTGCCTGCTGGGACAGTCCGCGCAGGTATCTGGCGCGGTAGGAAATGAGGATCGCGCCGACCTGCGCCATGCGCAGATTAAACTCCGGCAGCGGCTCAAGAAGAGAGGGCCGGTCGTGGTAGTCCTTCAAAATCCTCGCCTTGCTGTCCAGCAGCTTCTGATATTCGCCGAGCGCCTGCGCATAGCCGGGCCGCAGTTGGCAGAGGGCGGTATCGATGAGCTTTCTTCGTCCGGCAGCGCCGCTTTTTAAGATGAGAAGATCATCCGGGCAGAACAGGACTGTCGTCAGAACACCCGGCAGATTGGCAGCCGAGCGCTGCTTGACGCCTCCAATATAGAGCTGCCGCGGCCTGCGCCCGGAAAAGAGCACGGCGCGCAGCGACTGCTCGCGTCCGCCGGACTGCAGGCGGCAGCCAATATCTGCAAATTCCGCGTCGAAGCGGATCAGCTCCTGCCCGCGCGCCGTCCGGAAGCTCCGGCCTGTCGATAAGAAAAAGACCGATTCCAGAAGATTTGTCTTTCCCTGCGCGTTTTCCCCTACGATGAGGTTCACGCCGGGGTGCAGCTGAACGGACGCCGATGCATAATTGCGGAAATCATAGAGCTGCAGTGCGTCGATTCTCATGCCTGCTCCTGTGTGACGAGCCAGGTATTCGCCATAAACGTGACCTTGTCGCCGGGATGCAGCTTTTTGCCGCGCATGGTGCAGACCTCGCCGTTGACCAGCACGTCTCCCTCCTGAATGAAGGTCTTCGCCATGCCGCCGGATTCAATGGCATTGGCAAACTTCAGAAAATCCTGAAGCTTGATAAACTCCGTATGGATGGGGATTTCGATTGGGCTGTCCGCCAGCTTTTTTGTAACGCGTACCTTCATCTTATTCCCCCGCTTTCAGCCGCACCGGCAGGACCATATAGCTGTACCGGCCGGAGCCGTCGCACGGATTCATGACGATGGGGCTGAGCCCGTTGACCAGCTCGAGCGAACATTCCGCATCCGGGATCGCGCGCAGCGCGTCGAGAAGATAGCGGCAATTGAAGCCGATTTCCATATCCTGCCCATCGCCTGCGATCTGGCAGACGTCGTGCGCCTCGCCGATGGTCGAAACCGAGCGGAAATCTGCGGTATTTTCGCCGAAGCGGCAGCGGACCGGGCTTTTGAGCTTTTCCGAGATGATGAGGCCGACGCGCTCGATGGAATCGGTCATTTTTGCCACGTTGACCGCCAGCTTGATTGGCTGGTTCTGCGGCAGAACGCGCCGCCAGTCAAGGAACTCACCCTCGAGCAGCCGGCAGACGAGCGTTGCCTCGCCGATGGTGAAGAGAATATGCTTCGAGCCAAGATAGAACGTGCAGTTATCGTCCGTATCGCCGAGGATCTTTTCCGTCTCCTTCAGTGCAGCGGCCGGAACGACAAACTTGAGATTCCGCCCGATCGGCTCCTCCGCCGTCCACCGGCGCAGCGCCAGCCGGTAGCCGTCAACAGCGACGACGGTAATAGATGTGTCATCCACCTCGAAGAGGCACCCGGTATGGATGGGGCGCGCCTGATTTTCGCTGACGGCGAAGCTCGTTCCGCCGATCATGGCCTTCAGTTCGTCCTGCGGCAGTTGGATTCCCTTTTCCGAATCGACCTCCGGCAGCTCTGGATAATCCTCGGAGGACATGGCCGTGATGGAGAACGAGGAAATGCCGCCGCGGATGGAGACCTTGAAGGACTCATCCACGTTGATGGAGACCGTATCGTCCGGCAGCTTGCGGACGATATCGAAAAACAGGCGGGACGGCATGATGCAGGCGCCGGTTTCCGCAATGTCTGCATCGACGGAAATGGTGATGCCCGTTTCGAGATTATAACCGGAAAGCGTCAGCTTGACACCTGCTCTGATATAGATTCCCTCGAGTGCGGGAATGGTGCTCTTCTGCGCGACCGTACGCGACGCGATGGAGATCGCGGCGACGAGCGCGTTTTTTTCACAGGTAAATTTCATGAAAGCTCCTCCGTTTCTTCTTTCAAGAGAAAGAAAGGATTTTTTTTAGAAGTACGTAGCAGTAGGGAAAATTTATGTGGAAAAGTGGTGCAGAGCCTGACGCGGCAATGCTTTTTTCTCCACACCCTCATGTGGAGGATTCAAATTGTTATCAACAGCCAATTTTGTGAAACATGCGTTTCACAGCTTTCAACAGGGAGGCTCTGTGGATTCCACAGCCGGGTGTTTATAAATTACAGCTTACTGTTGATATTTGCCGTAATGTCCCGGATGTTGTCCTGCAGACCGCCGGTGCCGGCGGCAAGCTGCTGCTCGACCTTTTTGAGAGAATGGATAACGGTCGAGTGGTCGCGGCCAAATTCCTTGCCGATATCGGGAAGCGAGAGATTCGTGAGCTTCCGCACCAGATACATGGCGACCTGCCGCGCTTCGGCGGTATTTTTATTTTTGAGCGTGCCGCGGATGACGGATTCCTCAATGTTATAGAACCGGGAGACCTCGCCGATAATGAGGCTCGGCGTCGGCAGGCTTTCGGCCTTTTCGCGGTTATACATGTCCTTGATGGCGCGGGACACATTCGGGACGGTCAGCTCCATGTTGTCAAGATCGTGATACGCGCGGATCTTCTTGACGGTGCCCTCGAGAAGACGGACATTGGAGGTGACGTTTTCCGCGATGAACGAGCACACATCGTCCGGCAGCTCAAAGCCGAGAGAAACGGACTTATTTTTGATAATCGCCATGCGCGTCTCATAATCGGGCGGCTGAATATCTGCGATGAGGCCCCACTCGAACCGCGTTTTCAGACGGTCTTCCAGCCGGAGCATCTCATTGGGCGGCCGGTCGGCGGTCAGGACGATCTGGTGGTGGTTCTCATAGAGGTTATTGAACGTATGGAAAAATTCCTCCTGCGTGGATTCCTTGCCGGCAATAAACTGGATATCGTCGACGAGGAACAGGTCCGCATTGCGGTATTTGTTGCGGAACTCGTTGTTGCGGCCTTCCTGCAGGGCGGCGATCAGCTCATTGGTAAACTGATCACCCTTGATATAGACGATGTTGTAGCTGGGATGATTTTTATGAACGACGCTCGCGATCGCGTAGAGCAGGTGTGTCTTGCCGAGGCCGGACGGACCGTAGATGAAAAGCGGGTTATACGTCTCCGCCGGATTGTTGGCGACGGAGATGGCTGCGGCGTGCGCAAAGCGGTTGGAAGAGCCGACAACAAAATTATCGAACGTGAACTGCGGGTTAAACTCGATAAACTCCGGCTTCTGCTGCCGACCGCGATAGGCTTCGATCTCCGTCTCATCCAGAACGGTCACGGTGACGTCCATCTGGAAGATCTCCTGCATCGCTTCCTTGATATATCCCTGGCAGCGGCGGAGGATAATGTCCTTGCGGAACGACGACGGGGAATAGAGGACCAGCTGATTGTCGGTCAGCTCGAGAATTTCAGTATCGTCAAACCAGGTGGAGACCACCTGCGGCGTCAGTCTGGCCTCCATATGGCCGAGGACCTTGGCCCAGACGTAAGCGGATGAATACATGCGCAGCTCCTTTCCAACTTCCATGCCGCGCGGGCAAAAAAATCACAAATTTATACACAATAATCATAACACAATTGTGGACAGTTTTCAAGGGGAGTACCGCCACACTCTTTATATAAATAAAAAATATCCTCCGGCAGCCTTATGCCGGAGGATAAAATACTCAAAAGACAAAGCGGATGAGAAGCATATAGACGATCGTGCCGCCCGCGATCGAAAGGAGCATCTGCCGCTTCCAGAGATGCAGGCCGGCCGTCACAAAAATGGCCAGAAATTCCGGAAGTCCGTAGCTGTACTGCCGGAGCGCGACGGATTTCAGGCAGTATACGACAAGCATCGCAAAGATCGCGCCGGGCAGGACCCTGCCGAGATACTGGACAAAGGCGGGCGTCTTTTTGTTTTCATTGAAAATAAGAAACGGCAGAAAGCGCGTCAGCATCGTGCCAAGCGCGCACAGGCCGATGGTAATGATCTGCTGCGTAAGTGTCATGACAGGTCTCCAAACCTCGATTCGATCGGTTTTTTCAGGAAGGACAGGGCGGCCAGAATACAGACCATGGTCGGGATCATAAAATTGTCCGCGCCAAAGATAAGCAGGCACCCCACCGCTGCAATCAGCCCAATCAGCTCACTGAAATGATGCTTCTCCTTCATCCACTGCTCCATGAAAATAACGACGAACATAGCCGTCATCACAAAATCCAGCCCGGTCGTGTCAAAATGGATGAGACTGCCGAGCAATCCGCCGATCGTCGCGCCGCTGACCCAGTAGATCTGATTGAGGAGCGAGACAAAGAAATAAAACCAGCCGCGGTCCACGCCGTCCGGGATCTTTGCCGTGTAGTTCACGCTGAAGGTTTCGTCACACATGGCGTAGATAATATAGAGCTTTTTTGCGCCCAGATGCTTATACTTATCCAGCATCGAAATGCCGTAGAACAGATGCCGCGCCTGGATCATCAGCGTCATGAGAAACGTCTGCACCGGCGCGAAGGGCGAAAGCAGCATGCTGACCGCGACAAATTCCAGACTTCCGCCGTAAATAATCGCGCTCATCGCCATCGGATACCAGAAGCTGAAGCCGGAGACGTTCATATAAATGCCGTAGGCCAGCGCGAGGAACCAGAAGCCCGCGAAAATGGGGATCGTAAACGGGAACGCCGCTTTCAGCGCGTTCCATTTGAGACTCTTCTGCATGGGTGTCTGTTTATCCCTCCAACGCGGACAGTTTTTCCTGCAGCCGCTCATAAAACCGGCCCAGATGCACGCCGTCGATCAGCCGGTGATTGACCTCTATAGAAAGGCCAAGGACCTCCCGGTCCCCTTCTCTCACATACTTGCCCCACGGGATGCGCGGGATGGCGTCGTCAACGTCCACCTTCCGCTCATTCGTGCAGCACGTCAGATCGAACCACGGCAGACAGGAGAGATAGATGAGATCATCCGTTTCCGAAGCCGGGTCCAGAAACGCGGTCTGCCGTTCGGTTTTTTCCTTTGCCGTGCGGCAGAAATCTTCCAGCCCTCCGGTGCACGGTGCGGTGACGATCTGGAATTGATCGCTGCCGGGCTTCAATACGGTAAATCTCGGCGTGCGCGCCGCAAGAAGGGAAACCTCGCCGTTTCGGATGGTATAGCGGAAATTTTCCGTTTCATTGACAGCCTGCGTCACAAAGTAGATCATCGCGTGATAAAAGGACAGGCCGTGCGACTTTGCATACGCATGCAGCTTTGTCACGTCCACGCGGAAGCAGACGCTGTAGAACGGCTGATCGAGAGAGGAGAAAAACCGGAAGCTCTCCGCCCGCGGCCATGCGGTAAGTTCAATTTTCTGACAGGAATCCGGCATAAAGGGCCCTTCCTTCGATTTTTTGTGCTTTATAGTCTAGGGTGTATCTGAAAACTCCCAACGCACCCGGACAGCGGGTCTTTTTGCGGTGTGCCGCGTCATTTTTCCTTGAAATACGTCAGTATTCCTGCGAAAAAATATCTTGCTCAACGCAAAAATCCCTCGCTTCCGGTCACATCATGAGTTTTCAGATACACCCTAGCAGATTTGTCGGAAAAAGAAAAGCCCTTTCCCACGCAAAAGCCCCGCGGACGATGCAGAAATCGTCCGCGGGGAACTGCATATTTTCGTTAGTTTTGTCAATATGTCCGGATGACGGCCTTGACCTTGCCGAGGATCTGCGCTTCGGTGCCGTCGATCGGGTCATAGGCCGGGTTTTCCGGCATCAGCCAGATGGTCGAACCGACCTTGCGGAAGCGCTTGACCGTGGCGGAATCGTCCAGCAGCGCCACGACGATCTCGCCGTTGTCCGCGGTCTGCTGCGGACGGACGACGACCTTGTCTCCGTCGAGAATGCCTGCGTTGATCATGGAATCGCCGCGCACGCGCAGCGCATAGCACCCGCGCTCGCCGTCCCACGGGATATACCCCTCGATATTTTCAACGGCCAGAATCGGCACGCCGGCTGTGACCACGCCGACGACCGGAATCCGATCCGCCCGGCGGCACTCCGGCAAAGAGATGGCACGCTTTTTCATATCGCCCATTTCGATGAGCCCCGCGTCGCGCAATGCGCCGAGGTGATAATGGACGGTCGCCGTGGACTGCAGCCCGACGGCGGTGCAGATCTCGCGCACAGACGGCGCATATCCGTGTTCACAGACAAACTGCGTCAGAAATTGCAGAATTTCTTCCCGTTTCTTGCTTGTTCGTGCCATTTTGACAGCCCCTTTTCAGATGGTACATCCAGTATATCATATTCCGCACAGAAAAGCAAACGTTTGTTTCTCTTTTTATAGTCCTTCCAGGTTAAATTCCGGGATATAATCGGCAGACGCCGCAGAAAAATCCTGCGTATATCCGTGATCCAGCTCTAAGAAATACAGATACGACAGGACTGCGTCGTATTCCTTTTCCGTGATCCGCCGGTCAAAGGGCGACAGATCTTTTGCCTGGCTCATGGGCACATACTGGCTCATGAGACTGATGAGCACGTCCTTTTTTGGGAACGAATCCGCAATCCAGTCGAGCACGCCGAGGGAATTATCGATGCACCCCGGCAGAACCAGATGCCGGATGATAACGCCCCGCGTCATCTGCTCGTCTTCAATCACCGCGCCGCCGACCTGCCGGTACATTTCCCGGATGGCCGCCGCAGCTGTCTGCACGTAGTCCGGCGCGCGGGAGAGCTTCGCCGCAAGGGCATTGTCGCTGTATTTATAGTCTGGCAGATAGATATCAATCAGTCCGTCCAGCTCGCGCAGGGTCTCGACTGATTCATACCCGCCGCAGTTATAGACGACCGGGACAGGCAGCTTCGGCGTCAGCGCCGGGAGGATCGACGGCAGAAAATGCGTCGGCGTGACAAGGTTAATGTTCTGACACCCCTCGTCGATCAACCGCTCAAACGCCTCACGCAGCTGTGCGGAGGAAAGCTCCTTCCCGAAGTTCTCCTGTGAGATCACCCCGTTCTGGCAGAACGCACACTGCAGCGTGCAGCCGGAAAAGAAGACAGCTCCGCTGCCAAAGCTGCCGGAGATCACCGGCTCTTCCCAATAATGAAGCGCCGCGCGCGCCGCGCGGATGCGGTCCGGCATCCGGCAGAAGCCGAGCTGCCCTGCGGTCCGGTCGACCCCGCACCGGCGCGGACAGAGCGTGCAGTGGCGGTAATCCAGCATTTCTGTAATCCTCCGATCCTGACAGTATGAGCCAAGTATAGCGCGTTCCTCATCTTTACACAAGCTTTTCTGTGTGCTAGAATACCGAAAAAGGAGGTACGCACCATGAAAAAACTGCTTGCAGCTTCCCTGGCTGCTTTTTTCTTATTTACTGCGGCAGGCTGTGCCCAGAAGCCGCAGACACAGGAACTGGCCGCACCGGTCGAATCTGAGCCGCAGACGCAGGAGCAAACCGACGTGCAGCAGCCGGAACCGGCAGAGAACAACGTCATCCAGATCACCCCGAACCAGCAGCAGACGCCCGTCGACAACAGCGACTGGAGCTGGCTCGACGAGCCGGAGACCATCCAGACCGACCTTGAGGAGATCGTCACCTGCACCTATACCCTGCCGCACCTGACGCTTTCGTCCGACGAAGCATCCGCCGCGGCCAACGCCGTCTTTGATGACCTTTCCCAGACTGTCCTGTCTTACGCGCAGGAGACGGTCTACCCTGCCGCACAGGAAAAGCAGGCCATCGGCTACGTCAACGGCGGCTACAGCATTTCGGAAGGGATTGGAGAACTGACCGTCGACTATACGCTCTCCATTTCCTATTCGACTGAAAATGGGGACCAGCAGTTCCGCCATACCTATACGATCAGCCTCTCGACCGGCGAGCTTCTGAAGGAGGAGTGAATGTTTCACGTGAAACATTCAAAACAGAACCATGTCTGATTTCAAACGAGGCAACAGCCTGACTGTTACAATTGAATCCGCCACGATCGAGGGCGCAGGCGTCGCCCGGGTGGACGGGCAGGTGCTGTTTGTTGCAGGCACACTGCCAGGCGAGCAATGCACCGTCCGGATCGAGCACATCGGCAATCGCGCACTGTTCGCGGATCTCATCTCCGTCCAGACCCCGTCGGCGCACCGGATCCGGCCGGACTGCCCCTATACCAGCCGCTGCGGCGGCTGCAGCCTGCGGCACATGGACTACGCACAGGAGCTGGAGCTCAAGCGGACGCATGTGCAGAATTGTCTCACCCGCATCGGCGGGCAGACGATCGAAGACCTGCCCATCACCGGCGCGCCGGAGCTGGACGGCTACCGGAACAAGGTCCAGTTCCCCGTGCAGGAACAGAACGGCAAGCCCGTGATCGGCTTTTTCAGCGCGCGGACGCATACCGTCATTCCCATCGACGACTGCCGCATCCAGCCGCCCTGCGCCGGCCGCATCCGCCGCGCCCTGCTCGACTGGATGCAGACCTACCGCATCCGCGCCTACGACGAGAAAACGCATACCGGCTATATCCGCCATCTTTATATCCGCACCGGCGCGGAAAGCGGGCAGATCCTTGTCTGCATCGTGGCAAACACCGAGCAGCTGCCGAAGAAAAAGCAGCTCGTGCAGGCGCTTCTGACTGCCGAACCCGGCATTACGAGCATCGTCTTTTCTCCAAACTGCAAAAAAGGTAATACGATCTTAGGCATGCGCTTTGAACCGCTCTACGGCAACGGCACCATGACCGATACGCTCTGCGGCCTGCAGTTCCGCCTGTCCGTGCCGGCCTTTTATCAGGTCAACCACGCGCAGGCCGAACGGCTGTATGAAAAGACCGTCAGCCTTGCCGGGCTGACGGGGAAAGAGACTGTCCTCGACCTCTACTGCGGCACAGGCACCATCACGCTCTGCCTTGCCCGGCACGCGAAGAAGGCCGTCGGCGTGGAGATCATCCCGCAGGCCATCGAGGATGCCAAGTTTAACGCGGCACAGAACCGGATGGAAAACGCGGAATTTTACTGCATGGACGCTGGTTCCGCGGCAAAAATGCTGGAGGAAGCCGGGACAAAGCCGGACGTCATCGTCGTCGACCCGCCGCGCAAGGGTGTCAGTCAGGACGTGATCGACGCAATTTCCGGCATGCGCCCGCAGCGCGTCGTCTATGTCTCCTGCGACCCGGCGACGCTCGCGCGCGACGTGAAGCTTTTGACCGCGGAGGGCTATGCCCTCACCCACGCGGAAGCGGTCGACCTCTTCCCGCGCTGCGCGCATGTGGAGACGGTGGTCCTCCTTTCCAAATGCGACGAAGAAAGGAAGAACGTGTGAGAACGGAACAAGCGGAGCTTACGGTATTATGCCTGATACATGATGAAGACAGCTATTTGCTGCAGGACAGAGTAAAGAAGGATTGGAAGGGCTACACCCTTCCGGGCGGGCATATCGAACCGGGCGAGTCTGTCGTAGATGCTGTCATCAGAGAAATGAAGGAAGAAACCGGGCTTGTGATCAAAGCGCCGCGCCTTTGCGGCATAAAGCAGTTTCCAATTGAAGGCGGCCGCTATCTTGTGTTCCTTTTTGAGACAGACCAGTTTGAAGGGAAGGTCGTTGATTCCGAGGAAGGCAGGATGCAGTGGGTCAAAAAATCAGAACTTAAAAATGTGAAGTTGGTGGATGACTTCGATGATCTGATTGAAGTGATGCGCAGCGACAGTCTGACAGAATTTCAGTCTGTTGTTGAAAATAAGAAATGGATCGTTGTGAAAAAATAATGTATCATTGACTGAGACGGCAGCCCTGCGGATCACAGCATAAAAAGGGTATGTTTCACGTGAAACATAAGAAATGATAAAATCGCAGTCGTCGTGTTGCTTTTTTGAAACCAGCCCGGTATAATATAGGTTGCAAAATGGAGAAGAAGGAGCGTGGACAGGCTATGGGCAAAATTCTGGCGTTCGTCAACCAGAAGGGCGGCGTCGGCAAGACGACGTCGGCGGTCAATCTTGCCGCGGCGCTGCAGAAGGCGGGCCGCCGCGTCCTGCTGTGCGATTTTGACCCGCAGGCCAACGCGACCTCCGGCCTCGGCATCGAGAAAAGCGCGCCCGCGCACAGCACCTACGATCTTGTGATCGACGACTTCCCTGCCGCCGACGCCATCGTACATACCGAGTGGTGCGATGCGCTGGCATCCAATGTGGCGCTCTCCGGCGCGGGCGTGGAGCTGGTCGGCAAGGAAGGGCGCGAATACGCGCTCAAGCACGCGCTCGAGCCGCTGCGGGAAAAATATGACTATATTTTCATCGACTGCCCGCCGTCTCTGGAGCTGCTGACGCTCAACGCGCTCTGCGCAGCCGATCAGGTCCTGATCCCCGTGCAGTGCGAATACTATGCGCTGGAGGGCCTGTCCGACCTCATGGTGACGCTCCGCGCAGTCAAACGGCGGCTGAACCCCACCATTTCGATTTTCGGCGTGCTCCTGACCATGTTTGACGGCCGGACGAATTTCTCCGCGCAGGTCGCGGAGGAGGTGCGCCGCCACTTCCCCGGCAAGGTCTTTGCCGCCGCCATCCCGCGCAACGTCCGCCTATCCGAGGCACCCAGCCACGGCATGCCGGTCTGCGCCTACGACAAATACAGCCGCGGCGCGGCAGCCTATGACGCCGTCGCAAAAGAGATCCTTGCAAAAGACGAATAAGGAGTGGAAACAATATGGCAGCACAAAAAGGTCTCGGCAAGGGCCTCGGCGCCCTGTTTGGAGACTTCAACGAGCAGGCGGAGCAGCCGTCCGAAGGTACGGTCACGCTGCCCCTGCAGAAAATAGAGCCCAATCCCCTGCAGCCCAGAAAGACCTTTGATCAGGAGGAGCTGGCTTCCCTCGCGGAATCCATCCGGATGCACGGCATCATCCAGCCGCTGACGGTGCGGAAGCTGCCGACCGGCTTCTATCAGATCATCGCCGGGGAACGCCGCTGGCGCGCGGCGCGGCTGGCCGGACTTTCGGACGTGCCGGTCGTCATCATGGAGGCCGACGACAAGAAGGCCATGGAGCTGGCGCTCATCGAAAACCTGCAGCGCGCGGATCTCAATCCCATTGAAGAGGCGCTTGGCTATCAGGAGCTGATGGGCACCTATGAAATGACGCAGGAGCAGGCCGCCGCCCGCGTGGGCAAATCCCGCCCGGCCGTGGCAAACGCCCTGCGCCTGCTGAGCCTCAGCCCCGCAGTTCTGGAGCTGGTAAAGAGCGGCGCCCTCTCCGCCGGTCACGCGCGGGCGATGCTTCCGGTCAAGGACGAGGCGCAGCAGCTCTCGCTTGCGCAGAAGGTCATGGCGCTCGGCCTGTCCGTCCGGCAGACGGAGGCGCTCTGCAAAAAGCTCTGCAGGCAATCGCAGCCGCCCAAGCCCCAGCCGCCGCAGGTGGATTATCTGGCGGAATGCGAAAAGGAGCTTTCCGCCGGTCTTGGCCGCAAGGTCAAGATCGTCTCCGGCAAGCGCAAGGGCCGGATCGAATTGGAATATTACGGACAGGACGATCTGCAGCAGCTGTACGACGCGCTGCAGAGCATCCGGAAGGAGCATCACTGATGGACGAAAAGAAACAGCTGCAGCCGGAGGACAACGACGCACAGAAGACCGCAAAGCCCCTGAGCGAGAAGCGTAAGGCCGCGCTGCTGCGGTATATGGCAGTTTTATTCTGCGCAGCCTTTATTCTGGTGCTGATCTCCCTCATTCTGCAGATGCATTCCTCGGAAGCAAAGATCTCCGAGCTGAATGCGGCCAGCACGAGCGCGCTTTCCAACGCGGAAGCGCTGCAGACGGAAAACCGCACGCTGCAGGATGAAAAGATCGCGCTGGAAAAGAAAAACGAAGAGCTGCAGGCGCAGATCGACGAGCTGACCGAACAGCTGGAAGAGGCTGCAAAAGCCGAAGAGGATTCCCAGACCGCGGAAAACGAAGTGGTCAAGAACCTGCGCACCGAGCTGGACCGGACGAAGGAAGCCTATGAAGCCCTGCTCGAGGCCAAGGGCTGCGACATGCGAGAAGGAAATGTCACCTTCTCGCGCGCCATGCAGACGCTGGAACGACTGAAGGATTATCTCGGCCCGACGGCGCTGGAAGAATATCACGCGCTGGGCGGAGAATAACAGGAGGAAGAGAAAATCATGATCGACATTAAGTTTTTGCGGGAAAATCCGGACGCAGTCCGCGAAAATATCCGGAAAAAGTTTCAGGATGCCAAGCTGCCGCTCGTAGACGAGGCCATCCGCCTCGACGCGGAAAAGCGCGCGGCGCAGCAGGAATGCGAGCAGCTGAAGGCCGCCCGCAACAAGCTTTCGAAGGCCAACGGGCCGCTCTACGGCCAGCTCAAAAAGGCCGACGAGGCGCAGAAGGCCGAGCTTCAGAAGCAGATCGAGGAAAATAACGCCAAGGTCAAGGCCGACGACGACCGCCGCGCGGAGCTGGAAAAGAAGCAGGCCGAGGCCGAGGACAGGCTGCGCGAGATCATGTACGTGATCCCGAACATCATTGACCCGTCCGTCCCCATCGGCCCGGACGACAGCCATAACGTCGAGGTCCAGCGCTTCGGCGAGCCGGTCGTGCCGGATTTCGAGGTGCCGCACCACGTCGATATCATGCAGTCCTTCGACGGCATCGACAAGGACGCCGCAGGCCGCGTGGCCGGTATGGGCTTTTATTATCTTCTGGGCGATATCGCCCGCCTGCACGAGGCTGTTCTGGCCTACGCGCGCGACTTCATGATCGACCAGAAGGGCTTTACCTATGTCATCCCGCCCTTTATGATGCACGGCAACGTGGTCAAGGGTGTCATGTCCTTCCCGGAGATGGAAGCCATGATGTACAAGATCGAGGGCGAAGACCTCTATCTCATCGGCACGAGCGAGCACACCATGATCGGCCGCTTCATTGACCAGATCATCCCGGAGGCCAAGCTTCCCCTGACGCTCACCTCCTATTCACCCTGCTTCCGCAAGGAGGTCGGCAGCCACGGCCTTGAAGAGCGCGGCGTCTACCGTATCCACCAGTTTGAAAAGCAGGAGATGATCGTCGTCTGCCGCCCGGAGGAGTCGATGGACTGGTACAACAAGCTCTGGAGCTACTCGGTCGAGCTGTTCCGGAACATGGAGATCCCCGTCCGCCAGCTGGAATGCTGCTCCGGCGATCTGGCCGATCTCAAGGTCAAGTCTTGCGACATTGAGGCGTGGAGCCCGCGGCAGAAGAAATATTTTGAGGTCTGCAGCTGCTCGAACCTCGGCGACGCACAGGCGCGCCGCCTCGGCATCCGCGTCAAGGGCGCCGACGGCAAGATGTATCTGGCCCACACGCTCAACAATACCTGCGTCGCACCCCCACGCATGCTCATCGCCTTCCTTGAGAACCACCTCCAGAAGGACGGCACCGTCACCATCCCGAAGTGCCTGCAGCCGTACATGGGCGGCAAGGAAGTGCTGATCCCGAAGCACTGAGTGCGGCAGAAGGCTGGTACGCTCCTGTGACCCTTGCCTCTCCCTCTGGGAGAGGTGTCTGAGCGAAGCGAAGACGGAGAGGGTACGCTGAACGTGACTGCAAGACCCTCTCAGTCGCCTGCGGCGACAGCTCTCCCAAAGGGAGAGCCAAGGGATTGTGCGAATACGTACAATTTTGCTAATTTTGATAGCACCTTCTATTGACTGCACCCATTCAAAGACACATAGTATCAAATCTGATACCCACATCAACGGGCGGCGCGTACCAAAACATCCGGAAGGTGACTGAATGCGAATGTAAGCGTTTTCAAATTAGTTTTTTTCCTAAACCGCACTGCGTTACAAGCCCCGCGTCCCCACGCACTCTTTTCTCCCCTATCTTTTCTCTTGCGAGAGAAAAGATAGGGCCGTCGGAGACACCCTGCCGGTTTGCACTATAATCAAAGAACCAAGAGAGGAAGAAAGCAATGAAAAAATTCTTCAATGAGTTTAAGACCTTCATCTCCCGCGGCAATGTCATGGACATGGCCATCGGCGTTGTGATTGCCACGGCGTTCGGCAAGATCAGCGCCAGTCTGGTCGCGGATATCATCATGCCGCTCATCGGCTGCCTGATCGGCGGCGTTGATCTGGCGACACTCAATATCACGCTGAAGCCCGCCGTCATGGATGGCGAGACGGTCGTGTCTGAGGCTGTCGTGCTGGGGCTCGGCACCTTCCTCACGACGATCATTGACTTCCTGCTCATCGCCTTCGTCGTCTTCCTCGTCGTCAAGGCCATGAACATGGCCAAGGCCAAGCTCGAAAAGCCCGCCGAGCCCGAACCCGAAAAGGAGCCGGAACCCACGAAGGAAGAGCTCCTTCTCACCGAGATCCGCGATCTGCTCAAGAACAAGTAAGCCGGAAACCCATGGCGCACCGCAAAAATGCGGCGCGCCTCTTTCTTTTTCCGCGGAAATGCAATATAATGTCTATAACTATGTAAAGTGGGAGGTGTGTGCGATGCTGCCGGAGGGCTTTGAGACCCGGATGCAGAAGCTTCTGGGTGCAGAATATGACGAATTTCTTTCTGCCTTCGACCGGCCGCTCTGCACCGGCCTGCGGCGAAACCCCTTGAAACCCGGCTTTACCGGCGATCTTTTGCGTTTTGCCCTGTCCCCTGTCCCGTGGTGCCCGACGGGCTTCTATTATGACGCGTCCACGCGTCCGGGGCTTTCTCCCCTGCACGCGGCAGGCCTTTATTACCTGCAGGAGCCGAGCGCCATGGCGCCCGCGGAGCTTCTGGACCCGCAGCCCGGCGAGCGCGTGCTCGACCTCTGCGCCGCGCCCGGCGGAAAGTCCACGCAGCTGGCAGGCAAGATGCAGGGCTGCGGGATCCTCGTCTGTAACGAGATAAACGCCAAGCGCGCAAAGATCCTTTCCGGCAATATTGAGCGCCTCGGCATCGCCAACGCGCTCGTCCTGAACGAGCATCCGAAGCGGCTCGCGGAGCGCTTTGCGGGCTGGTTCGATAAAATTCTGGTCGACGCGCCCTGTTCCGGCGAGGGCATGTTCCGCAAGGAAGCCGCCGCCGTGACCGACTGGACCGAGGATACCAACGCCATCTGCGCCAACCGGCAGGCGGAAATTCTTGCCTCCGCGGCGGCTATGCTCCGCCCGGGCGGACGGCTGGTTTATTCCACATGTACCTTCTCGCCTGTGGAAAACGAGGGCGTGATCTCGGACTTTTTGTGGAAAAACCCGGACTTTTCTGTGGAAAAGCTCGATTGCCCATACTTTTCCCCCGGCCGTCCCGACTGGGTGGAGGATCCCGCGCCGGGGATGGAGCACACGTTCCGCCTCTGGCCGCATAAGCTTTTAGGCGAGGGGCACTATGCCGCAGTCCTGAAAAGAGCCGGCGACGGCCCGCGCGCGGAGCTTCCGCCGGAGCCTGCGGCGAAGACGCCAGCGGAGCTGACGCAGTTCTGCCGCCAGACAGGTGCGCAGCTGCCGGAGGGAAAGCTTTTGCTGTTCGGGCAGGTGGCATATCTCGTCCCGCAGGAGCTGCCGGGCCTGAAGGGCCTTCGCGTTCTGCGCGCCGGGCTGGAGCTTGGGACCGTCCTGAAAAACCGGCTGGAGCCTGCGCACGCGTGGGCGCTCTGGCTGCCGGAGCTGGAAAACAGCATCTCGCTGCCGTCGGACGATCCGCAGCTTTCGCGGTATCTGGCGGGAGACGTGCTCCCGTCGCCGCTTCGCGGCTGGACGCTCGTCCGGGCGGACGGCGTCTCGCTCGGCTGGGCGAAGGGAGACGGCGCACAGCTCAAAAATCACTATCCAAAGGCGCTGCGGCGCCCACTGTAATTTGGGGAGGAAGCAATATGGCAAAAACAGTCCTGATCGTGGAGGATGAACGCGCGATCGTGGAGATCCTGAAATTCAATCTCAAGCGCGAGGGCTATGAGACGCTCGAAGCGCTCGACGGCGAGACGGGTCTGCAGCTGGCGCAGACGAAGGATCCGGATCTGATCCTGCTCGACGTGATGCTCCCGAAAATGAACGGCTTTGATATCTGCAAGACGCTCCGCGCGGAGCGCCGCACCACGCCCATCATCATGCTGACCGCCCGCGAGGAGGAAATGGACAAGGTCTTCGGCCTTGAGACCGGCGCGGACGATTATATGACGAAGCCCTTCTCCATGAAGGAGCTGATGGCGCGCGTCAAGGCGAATATCCGCCGCCGCAGCATGGAATATGCCCCGGAAGCGCCCGCCGCGGGCGGCAATACCGTCGAAGCGAACGGCCTGCTTCTCAATCAGGATACGTATCAGGTCACGAAGAACGGCAGGCCGGTCGACCTCACGCAGAAGGAATACGACCTTCTGTCCTACCTCATCCGCGAGCGCGGCAAGGTCTTCTCCCGCGAGGATCTCATGCAGCGCGTGTGGAACTATGAATATTACGGCGATATGCGTACCGTCGACGTGACGGTGCGCCGCCTGCGCGAAAAGATCGAGGACGACCCCGGCAAGCCTGCCTATATCCTGACCCGGCGCGGTGTCGGCTATTATTTCGCCGGATAACGGCCCAAATCACGCGGAAAGGAGGCGGCTTCCATGCGGTCTTTGCGCATGAAGATGGTCATGATCATGGTCATTCTGATCCTGGCCCTCATGCTGACGACCGGCGCGTTTCTGATGAGCGGCGTCGGCAACTTCTATGTCTCCCAGTTCTATGAGCAGATGGAGACCACGTTCACCCCGGAATTTATCGTCCAGCTGCAGAAGCTCTCCGCCGAGGACAACGCGCCCGCGCAGATGAAGGAGCTTCTCATGGCGCAGGCGGGGCTGGGCATCGACATTACGGGCAGGAACGTCTATATTCTGGACGAAACCGGCAGCGTGCTCGACAGCTCGGACCAGAGCCAGAGCGTCACCGTCACCCAGAACATCCTGACCGCCATGAACGGCGACGTCGGCCAGAGCAGCGCGGTCACGAACAACTATATGGATCTGGCCGTGCCCATTATCACGCAGGACAGCAGCTACATTGCCTACATCCGCGACAACCGCGCTACGGTCGACGCGCTGACGGGCGAGCTGCTTTCCATCATCCTGCGCGCGCTGGGGCTGGGTCTTGTGATCTGCGTGATCCTGGCGTTTTTGCTCTCGCAGATCCTCATTACGCCCATCCGCGCGCTGACCGTGGGCACCAAGCGCGTCGCCGCGGGCGACTATGCCGGCCGCGTCACGGTCGACAGCCGCGATGAGATCGGCGATCTGACCCAGAACTTCAACCACATGGCAAAGGTCCTGCAGGACACCATCTCCGAGGCGGAAAACGAGCGCAACAAGCTCTCGACCCTGTTCCTGCACATGACGGACGGCGTCGTCGCCTTCAATGCGGCGGGGACGGTCATCCACTATAACCCCGCGGCCACGCAGATGCTGGCGCGGAACCTGACGAATGAGACGACCTTTGACGAGATCTTCTCCAAAGAAGCGGAGCTGGACACCCTCCTGACGCTGCGGCGGCCGCAGTATATCGAAACGCAGAAGACCGCCGGCGACCGCGAGCTGGAGCTGTTCATGGCCCCGTTCTCGTCCGACCATACGCAGGGCGGCGTGCTCGTCGTCATCCACGACGTGACCGAGCAGCGCCGCAGCGAGCAGCTCAAGCGTGAGTTTGTCGCGAATGTCTCGCACGAGCTGCGCACGCCGCTGACCAACATCAAATCCTACGCCGAGACGATCGTCGACGCCGGAGACGAGCTGCCGCCGGAGCTGAAGAGCAACTTTATGAACGTCATCATCAGCGAGACCGACCGCATGACGCGCATCGTGCAGGATCTGCTGACGCTCAGCAAGATCGACTACGGCAAGATGGAGATGAATATCTCCCGCTTCCCGTTCCTCAAGGCCGTGCAGAACGTCTACGACGCGGCGAAGCTCAACGCCGAACAGAACCACCACCACACCATGACCCTGCACTGCGAGGGCCAGATCCCCGACGTCAACGGCGACCGCGAGCGCATCGAGCAGGTCATCACGAATATCGTCTCGAACGCGGTCAAATACACGCCGGACGGCGGCCATATCGACATGTCTGTCGGCACGGACGGGCCGAATGTCTTCGTCCGCGTGACCGACAACGGCATCGGCATCCCCGAAAAGGATCTGCCGCGCCTGTTTGACCGGTTCTACCGCGTGGACAAGGCGCGCTCGCGCGAGTCGGGCGGCACCGGCCTCGGCCTGTCCATCGCGCAGGAGATCCTCAATCAGCATAAGGGCAAGATCGAAATTTCGTCGGTCTACGGCGAGGGAACGAGCGTGACCATCACCATGCCCGCGGCACTGCCGCAGGCGTAACTCCAAAAACCCGGAAAGGAGGGCAGGCATGAAACACAGACTTCTTGAGATCGGCAAGGATCTTCTCATCGTTTTGCTGGTGCTGGTCAATCTGGTGCTGGCGATCATGTGCCTGCCCAGAAAGACCCTGACGGAGACCAAATGGCTGGCCGGTGCGCTGCGCCCGTTCGCGGGCCTGTTCGGCCTCAACGAGGCGGAGCTGACCTACACGCTGCCGTCCAGCGGCAATACGATCACCGGCGCGGCGCAGCCGGTCCTCATCAGCCTCAATACCGAGGCCGGACGGCAGAGCGCGCAGTACAGCTTCGACGCCCTCGACGAGCTTTACAGCCAGTACGGCAGCCTCCTTGCGCAGGCGCTCGAGAGCGGCGCGGCGCTGCAGTCCAGTACCCGCGCCGCGTTCAATCGCGCGCTTCTGGGCCAGAGCGCGGTCTTCTGCTATCCCGGTGCTGTTTCACCGGAGGTCGTCGGCGCGTGGCTGAATGTCCGCGCGCCGTCCGGCGCGGCGGCGCAGTGGTATCTGCTCGCGGCGGAGCCGGACGGGATCGCCCTGTATCTTCTGGGCGAGGACTGTCAGGTCCTGCATACCGGGCTTTCCTCCGACGCTTTGACGCAGCAGCTGCAGACCGTCATTCCGGACGGCAGTTCGTTCGCCATCGAGGCGGACGGCGCGCCGTATGCGGCGCTTGACCCCCTGAGCCTTGTGAGCGCGTCTTCTGCGGCCGTCCATGACGCGGCCGGCAGTAATCCCTGCGACGCGCGCTTTATTTCCACGCTCGCCACCAAGATCGGCATCAACCCCTACGGCGACGCGCGCTTTGTGGACAACGACGGCACGACCTCTTTCACCGAGACCGGCCTCAGCCTGCGCGTGAGCGCGCAGGGCAATATCCTTCTGCAGATCCAGCAGGAGGACGCGCGCTTCCAGAGCGCTTCCGCCTCCGCCAGCGACCGGATCGAGGCCGCGCGGAGCCTTCTGAGCGAGCTGACCGGCGGCCAGTACGGCGAAGCGCGGGTCTATCTGCAGAGCTATACCGAGCAGGACGGCGAAGCCGTCTGCACGTTCGGCTATTATCTTTCCGGCATTGCCGTGCAGGCGCAGGAGGGCGGCATCGAGATCCGCTTCTCCGGCCGCCAGATCACGCGCGCCTCCGTCCTCTGCCGGAGCTACAGTCAGCAAACGCAGACAGCGGCGCTCCTGCCCGCGGCGCAGGCGGCGGCCTGCCTGCCGAAGGGCGGCACGCTGCGGCTTCTGTACGCGGAGGATGCGTCGGGGCAGCTGCACGCAGGCTGGCAGCTAAGCGAAGGAGGGGCGGCATGAGCGTATCAAGGCTGAAAAACATGATCCTTCTGGTCCTGACCGTCTGCGCGCTCGGGCTTCTCGCGATCGCGGTTCCCAACCGCCTGTCCCAGACGCACGAGCAGCGCCGGATGCTTCTGGAGCTGAAGACGTTATATGACGGCTACGGCCTTTCCGTTGCGCTGGACGAGCTTCCGGCCAGCGCGACGCTCTACAGTGTGGAGCTTTCCGACACCGGCATCCAGACGGCGGCGCAGGCGCTTCTGGGCGCAAAGGCCGCGCCCGCGGGCGACGCGGACCGGTTCGAAACCAGCTACACGTCTGAGCTTGGCACGCTGACGGCGGCGAGAAGCGGCGCGTTCTCCGCCGCGCTGACCGCCTCTTCCCACGTGAAGAACTATGAAAAATCGGCAGAAAAGCTGCTGCGCAGCATGGGCTATCAGGTGCAGCAGCTGCAGCAGGAAAAATCGGCAGACGGAACAATCGTCCTGACGGCCAGCCAGAGCCTGCTTGGCGTGCCCATCTTCGGCGGGAATCTGACGCTGACGTATTCCGGCGAGCGCCTTGCGTCGGTCGAGGGCACGTTCTATACCGGCAGCGAGTCCATCACCCGCGTCTCCGAGCAGCAGTCCATCACCGCGGCGGACGCGCTGGCGCAGCTGCTGGCCGGGCGCGACGCGCTCGGCTGGGTCGGCAGCAGCGTGACGGAGCTGACGCAGGGATATCTGCCCATGGATAACGCGGGCGGCGGCGTCCGCCTTGTCCCGGTTTGGCTGATCGGGACGGACACCGGCAGCTTCTTCGTGAACGGCATCACGCGCGAGCTGACGGCCGCGTGAGCGGGGTTTGTCTGAGATCGTCGAAATCTTAAGAAAATATGAAGAAAAGCTGTTTCTGAATTGTCATTTTTCCTTTACATTCCTCCCGTGGTGTGCTATTCTAGCAGTGGCCGAATTTGGCTTCGTGATTTACGACAGATCGGGAAATACTCTTACCAAAGAGGGATTCTATTTTGATTCAATACATCGTTCAAGGCGGCGAAAAGCTTTCCGGCTCCGTGACCATCTCCGGAGCGAAGAATGCGGCGGTCGCGATCCTGCCGGCAACTCTGCTGGTGAGCGGCCCCTGCCGGATTGAAAACGTACCGGATATCTCCGACGTGCGGCTGCTGCTGGAGATCCTGCGCGACATGGGCGCGGAGATCCACCGCTATGGCCGCAACACAATCGAGATCGACTGCACGCACGCGCGCAACGCCACGGCTCCCATTGAGCTGGTGCGCCGCATCCGTGCTTCCTATTATCTGATCGGCGCAGAGCTCGGCCGCTTCGGCCATGCCCATGTTGCCATGCCGGGCGGCTGCAACTTCGGCGTCCGCCCCATCGACCAGCACATCAAGGGCTTTGAGGCCATGGGCGCCATGGTCGAGCAGTCCGGCGGCTATGTCTGCGCCGACGCGCCGAAGGGCGGCCTGCGCGGCGGCCACGTGTATCTGGATATCGTCTCCGTCGGCGCGACGATGAATATCCTGCTCGCCGCCGTTCTCAGCAGCGGCCTGACCGTGATCGAGAACTGCGCCAAGGAGCCGCATATCGTCGACCTTGCCAACTTCCTGAACGCCATGGGCGCAAAGGTCTCCGGCGCGGGCACGGACGTCATCAAGGTCCGCGGCGTGCCCGCCATGCACGGCGGCACCTACACGATCATTCCCGACCAGATCGAAGCCGGCACCTATATGGCGGCAGCCGCCGCTGTCGGCGGCGACGTGCTCATCGAGAACGTCATCCCGAAGCATCTCGACTGCATCACCGCCAAGCTGCGCGAGATCGGCGCGGATATCACAGAGTATGACGACGCCATCCGCGTCGAATCCGCCTACCGGCTCCACCGGGCCAACGTCAAGACCATGCCCTACCCCGGCTTCCCGACCGACATGCAGCCGCAGATCACCGTCTGCCTGGCCACGGCCGTCGGCACGAGCCTTGTGACCGAGGGCGTCTATGATAACCGCTTTCGCTACACTGCGGAGCTTGGCCGCATGGGCGCGAATATCCAGGTCGAGGGCAAGACCGCCATCATCGACGGCGTGCAGCAGCTCCACGGCTGCGAGGTGCGCGCGTGCGATCTGCGCGCGGGCGCGGCCATGGTCATTGCCGCCATGTGCGCCGAGGGCACGACCCTCATCGAGGACGCGCATTTCATCGAGCGCGGCTACGAGGACATCGTCGGCAAGCTGACCGCGCTGGGCGCAAAGATCCGGCGCGTGGAAACGTTTGAATCTTCCCCGGTCAGCGAGGACGCAGGCTGAAACAAAAAAACAGCCGCGGAGCATAATGCTCCGCGGCGTTTCTTTTTTGCCCCAAAAGCCGCAGCTTTTGGGGCAGCGGTTTAGTCTGCGTAATCCGCCATTTCCTCGCGGCGGGCGCGGCAGGCTGCGAGCTTGTGGGCGCATTCGCGGATCTCGTCGAGGCAGCCGACCACGACCAGTACCGCGCCGATCACGGCCATCACAACGCCCGCGATCTTCAGAATGGATTTCAGAGATTTCATCTGTAAGCCTCCTGTGCTTTTTTTCTAGTATAGACCAATTTTTTACCGGATGCAAGCCTCTTATGCGCGGACGATATAATCCGCCTTGCGCGGCTTTGCGGGCGCGGGCTCTGCCGCGGCATAGCCGAGGATGCAGTGGCCGACGCCGGCATACTGCTCGCCGATGCCCCATTTCTGCATGAGCGCCTTGCCCTCCGCGGAGGAAAAGACCTCTCTGGCGCGGTGGATCCAGCAGCTGCTCACGCCGAGACTGTGCGCCGCCGCCATCAGATTGCCGATGACAAGACTGCCGTCCTCCACCCACGTGCCGACGCCTGTGTCCGCGAAGACAACGCAGACCGTCGGCGCGCCGTAGAACGGGTGGCCGTCGGGATTGCCGAGGATCGACGCGTTCATCCGCTCGACCTGCGCGATCTGGTCGGGATCCTGCAGCACGACGATTTTTGCCGACTGCCGTCCCATGCCGCTGGCGGCGTAGGTACCGGCCAGAAGGATTTCCTGCAGCTTTTCCTCTTCCACCTGCTTCGGCAGATAGTTTCTGACGCTCCTGCGGGTCAGAAGGCACTGAATGACTTCGTTCATGGGAGTTCCTCCTTTATAATGATCAGGTATATCCGTACATGCCGCGCACCGAGACCTCGCCCGACGAGACAACCCCGTGTGAGCCATCCTGATACGTGACGAGCAGACCGGCCTCGTCGTCGATGCCGTCCGCGTGCGCGAGCTGCACCTCATCGCCGCGGACGAGCTTCACATCCTGCCCGATGGTGATGCAGTGGGCGGCAAATTCCCGCAGCCAATCGGCCCTGCCGGAAAACAGCGACTGCTCCATTTTGTAAAGAGAGCCGATCAGCGCGGCGGCCAGCCGGTTGCGGTCGATCTTATGCCCGGTCTCGGCCTCCAGACTGGTCGACATCGCGGCGACCTCCGGCGGGAGCGTGACCGCGTCGCAGTTGATGCCGATGCCGACGACGGTATAGTCGACCTCGCGCGATTCCGCCTCGATGCCGAGCTCCGTCAGAATGCCGCAGAGCTTTTTCTTTCCGATGACAAGGTCGTTCGTCCACTTGATATCGGGATAGATCCCGCTGGCGGCCTGAATCGCTCTTGCCGCCGCGACAGCCGTCATCGCCGTCAGGTGCAGAAGCGCCTCCGGCTTGGCGTGCGGCCGCAGGATGATGCTGAAATACAGCCCGCCGGGCGGCGAAATGAACGTGCGCCCGCGCCGTCCGCGACCTGCGGTCTGCAGGCCGGTCATGACGACGGTCCCGTCCGGCGTGCCCTCGGCGGCCAGCCGCTTACAGGCGTTGTTGGTGGAATCGACGCTCGGCAGGACCGTAAACCGATCTCTCCACGGGTGCTCCGGCAGGAAGCTGCGCACCAGCGCGGCGTCCAGCCGGTCGGGGCGGGCGGTCAGCGTATAGCCGCGGCGTGGCGCGGCCTCGATGGTATAGCCCTCCTGCCGCAGCTGGTCGATGGCCTTCCAGACCGCCGCACGCGTCACGCCGAGCTGCCTGCAGATCTGCTCGCCGGAGACCGGCTCCCGCGCGGCAAGCAGAAGGGAAATGACTTCTTCTTTGATCATGATAATTCGTCCTTGATTTTTGGAGTGAAATGCTGTATTGTAAACCAAGAAATAAAATTGGTTTACAAAGGAGACCTCATTATGCAGCACAGAAAGACCCTGATGCTTGTCCTGACCGCGCTTTTTGCCGCCCTGACGGCGGTCGGCGCGTTCTTTAAGATTCCGTTCGCGCTCGCGGCGATCTCTCTGCAGTTTTTGTTTACGGCCATGGCCGGGATTTTGCTCGGCGCGGGCTATGGCGCGCTGTCGCAGCTGGTATACGTGCTCATCGGCCTTGTCGGCGTGCCGATCTTCGCGCTGGGCGGCGGCTTTTCCTATGTGCTCCAGCCGACGTTCGGGTTCCTTCTGGGTCTCATCCCGTCGGCCTTCGTCATCGGCAAGCTTGCCAATCGCCCGCTGACGTTCTGGCGCGCGGTGCTCGCGATGCTCGCGGGGCTGGCCGTGCTCTATGCCATCGGCGTTCCCTATATGGCGCTGATCGCAAACGCGTATCTCGGCAAGGGGCTGACGTTCTGGCAGGTCATCAAGAACGGCATGCTCATCTACCTGCCGGGGGATCTTCTGAAGATCGCCTTCGGCAGCTTCCTGTGCGTGGCCATCACGCGGCGTCTGCCGCAGCTGTTTGCCGCGCCCGCTGCAAAGGCATAAGCTGTGCTTTTCTTTATGAAACCACACTTTTTCCCGCTTGTCAACCGCTTTCACAGGCCCTGCGTCTGTGCTTGTTGACAAAAGCATTCAGAACGGACCTTCCGGTTTGTGCATTTTTCCGAATTGCGCCTTGACACGAAAGCTGCAAAACAGTACAATGTAGGGTAGGATTTGTATGGCTGTAATGGGACTTGGGGAAGCCCATTGCGCTTTATGATTCAAATCGCCGGTTCGCCGGCGTACCCAATACTGAGAAACAGGAGGTGTCATTCGCAGTTTATGGAATTTAATACGCTATGCCTTATCCTTTGCATCGCGGCAGTCGTGCTTTGCGCGGTGTTCTTCGCAGCCGGCATTCTGTACCGTAAAAAGGTCGCAGAAAAGCAGATCGGCAGCGCCGAAGAAGAAGCCAAGCGCATCATCAACGAAGCCATCAAGGGCGGCGAGAGCAAGAAGCGCGAAATGCTGCTCGAGGCGAAGGAAGAGATCCATAAATCACGCAGCGAATACGAACAGGAAGTCAAGGAGCGCCGGGCAGAGGTCTCCAAGCAGGAGCGCCGTCTGCAGCAGAAGGAAGAAGCCCTTGACAAGAAGATCAATCTTCACGAGAAGAAAGAGGACGAGCTGGCCAAGAGGATCGCGGCCATCGACAAGAAGCAGGAAGAGGTCGATTCTCTCAAGCGCAGCCAGATGGAGGTTCTGGAAAAGATCTCCGGCCTGACGCAGGAAGAGGCCAAGGCCTATATCCTCAAGGGCGTCGAAGAGGATGTCCGTCACGAGACGGCCATGAAGATCAAAGAGATCGAAGCCCAGATGAAGGACGAAGCCGACCAGACCGCCCGCGAGATCATCGCCACCGCCATCCAGCGCTGCGCGGCTGACCACGCAGCCGAAACCACCGTCTCCGTCGTTCCGCTGCCCAACGATGAAATGAAGGGCCGCATCATCGGCCGCGAGGGCCGCAACATCCGCACGCTCGAGACCATCACCGGCGTCGATCTCATCATCGACGACACGCCGGAGGCCATCACCGTCTCCTCGTTCGATCCGGTCCGCCGTGAGGTCGCCCGGCTGGCGCTGGAAAAGCTCATCGCCGACGGCCGTATCCACCCGACCCGCATCGAAGACATGGTCGAAAAGGCCCGCCGCGAGGTCGACCATACCATCAAGGTCGAGGGTGAGCGCGCCACGTTTGAGACGGGCGTGCACAACCTGCATCCCGAGCTCATCAAGCTCCTTGGCCGCCAGAAGTACCGCACGTCCTACGGCCAGAACGTCCTGAACCACTCCATCGAAGTCGCGCATATCGCAGGCCTCATGGCCGCCGAGCTTGGCGTCGACGTGACGCTGGCCAAGCGCGCAGGTCTTCTCCATGACCTCGGCAAATCCGTCGATCACGAGATGGAGGGCAGCCATGTCCAGCTGGGCGTGGAGCTTGCCAAGAAGTACAAGGAAAATCCCGTTGTCATCAACGCCATCGAGGCGCACCATGGCGACGTCGAGCCGCAGACGGTCATTGCCTGTCTCGTACAGGCCGCCGACGCGATCTCCGCTGCACGCCCCGGTGCACGCCGCGAGAACGTCGAGAACTATATCCGCCGTCTGGAGAAGCTCGAGGATCTGACCAATTCCTTCCCCGGTGTCGAAAAGGCCTACGCCATCCAGGCTGGCCGCGAGGTCCGCGTCATGGTCAAGCCCGAGGAGGTCACCGAGGACAACATGATCCTGCTGGCGCACGATCTTGCCAAGAAGATCGAATCCGAGCTCGAATACCCCGGCCAGATCAAGGTCAACGTCATCCGCGAAACCAAAGCGGTCGAATACGCAAAATAATATGCAGAAATCCCGTGCCGTCCGGCACGGGATTTCTGCGTGTCGAAAAGACCGATTTTGTGAAGCAGTACGAGACATGCACCGTCCCGAGAAAGGTTGCGAATTTGCCGTAAACTTTCGTGAAATCGGCCTGTTCTGCCGGGTCGATGCGACGCCCGCAGGCTAGTTTCGAGGCGCAACCGCGCGCAGCGCGGCTCTTAGCGCCGAAGATAGGCATCGTCCCCTACAGGCAAACCAGAAGATCTTCAGCAAAAAAAGACACTAATGTTTTTCGACAGTCTCAAAACCCGTGCCATCCGGCACGGGCTTTTTTTATCGGTCGACCCAAAAGACTATTGACAAACGCATGATTTGTAATTATAGTTACCATTGCTAATTATCTATGGTAATTACGTGGAGGTACAAGATGACCATTGCAACGATCAAAGCGCTGCTTGACGCGTGCTATCAGGCCAAGCGGGTGCGGGAGCTGCTGCCAGCGCTGCCGAAGGGCGTCGCGCCGTCGTATATCCAGTATCTTGACACGATCGAAGCGCTTGAGCGCCGCGGCGTACAGGTGAAGATCTCTGACGTCAGCAGCGCCCTGAACCTGCCGCGCCCCGGCGTGACACGGACCGTGCGGGAGATGGAGGATCGCGGATATCTCAGGAAAACCGCGTCCGATGCGGACGGCCGCATTACCTATCTTTCGATCACCGACGCCGGAAAGGCGCTGTCGCAGACGTATAACGAGAACTTCTTTTCCCGCCTCGCGCCGCTGCTGGCCGGTATTTCCGAGGAGGACGCCGCGTGTACGGTCCGCACGATCGAGAAGCTCTATCAGCGCATGTCGGAAAGGAGAATTACCCTTGAATAACGATTTTACGCAGGGCAGCATCCTGAAAAAGCTGTCTTTGTTCATGCTCCCGGTGCTGGGGGCGCTCATTCTGCAGGCGGCCTATGGCGCGGTCGACCTGCTGGTTGTGAGGCAGTTTGGCTCGACCGCCGGGCTTTCCGCCGTCTCGACCGGCAGCCAGGTTCTGAATCTTGTGACCTTTGTGGTCACGCAGCTCGCCATGGGCGTGACGGTCCTGATCGCGCGGTATCTCGGCGAGAAACGGCCGGAGCGGATCGGCGCCGTCCTTGGCGGAGCCGCCGTGGTGTTCACGATCCTCGCGGCTGCGATGTTCGTGCTGCTGGTGGGTTTTGCGCGCCCCATCGCGGTTTTGATGCAGGCGCCGGAGGAGGCCGTCGGGCTGACTGCGAGCTACGTGCGCATCTGCGGCGGCGGTATATTGTTCATCGTTGCCTATAACCTGCTCTCCGCCGTGTTCCGAGGGCTTGGCGACAGCCGCTCGCCGCTTCTTTTCGTGCTAGTGGCCTGCGGGGTCAATATCGTGGGGGATCTCGTTCTGGTCGCGGTCTGCAAAATGGACGCCGCGGGCGCGGCGATCGCAACGGTCTTTGCGCAGGCCGTCAGCGTGGTCTTCGCTGTTGTGCTGCTGGTCAGAAAGAAGCTCCCGTTCACAATTACACGGAAGGACTTCCGCTTCAATCCCGAGTGCAGAAAGTTTCTCGGCATCGGCCTGCCGCTGGCCCTGCAGGAATGCCTGACGCAGCTCTCGTTTCTTGCGCTCTGCGCGTTCGTCAACCGGCTGGGGCTGACGGCGTCGTCCGGCTATGGCGTCGCGAGCAAGATCGTGAATTTCGCCATGCTGATCCCCAGCGCTCTGATGCAGTCCATGGCGTCCTTTGTCGCGCAGAACGTGGGCGCGAACAACCCGAAGCGCGCGAAGCAGTCCATGCTGACCGGTATCGCCATCGGTCTGGTCTTCGGCTGCGCGGTGTTTGCGCTCGTCTTGTTGAAGGGCGACGCACTGGCCGGGATCTTCTCGCCGGACCCGGAGGTCGTGCAGAAGGGCTTTGAATATCTCAAGGGCTTTGCGCCGGAGACGATCGTTACTGCGATCCTGTTCAGCATGATCGGCTATTTCAACGGCAACGACCAGACGGTCTGGGTCATGATCCAGAGCCTTGTACAGACGCTCCTTGTGCGCCTGCCGCTGGCGTATTACATGAGCATCCAGCCGAATGCCAGTCTGACGAAGATCGGCCTTTCCGCTCCGATCTCCACGGCAGTCGGCATCGTCCTGAACGTCGCGTTCTATATCCACTGGACCCGCAGGCAGCGCCGCGCGCAGGCGGGCTGATAAGAAACAAACCGGAGATCCGGTAAATAAGCAGGCACAGCAGAACGATCTGCTGTGCCTGTTCTTGTATTACTCGCCTCTCCCTTGGGAGAGGTGTCTGAGGCGATCATCCCCCTTGCCTCTCCCCTTGGGAGAGGTGGCCGAGCGAAGCGAGGTCGGAGAGGGTATGCAGAGACTGCCAAAGCCCTCTCAGTCACCTGCGGTGACAGCTCTCCCAGAGGGAGAGCCAAGTGCCGGATGTTACTGTTTCGCCTTTTCCAGCAGCTTCCGATAGATCGGCAGCATGTCCGGCTCCGAGACGGCGGTCAGCACCTCGCTTGCTGCCAGCCAGCGCACGGCGCTGTTTTCGTCGGGCTTGCAGCGGATGGGCGCGCGGTCGTCGGCCTCGAGCAGATACGTCGCGTTTAGGTGCAGATGCGCGCAGACGAATTTCCCGCGCTTCACATGCGGCGCAACATGCAGGATCTCCAAAGAGAAAATTTCCGGGGAAACAGGGACTGCCTCGATGCCGGATTCCTCGTTCGCCTCGCGCAGAGCCACGGCCAGAAGATCCTCTTCCCCGTCCGCGTGCCCGCCGAGCCACGCCCACGACCGGTAGAGATTGTGATAGGCCATGAGGACCTTCGTCCTCTCCGGATTCACGATCCAGCAGGACGCCGTGAAGTGCGCGGTCGCGTTCTCCCGTGTCAGAAGCGCCGGGAATGCGTCCATGTCGCAGAGGATCTGCCGCCGGTCGGCGGCCTCCTGCTCGTTATACGGTTGGAAGGCTTCGATCTGCGCCCGCAGGCGCGGGCAGTCACTCATGCTCCAGCGCCATGATCTTGTCGACGCGCCGCTGGTGGCGTTCGCCGTGGGAAAATTCCGTATCCAGCCACACATCCACGATCTCCAGCGCCAGCATCTCGCCCGTCACGGCTGCGCCGAGCGCCATCATGTTGGTGTCGTTGTGCTCGCGCGTGAGCCTCGCGGACATGGGGTTATCGAGCAGCGCGCAGCGGATGCCCTTGACCTTGTTGGCCGTGATTGACACGCCGATGCCGGTCGTGCAGCAGACGATGCCGCGGTCACATTCCCCGCTGGCGACGGCTCTGGCTGCCGCGGCGGCAAAGTCGGGATAGTCACAGCTGTCCTTGGTGAAGCAGCCGAAGTCCTTACAGGCAAGGCCGCGCTTCTCGAGGTGCGCCAGAATGGCATTCTTGAGGTCGAGTGCGCCGTGGTCACATGCAAGTGCGATCATAGATAGTTCCTCCTGCGGTTTTTTCTTTATTATACCGCAGCGCGCGCAATTTGCAAGACCATTGCGTCACTGCACGCGGTACCCGCGGTCGAGCAGCGACAGAATGTACACCCAGAACGTCCCGTCCGGCGCGCAGAAGCACCGGCCCTCCGGAATCTCGTGGAACGAAACCACGGCGTTCTGTTCGTCAAGCCACGCCTGATGCTCCTGCTCGCAAAAATCGTCCATGCTGACCTCTCTTTCTGTCTAATACCTGCCGCTAACGGAAATGCGGGATACAAACCCGTCGTGGTCAAACTCGATGTTGGCCGAATCCTCACCGGCCTTGATGATCAGGGTGTAATAGCTGGGATGGTAGATCGAGCTGCGCCAGTCGAGCACCGCCCGGTCGCCGCTGACAAGATCTTCGCCGTAGAGAAGCTGGGAATACGGCTCCTCCGGCTGCCAGTCCGCCGTCGGGATCGTATCCAGTACGCTCTGCAGCCCGTCGCCGAGCTTGATGCCGCGCAGGAAACTCTGCGTTGCCAGCTCTGTGGTGATGACGGAATAGGAATCCAGCCGCAGGACGCCCGAGCTGTCCGCGGAGAAATAATAGCTCACACCGTCGACGGTGAAATTGTCGCCCGGCGTCTGCCCGCGGTAGACGCGGCTGCCGCGGTACGCCTGCGCCAGCTGCATGGTTGTTGCGTAATCAAGTCCCAGATACACGCCGTTCGGCAGCGTCAGCTCGCACGGCTGGACGGGCATGGTGCTGTCGGTCGCGACCGTTTCGGGCGCGGCAGGATTCTCGCCGGAAAGGGTCACGTTCGTGTAAGCGGTGGCGTACTTGACGCGCAGCTCCGGCACGAAGATATCCTCAGACCACGTCGAAAAGCGCTGTCCGTGCGCCGGATCCTGCGCCAGGCAGCCGATGCGGATAAAGCTGTAGTTGGGGTCATAGTGCATGAACCAGTAGACCGCGTCGGTTATCGGGCCGTCCAGCATATGCTCCGTTCCGTCCGCCGTTTCGCAGGACAGGAGCGCCTTCGTGTGCAGATGGCAGCTCTCGTCGCCATACGGGCAGTCGGCCGCCTCCGTGCGCACAAAGAGCGTATACTCGCCCGCCTGCGCCAGCATCGTGCGCTTCTGCGCCGTGCCGTCGGCGTTCAGGGGATAGAAGCTCATCGCCATCTTCCGCAGCAGCGGCTCCTCAAAGCAGGACTGCAGATAGGAATTATAGCCGGAAGCGTCTGTTTGGTTTTCACCCTGTTCCCAGTGGATGCGCACCTCAAAGCAGCCGCCCTCCGCGCCGTAGAGATAGACCGCCGACTCGGGGTCCAGCGTATAGACGGTGCAGCGCGTCATCGTCAGCCCGTCATAGCCGCCCGCGTCAAAGCTTGCGATCTGCGAGGATACGGGCACGGACGGGTAATAGACGACCTCGAATGTCGCGCCGGTCTTTTCGCTGTACCACAACCGACTGCCCAGGTTCCGTAGCCAGCCCTCCGCGGGGATATACGCGCCCCAATCGCCGCCGCCGGATTCCGTGGCGGCTGTAAAGATCGCCTGCACCGCGACGGATTCGCCATAGCCGTCCGTGCCGGTGAAGAACTCCGTGTTGAGCGCCTTCTGTCCGCTCTGGTGGGCAAAGTCGAGGAAGAAATCGTGCAGATACGCCGGCAGCTCGTCCAGCGTCTCATAGCTCCCGAGCGCCGTGCCGTCGGTGTCATGCTGGATGGACAGGACCTGATATCCGCTCTTGCCGTACAGGCACACGGCCAGATACCGGCTGCCATCCACCAGATATGCCCGCCCGTCGATCATGGACATCCCAAGCTCCGTGGACAGCAGAACTGTGCCCGCGTCGATATTCTCCGGCGAGACGGCAGCCGCGAAGCTCCACAGCTGCAGCGTTCCGCCTGGCGCAAGATCGGGCAGCTCCGCAAGCTGCGCAAGGTTCACCGCCTGCGCATCATGAATGGTATCCGTTACCGTCTCAGAGCCGCTTTCGGTCTGGACTTCATATTCGACCTGCTGCGAAGAGGTCGCCTGCGCGAGCCACGCGTCGGCAAAGGCCCGCATGGACGGGTAATCCGCGTCCAGAAGATCAGATGTAGCTACCGGCGTGACGGCCACGGTCTCCGCCGGAGCGGGTTCCGTCTGCGCCTCCCGCTTCGGGTCGGTCAGGAAGCACACGGCCACGGCCACGAACGCCAGCAGCGCCGCGAGAATGACCCAGAACGCGGGCTTTTTGTAGTTCAGGACGGATTTAATGCGGGATTTGACCCCCGTCTCGCCGAAGGCGAGCGGGCAGGCCGTGATGAGCTTCCGCGGCACGCTGCACGCCAGCAGCGCGCGGGAATAGGCCGCCTTGCACCCTTCGCCCAGCTCCCGCACGACCTTTTCGTCACACGCGGCTTCAATGTCGCGGCAGAACAGGATATACGCCAGCCAGCAGACGGGATTGAACCAGTACGCCGTCAGAATCAGATACCCCAGCGGCTTCCACAGCTGGTCGCCGCGCCGCAGATGCGCGCGCTCATGCGCGAGCACCATCGCCTGCGCGCCCTCCGGCAGGCCGTAGGGCAGATAAATGCGCGGGAAAATAACGCCGAGGATGAACGGCGACTGAACAAATTCCGACTGATAGACGTTGCCCTCCAGCCGCACCGCCGTGCGCACGCGCAGCCGCAGGCACAGCGCGGAGATGGCCGCGTAGAGCAGCAGCACCGCGATCCCAAGAAGCCAGATGCACGCGGCGATGAACGTCCAGATCTGCAGAGGGTTCGCGCTCTGCGCGGGGCTGGGCGTGAACGCCGCGGCCAGCGGCGGATTGACGATCGCGTCGACCGCCGGAATGCCGCTCGTGATGGCCGGGTGCGCGGAGACGATGATCTCCGGCTGCACCGGCTCGGCGCTCGGCACAAGGCTCAGAACGCTCTCAATCGAGAACGGGCACACCAGCCGCACCGCAGCCAACGCCCACAGCGCACAGAGCAGCCACTTCGGCGCCCGTTTGAACACCAATCGAATGACCAGAACGGCCAGAATCAGCACCGCCGCCACAAGACTGCGGTTGAGAAAGCCGAGAAACACATCTGTCATCGCTGCTTCTCCTCATAGCCGTCGATCATGGCGCGCAGCTGGTCGATCTCCGCCTGCGACAGATCCGTCCGGCGCGTGAACGCCGCGATGAACGCGGGCAGAGACCCTTCAAACGTCTTTTCCACCAGCTCATCCAGCTCGGACGCCTGCACGTCGTCCTTGGAAACAAGGGACGAGACGATGCCGTTCTCGTTTTTCACCACGCCGCGCTCCGATAATCGGTGGATGACTGTATACGTCGTCGTCCGGCTCCAGCCGAGCTTCTCCCTGCACAGCCGCGCCAGCTCCGCGCTGGGCAGCGGCTCATGCTCCCATAAAATCAGGCAGAAGCGGTATTCGCTCTCAAAAATCTTCGGGGTAGCCATGCTGCATTCCTCCTGTCTAATTCGTTAGACTATACATGTAGTCTAACTGATTAGACTGAAAATGTCAAGAGGGTGCGGAAAAATTTTGCAGTCTTGTCCTGTCTCCGACGGCCAACTTGGCTCTCCCTCTGGGAGAGCTGTCACCGCAGGTGACTGAGAGGGTTTTGGCA
>ERZ1673752.619-NODE-619-length-59556-cov-6.245508_pt1 | contig 59556 bp, 42 predicted proteins | sample MGYA00580195_ERZ1673752 | MGnify/ENA primary metagenome ERZ1673752 (study PRJEB41218, sample SAMN15661744) | gut metagenome | host: Homo sapiens | place: Canada: London | collected 2015-08-20/2019-03-30 | study: EMG produced TPA metagenomics assembly of...
GCTTAAACATCCTAGCAAACCGTCTGGCACTTGGCAAGGATTTCACTAAAATTTTCTTAGTTTCTGGCAACATATTCGGGGGTTTCAAGTCATTAATATAAAATTACCAGCAAAGATCAAGCTTGAAAACAACTGATTTTTGCTGGTTAATGGCATTTTTATCAAAGTGTCAATCTTGACGACTCGTAAGGAATTTATTTTCTTTATAGATTATTTTTTAAAAAAAGATGGTCAGTCTAGGCCAAACAGACAAAGTCCTTATTCTGAAAAAGAGCTGCCCCCATTGCAGTGGAGTATTTGGGCTCGGGCGGTACATGGATCCGTAGCTTATATAGAGAGGCAAATTCCTGGAGAATCTTCCGACCAGCTTCCATCTCAAGGACGGAGCCAACGAAGACAATGTCCTCTAGTCCTTGACTCCGGGCGGCTAGTACTGCTGCGGTACCTACAGACTGAAAGCAGAGATTGACAATCCCTGAGGCAAGGTCCGCCTCAGAACAAGTATCATCGATCTTGGCAAAGTTGGCAGCGGTAGTTTCTGGCTTAAGGCCAGGAATGTCATCTACAGTGATGTCCCCAACGCTAAGGTCTACCTTGGTAACATTGCCTTGCTCCGCCATGGAAGAAATGAGGGCTGGGTTGTCAATATCTAGAATCTCTTTTGCAAGGCCTAGGATAGTCCCCCCTCCAATCCCAGAACCAATGAGGTGGGTAACCCCCTGGGCGTTGGCACGGACAATTGAAGTACCTGTCCCCATGCTGACTACGACGGCTTCAGTAAGGTGGGCACTATAGAGGCCTCCTATCCCTACTGCCTCAAACTCTGGAACACAGATGGTCTCCTTGTCAAAAATGTGGGCTTTCAAATAAGAAACCCCGACCCCGGTAATCTTGAGGCATGAAACCTGGGATAATTTGAGGTCGTTGACATTTAGGAATTTGCCAATTCCTCCGTAGGCAGCAGAAACGGGATCCGAGCCAGTTACCCGGCAGGGCTCAAGGAATTTTGTCCCCTGAATCCCGATCACCTTGGTAGTGCTACCGCCCACATCAAGGCCGATGGTAATACTTTTTGATTCAGTCATGCTTTCTTTCGCTCCTGCCATCTTGGCAGCTCCTTGATCCAATCAATGGATATGCTAATAATGGATATGCTAATAAAGTTTCTGCCCTTTCCCACGCAAGTGCGCAGGAAAGAGGAAACCAGAAACCTTTTTGAAAAACTATCTTATTCAACCGTGTTTCGGAAAAAACTATGGGTGAACTATTTTCTTGGTATAATATTCAATCAGTAGGCAGGGATAGCCTTACATGGCAGAGCGGTGGAAAATATTCCCTTTCACCACGTTATCCTTGCCTTGCTCAGCCTCTTCTTGTTCGGCGACGACTCTAGCGTCTCCAGCATCCATCTGACTGTGAATCTGGTCTGCGCTATAACTCTCGTTATACTTAGGCATATAATAGTGCAGGTCCATGTTCTCATCGCAGTAAATATTCGAGACCACAGTTTCGGGATTGTGAAGGAAGATCAGTCCATCGTTGAGGTTGTCTACTTCAGTATCAAGGGCATATTTCATGTAGGAGATGAAATCGGTCCACTCGGCAAAATCAAGGTCAGAAGCTTCTGTAAGGTCGATCATGACTTCAGAGTTCCTACGAAGAAGCTCAATGATATCCCGGCGGACGGCCATTTTGATCTCACGGACATCAGGGATGTCAGAAGCCATAATATAGGTGGTCCAATCCCGAGAAGGATAAGCCTGGAAGGGTTCCACGTTGTTGTAAAGAGGCAGGGATCCAGAAGGATCTCCATAGTCTAGGCTGCTAGGTTCTTGGTAAACCTCTGTCTGCTGATAGAAGGAAGACATGGGATCTTGATCTTGGGTCAGATCTGGGGCTTCCTCCACCTCGGTTTGAGCTACAGGTTCGGCGTAGTTTGAAGTAGTTGTTTCAAAGTTGCTAACCCCTGCGTACATGTCGTTGTACTCGCCTAAGTTGTCCTCTTGGTAATCAGTGTAGCCATCCACACTCGGATTCACGAGCTCAGCAAAACCCGAACTCAATGAAGCTTTTGCCTTATTTACGAAATCATCAAAAAATGCCATTGTCTTATCCTCCTTGGATCGAATCTGCTTGCTCTAGGGTCTAAGTGGGCGGGATGATTTGTTACCTTGTCACCCCTGCCTGCTTGCCTAACTTTTGGCCGCTCGTTTAGGTTTTCTCAACCTTGTGAAACTAGTATAGGCGCCGGTGGTAAGGATGTCATGGGTAAGCCTGCAAAATGTCCAAAGCTTAAGCTTTTCGTTGTCTTTTAGAAACCTTGCTACCCCAACGCAAATAATTCTTTACTCCTTTGTAATATTGTGGGTCTGCTGTAACGGTCTCGTGGTACGGGATAGCACGTAGAACCTCGCAAGGCAGCAAAAAACCTGCCCCCCTCCTTGTGGAAAGAGACAGGTTCTGAAAATTGTTACACAATAGCTATTGTTACACTGCAGTTATTGTGACACTGCAGTTCATGTTACAAATAATCCAAGTGCCGAAACCTAGCAGTCTTCTTGACTGGCTTCTTGACTGGCTTCTTGGGCGGCTTCTTCCTCGGCTTCCTGGGTAGAGGGACGCCCGCCAAAGATCTGGGTGCCGATCCGGAGGATAGTTGCCCCCTCCTGGATGGCAATCTTGTAATCATGGCTCATACCCATGGAAAGCTCGGTAAACTTCTCAGGCTCTCTAAGAACATTGGCCTCAAGGATCTTATCCTTGAGCTCTCGCAGGTCCCGGAAGGACTTGCGGATAACTTCCTCATCCTCTGTCAGAGGGGCCATGGTCATGAGGCCATGGAAGCTAATGCCGGGGAATTTGGCCAAATCCCCTAGGTCACGGAGGAGGTCACGGGGATCAAAGCCATATTTCGAAGGCTCCTGGGAGGTGTTCACTTCGATCAGCACGGGTTGGACGACGGCATTTTCCAAGGCCAATTCGTTGACAGTCCGTAAGAGGCGCCAAGAATTGATTGAATGGATCAAGGAAACATTTCGAAGTAACATTTTCACTTTGTTTCTCTGGAGGTTGCCGACCATCTGCCAATCAACGCTGGGGAAGACTTTCAAGCGCTTTGTTAATTCTTGGACCCGATTTTCCCCAAAGTGTTGGACTCCCAAATCAATTAAGGCTTGAACCTCAGAATCTGGCCAGGTTTTGCTGATCACTAAGAGTTTAGGTCTCTTATCGGCCGGTATGCCAGCTTCATCACAGGTCACTTCGATTTCATGGAGTAAATTTTCATAATTCGCTTTAATAACTTCTTTTCTCTCTTCTGAACACGGTTGTACTTTTCTCACGAATGTCACCTTTTTAACCTTCCTATTTGGTCCACTTTACGGGATAAGGGAAATAACTACTATTACATACAACAGGGTATCCAAGATAAAAAATCCAGGTCCCATTCCCTTATATCATAGACTTTCTAGGCTGATTCTTCAATGGAAAAGGCCTGCCTCCCCTATGCTTCGATTTTGTCTCGGACACAAACATTCATGGAAATTCTTTAGTAGCCAGGTGCAGCATTGACGCCTTACAGGCCCCTATTCTTCGATCTGGTCTCCTTCATGGACATCCCCCGGATTCACGATGATGATGCTGGATTCGCCCAGGTAGAGTTTTTCAGCTAAAGCCCGCTCGGACTCTTTGGCCCGTTTTTCGGCTGGGCTTAAGGTCGTAGTGGCCTCGGTCGCCTTGCTCTTTGTAGGAGCAGCTGAACTAGGCTCCCCAGACTCCTCAGAATCAGGATCCTGAACATCCAGTCCAGCTGATTGCGTCTCGTCGTCGCCGGTTCCGATCGGGGTCTTGCCATCGGGGGCAGACCCTGAAGGGAAGGACTGGGTTTCTTCAATCCGCCGGGAAGTCGTCACCAGAGCTACGGTCTCATCCGGGGAGTAGGGTCCCTGGGAAGGAGTCGTCTTCCCCAGCCGCTCGTTTAGCTTGCGAATATTATCCTCCTGACCCTTGATGACCTTGGCCAAACGCTCCTTATCCAGGACCTGTTGGGCCTTGGCCTCAGAAACTTCAGCCTTAGCTTCCGGAGTCCGTCCCCACTTGTCGACCTCCGACTGGACCGAGGCAATGATCGCATAAGAGCCATTTTCCGCCAAAACACGAACGGGAATCTTATGGACAAAGCCATTCACGACCTTCATCACCTGGGCCTCCTCCGCCCCTGGCTGATAATCAATCAAGGCGCTGAGGGGAACCTTAAGGCCAAAAGAGCGGTCAAGGAATATTTGTAGACTGAGCATACGAAGGTCCGCCAAATCCCCCAGGGCTTCACTTGTCTTGAAGATCATGAGGGCACCCTGGGCTGTCTCCTCGCTCCGCAGGCAGAGCAGCTGTTCCATGGCAATATTGTAATCAGCGACCTCCGCCCGGATGGTATCGCCTGCCTCACAGTATTTGGTCGCACCCGGGGGCAAATAGCAAACAAAATACTGGTACATTCCCCGGGAAATCTTATAAAGGGGCTTGCCTTGCTCGGCTCGTTCGATTACCTTACTCTGGGTCTTCGGGGCTTCCTGAAAAAATGTAAAGAGTTGGTCGGGCGTGTAGGTGGTCAGTTTGTCGACGTCGACCATGGTCTCAAAGCCATCGATCGTCCGGATAAAATTCCCGCTTGCTTTACTAAAAATAGGCAAGGAATGGCGCTGTAGTTGTTTTTTCTGCCGCAAATAATCCTGCAAATCGTCGTTCCCTACGGTAGTGCTTCCCTGATCGTCTAAGGTCAGGTTGATCAGCTGTTGGTTGCGTTCGTGGAGGAGCATCCGCAAATTATCTTGGCGGTCTTGGCTCACTTGTAGATTTTTGGGGTTATAGGAATCAAAGATGTCGGACCATAATTTGCCAATCTGGCCTTCGGTCTCGTTGACAATTTTCTGATATTCCCGGTTATCTTGGTTTTGCAGGAAAATTAGCTGATTTTTGATAATTTTATGTTCTAGCTCCAGTAATGAACTGTAGGTGTTTTGGATGGGATCGGGGACAATGAAGCCAATGTTTTCTTGACCGTTTACCCGGGCCCCCTGGGGCAAAAAGGTGGTAAAGGTTCCGTATTGCTCAGCGGGGTAGGGCTGTTCATCACGGATAATCATGGCTTCACAATGGTATTCCCGGTAGAGGGCTTCGTTTTGCAGGAAACGATACTCTATCTTGTTGGGCTGGTTTTTATCCATCCGCACCAAGATCAAGACCGTCACAAAAAGGATGATCATGATCAGGAGGACAGCCAAAAAGCCTCTCGCCAGGCCCTGAAGGAAACGCCGCCGATCATCTGCTCCGCTCAGCCTGACCTTGTCCTGGTCGGCCTGGATCTTGCCAGCCTGGGCCTTGCCAGCCTGGACCTTGCCAGCCTGGACCTTGCCAGCCTTGGCCTTATCGGTCTGGGCCTGCTCAGAAGGCTTCGCTTGAGGCCAAGAGCCTGGCCCGGCTGGGGGAGGCGGAGACATAGTAGGTCTAGGAGTATGGGGCTTGTTGTCTTTTCTTTCCAACGTCGGTCACCTTATACTAAAATCTGGATGAGGAATTGCGAATATTTGCTTCTGGGTCCTGCTTTCTTAGGCGTCATTTTGAGATTGGGAGTGGGTAGAGGCCCTCCTTGACCCATCTTGGCCAAAGGTCTTATAGGGCTTGAACAGCGTCTAAGGCCAGCAAGGCTCCAAGTTTCCCACAGGTATAGGTTAAAGCACCTTGCATGAAGACCTGGTAAGGCTCACGCATGGGTCCATCGGCAGAAAGCTCTATGGAAGACCCACTGGTAAAGCTCCCCGAGGCCATAATGATCTGGCAATCATAGCCCGCTTGGGGGGCCGGAATGGGGGCGTACATGCTATCCACGGGAGCTGCCTTTTGAATGGCTTGAACGAAGGCAATGAGCTTTTCCTCCGTACCAAGCTGGACGGCTTCAACAATATCGTTGCGAGGATCGTTAAAGGCTGGGGAGGTTCCATAGCCGGCCAAGTCAAAGAGGGAGGCCGTAAAAACAGCAGTCTTCACTGCTTGCAGGACTGTACGGGGGGCTAAAAAGAGGCCTAGGCCTATTTCTCGATTGCAGCCCAGGGAGGGACCAATTTCTCCGCCTACGTTAGAGGCCGTAAAGGCCATGCTCACCAGGTCCACGAGGGTTGCTTTGCCTGCCACATAGGCACCGGTCCGGGCAATCCCCCCCCCAGCATTCTTAATGAGGGATCCTGCGATAATGTCTGCCCCCATCATGGGATAATGGGGATTGATCAATTCTCCATAGCAGTTATCCACCATAATCGGGATATCAGGATGGGACTTCCTGAGAGCCTCACAGAAGTCATGAATTTCCTCATTGGTTAAGGTTGGCCTTGTACTATAGCCTCTGGATTTTTGGATATAAAATAATCCTGTGTGCTCATTGACTGCCGCAAGAGTTGCCTCTAAGTCAAGGTGGCGGTTGTCTTTCAAAGGAATCAGCCTGCAGGAAACACCTTGATCTTCCAGGGAACAAACATCCCCCGACCGGGTAAAGGCCGTACGGTGAGACGACTGGGAGGGGGAAACGCTGGCCGAAAGAGAGACTGAATCGGTGGCTGAACTGCCGGTTAAAGCAGGGTCAGCGCTAGGAGCTGGAACGGCCATTCCAGCAGCGGCAGTCTCCATGGCAGCCACAGCCTTGGCGTAAGAATTTTCACCAATGGTGGCATGCAAGGTGTCGTAAACTTCCCCTGAGGCAACAAGAAGTTCGTTACCAGGACGGAGAAGGCCACGGAGACAAGTGGCCAAGACATGGGTTCCGGAGGAAAATTGCATCCTTAAGAGGGTCTTTTCTGCCCCCAAGGCCCGAGCTAAAATTCGCTCCAGGGCCTCTCTTCCTAGGTCATCAGTCCCATAGCCCGTTGTCGGCCCTAAACAGGGGGTCGAAAATTTTTCCTCTTGGAAAGCTTGTAAGAGGCGGAGCTCCCAATAGGAGCTCTGATCTTCTAGGGTCTGAAAAACCTCTTGGCACCGAGCTTCCGCCTGGTCCCCTAGGTCTAAGACGGCCTTGGATACCCCGTAATGTTCTTCTAGGGTCTTTCTCATGATCTCTCTTGCCACATTTCTACCTTGCCTTTCTTGAATGCGCTTGGGCACTGTGTGCTTAGGGCGCTGTGCGCTTTGGGCAGCGTGTGCTTAGGGCGCTGTGCGCTTTGGGCACTAGTGCCTTTACTAGCCTTTTATTTTACCAGAAAGGAGAAAAAAAGCCGATCATATTTTTAAGGATGGGCTAGGTGGGCTAGGTCGGCTAGGTGGAAAAGCGCTGCGAAATAGAAAAAGCCCCTACAAGGATTCTTCCTCGTAGGGGCAACATTTGGTGCGACCAGCGGGACTTGAACCCGCATGGATTAACCACACGCACCTCAAGCGTGCACGTCTGCCAATTCCGTCATGGTCGCATCGCAAGTCTAACCACCGACAGGCGGTACAGACTCTTGTCAACGACTTCAAGAGTATAGCCTATTCATTTTATCTTGTCAAGGGATTGTTGGAAAATTACTTATTAGAGTCCAGGGAGATCAATTGACCTTCTGCAAGGGCCAGCTGGAGGCTGGGGGAAGCAGGGGGACGATTGGGAAGAACCTTAGGGAAGGCATAGACTTTCGCCCCATAAGGACCCAGGTCGATGGGGGACTTGGGCATAAGCTGCCCCAAAGGACCCTGGGTAAATTGATCAGGGGTCAGGGTCACCGGCTGGTCTCCGGCGTTCATCATGAGGAGGATCCCCTCCTTCGTCCTAGCCTGCCAGCGTTCTAGGACGACCACGCTCCCCTTGGCATAAGAAAAACACATTTCAGCCTTATGAAGGAATGGGAAAATTTGGCGGAGCTGGAGTATTTGTCGATAGGTAAGAGCATAGGAACCTGGGGTCTTCTCTTGGCGGGCTAGGTCATCCCAGTCCATACAGCGGCGATTGAAGGGGTCACGGAAACCCTCTGCTCCATATTCATCCCCGTAGTAGAGGCAGAGGTTGCCTGGATATAGGGTCTGAAAACAGAGGCCTAGGAGGGTACGACTCCGGGCCAGGGACCGCTCTTCGGGGCTGAGGGTGATTTCGGCCTGGCGGGAGCGGTCACCTGGATCTGCTACGCCGGAAAGGACGGTAAAAGCCCGGGCCGTGTCATGGGTGGAAAGGAAATGAAAGCCGGTATAAAAGGCTGACCGGGGATAGTGTTCACGAATGGATTCCAAGGCGTTGACCAGGGCTTCTGCCCCGATCTCCCCAAGAAGAAAGTGCAGGAGATGAAGGCGGAAGGGATAGCCCATCACCGTATTAAGACTACGGCCGAGCAAATACGACCGACGCCGACTATAGGAAATCTTATTGGAAGCATCTTCCCAGACTTCTCCAATGAGAAAGTGCCGGTGCATCACGGTCCTCAGGGCCTCCAAAAAGGCATCGGGCAGTTCATCGGCTACATCCAGACGGAAGCCCGAAGCCCCGAGGTCCAGCCATTGGCGAATGATCCCTTGGGGGCCCATGATGAATTGCCGGTAGGAAAGGACATGTTCATCTACATCGGGCAGGTCTTCAAAACCCCACCAGCTATCATAAATCAACGTGCCATCCTCTTTGCGATGAAAGCGGTACCAGCTAGCATAAGGCGAAGGTTGACCCTCTTGGGCCGCAGGATAGGCTCCCAAGGGCTGGCCCTCTTCCTGTCGGTAATGGCCGTATTTGTCAAAATAGAGAGAATCAGCTCCGGTGTGATTAAAAACCCCATCTAGGATGACTTTGATCCCGCGCTTCCGGGCGGCAAAGGCCAATTGACGAAAATCTTCATTGGTCCCCAGGAGGGGATCAACCTTCTGATAATTTCCCGTATCATAGCGGTGGTTCGACCGGGCCTCAAAGATAGGATTTAAATATAAGATTTTCACTCCTAAGCCCTGCAAATAATCCAGCTTGCTTTGGATCCCAGCTAGGGTCCCCCCAAAAAAGTCCAGGGCCATGTAGCCTTGGTCTTCCTTACCCGTAAAGTCTACTTCTTCCCCCCAGACCGGGTGAAAGATCCGCTCCGCAGCCCTGGGGCCGGACTTTTCGGCCATAGCCTCCGGAGTCGGTGGATCGTCATAGGCAAAACGGTCGGGAAAAATCTGATAGACCAGCTCTCCCTCATAATTAGAGGTCAGCTGGGGCAGGTCCTCATAGACCGTTACTTGCCAGGCCTGCGGCAGGGTGGGCTCTGAACTATCCCCCAGACTAGCCTCGGCGAGAAGATCGGAGGCCACCTGGTCTGAGCCCACACATTTGCTTCGGCCACTGAGCGGGTCTTCTGGGATCAGGTAGGAGGTCTCCCCTCCTTGGCTGATGGCAAAGCGGTAGAAGAAGAGGCAGGGCTCCAAGGGGAGCATCAAGGTCATTTCGAAAACTCGGTCTTCAGGATTCCAGGTCAAGAGCTCCTCACCTGGGATGAGGTCTCGAAGACCATAGAGATACTGGAGGCGGATCTCGCCAGGATAAGGGTTAGGCCCTGACCTAGGGCTCGAATCAGAGCTCGAGCTTGAAGCAGGGGCCTGGTCATCCTCCAGGGCGACCCGTAGGGTCAGCTCAGAACCAACTTTTTGTGCGCCAAAGGGAGACTTATAAGCCTCCTTCCGGCTGTCAAATAAAAATCTTGCCATGACCATCTCCTCTTCTAGGCAAAAGGCATGAAAAATAGGGAGGGGTAGGGGACGTGACGGGAAGGAAAAGGAACGGGGAGCGGGAGTATTTGTTGTTGGCGAAAGGGGCCTTTCTAATGCTAGGGTCGGGTGTTTTCTTCCACGATCGCCTCATAGAGGTTCAAATATTTTTGCGCAGACGATTCCCAGCTAAAATCTTCTTTCATCGCCCTTTTACAGAGGTTATCCCACTCTGGCCGGTGGTTGAAATAAATATTCAGGGCATAGCGAATGACATTGAGCATGTCCTGGCTGTTGAAGGCGGAGAAAGAAAAACCGTTACCCGTCTCCTCGTACTCATTGTAGGCATGGACCGTGTCTTTCAAGCCACCTGTCTCCCGGACCAGGGGTAGGCAGCCATAGCGCATGGCGATCATTTGGGTAAGGCCGCAGGGTTCAAAGCGGGATGGAATCAAAAGGAGGTCCGCCGCTGCATAGATCTTATGAGCCCAGATCTCATCGTACATGATCATAGACCTCATATTGTCGTGGCGGGTATTTTCGAGGTTACGAAGTGCCCCCTCAATCTCGGGGTTCCCTGTGCCTAGGAGGACGACCTGGACCGGCATGTCTAAGATCTGATGGGCCACCTCCAAAAAAAGATCGATTCCCTTTTGGGGAACGAGGCGGCTGACCATGATGATGAGGGGGATGGAAGGATCTTCTTTTAAGGCCAGGTCTCGCTGTAGACCCAGTTTGTTGAATTGTTTACCTTTTTTCCAATTGACCCGGTTGAAGGGGCGATAGATATAGGGATCGGTTGCTGGGTTATAGAGCTCGGTATTGATCCCGTTGAGGATACCCACCAGCTTCCACGACCTTGCTCCCAGAATTCCATTGAGGCCCTCCCCATAGGCATCGCTCATGACTTCTTTGGCATAGGTGGGAGAGACCGTCGTGACTCGATTGGCATAGACGATGCCCGTCTTCATAAAGTTGGCGGCACCTCCGTGCATCACCCCAGATTCAGAAAGATAGTGGCCTGGCAGGTCGCCCAGATCAGCAATCTCCTCTTTCCCCGTCAAACCCTGGTACTTCAAGTTATGAATACTATAGAGGGTATATACATTTTGCAGGTAGCCAAAAGCCTTGTAGTGGGCTTCCAAAAGGAGAGGCATGAGGCCTGTTTGCCAGTCATTGAGATGGAGCATATCCGGATAAAAGCCCATATGGTCGCCAATGGCCGAGAGGACCGCCCTTTGGAAAAAGGCAAAGCGCTCGATATCAAAGCGATATTCCACATAAATCTTGTCATAACCAAAGAGCCGCTCATTATCGATAAAATAGATAGGCAAACCCTTGTAATTCATGCGAAAGAGACCGGAATACCAGTGCCGCCAGCCCATTTGGACCATTTCCCAGGACAAGAACTCGCACTGGTCCCCATAGTTGTCCTTAATCTGTTTGTACATGGGAAGAATGACTGCCACTTCTACTCCTAGTTTTTGTAAGGCATAGGGCAGGGCCCCAATTACATCCCCGAGGCCCCCCGTTTTGGCGAAGGGAACCATCTCTGAACTCACAAATAATACTCGCACACCTATCTCCTTTCGCAAATAATCCCTCGATCTAAAAAGGGAGCGGTCCCCCCCTAGAGCTATCGGTCTAGCGTGGACTGCTCTTACCCGCCAGAAAGCCCCTAGATCTGGACATCTTTACGGACCAGGAAGGGATGCTCTCGATCTCCGATGAGGCAGGTCCACCTGGTTAAAATACTCCCCTTATCAATAATGACATTTTGTAATTCCACTCCTTCATCGACAACCGTTCCTTCCATTAGGACACTGGAATCGATATGGGCATGGCGACCAACTTTGACCCCCCGGAACAAAATAGAATTGGTGACCGTTCCCTCAATCTGACAGCCGTCAGAGACAAGAGAATTCCCCACATAAGAGCCCTTGCAATAGCGGGCCGGCTCCTCATTTTTAACCCGAGTGTAGATGGGGCGGTTCGGATCAAAGATGGCCTCTCGGACCGAGCGGTTCAAGAGCCCCATATTTGCAGCAAAATAATCCCTGGTTGAATTAATCCGTTGAATAATGGCTTTCGTTTCATAAGCTTTTACCTTGTAGTCTGCGTAATCTTCCAAGAGCATCGTCAAGGTAAAATCTTCATTGGACTTGAGCATCATATGGCGACCGATGATGTCTAAGATAACATTTTTACTAAAGACCACGAGGCCAATAGCAGTATCTTCTGATGGTGGAACCGGATTGTTGTAATACATGTCTTCAATATTTTTATCATCATCTAGAACCAGGCTTATGACAGGCTTGCTAAATCTCATTCCATCTTTATTATACATCACCGTAATGTCCGCCTTGCTCTGAACGTGAGCTTGGAGGAAGTCATCTAAGTCGATATTGTAAATATAATTGCAGTTGGCGATGACTACATAGTCAGCCTTATGGTCAGCAATATAGTCATAAATGACAGAAAGATCGCTGGTGTTCCGGCGAAGGCCAGTAACCCCCATGTAAGGAGGGATGATGGTTAAACCAGATTCCAGACGATCCAGGTCCCAAGAAGCTCCGGTCCGGATGTGGTCCATTAAAGACCTGTATTTGCTCTTGGTAATGACCCCAATATGGTTAATGCCAGAGTTTACGAGGCTAGATAGGATAAAGTCGATGATCCGGTAGCGCCCCCCAAAGGGAACTGCCGCTAAAGACCGTAGGTTTGTCAAGTCTCCTAGGTTGGTGAGGTCATTGTCTGCAATGACCAAGGCCATTGTTTTAAGTAACATCGTTGACTCCTCTCTTCCTTAGTGCATCAGTTCAAGAAAGGGTGGCTGAAAGCGCTTCACCACCGTTTCATCATCGGTCATATTCCGGCCCAACATGGAGTTGCCATTGATCCGGACATGCGGTTGTACTTCAATCCCACCTTCAAATACCGTAATGCCATGGCTACAGAGTTTACTCTCATAGCTACTGATCCCATCTTTGATCTCAGGGCCTGCCTCTACCCCCTCGCCAATATCAGCACAAATACCTACAATGACCTTTTCTAAACGGGCCCCCTTGCGGATATGGCAACCTGGCATGAGGAAGGAATCTTTAACAACGGCCCCTTCTTCAATCACAACAGAGTCAGCGACGACAGAGTGGTCCAAGATTCCATAGACTTCAGCTCCATCGGTCAAAATGGACTTTTGGATACTGGCTGTACTTCCGATATATTGGGGTGGACGAATGGGGTTTCGCGAATAAATACGCCAGGAAGCATCGCCCAAGTTAAGGTTTTCTGGGTAATCTAAAAGGTCCATATTCGCCTCCCAAAGGGAGTAAATAGTCCCTACATCTTTCCAGTAACCGCTATAGCGATAGGCAAATATATTGAGCTTGTCTTCCAACATGTGGGGGATGATATCCTTGCCAAAGTCCTTACTAGAGTTGGGATCAGCTTCATCAGTAATTAAATATTTGCGAAGGACATCCCAAGAAAATACATAAATACCCATAGAGGCTAAATTACTCTTAGGCTCCTTGGGTTTTTCCTCAAATTCGATAATGGCATCTCTCTCATCGGTATTCATGATACCGAAGCGAGAGGCTTCCTCCCAGGGCACGGTCAAAACAGCGATGGTCGCATCAGCTTTCTGGCTCAGATGGTAGTTTATCATCTCGCTGTAATTCATCTTATAAATGTGGTCCCCAGATAGGACCAAGACATACTTGGGCTGGAAAGAATCAATATAGTACAAGTTTTGGTAAATGGCATTGGCCGTTCCTTTATACCAATCGCTTCCCGTACTACTTTGGTAGGGGGAAAGGATAGATACACCACCAAAATTCCGGTCCAGATCCCATGAATGACCGTTGCCGACGTAGGTATTCAGCTCTAAGGGCTGGTATTGGGTTAATACGCCAACGATCTCAACGCCTGAATTGGTACAATTGCTCAGGGGAAAGTCGATAATCCTATACCGACTGCCAAAGGGTACCGCAGGCTTGGCAATAAATTCCGTCAAGACACCCAGGCGAGAGCCTTGGCCTCCTGCTAAGAGCATTGCTACAACTTCTTGTCCTGCCATGAATCTTCATCCTTTCTACACCAAGGTCCCCGTAGGGCCTTGTTTAAATATATTACATTAAAGCCTCCTAGGCTAAGGCTGGCGTATAGAGAAAATAATCCCGCACAGTGGAGGCAACATCATATCCAACACGACATGGGTTGCTTCTTGCTTGTGTTCCTCTCTTGGCTCTTGTCTATCTTCTTGCCCTTTTCCTGGGTCTAGGTCTTGCTCTTCCTTTTCTTCAGGCTCAGGATCCGGAAGGGTGGGGAGGGCTGGTGTGAAGACACGGCCTTCCATGGCGTATCCGTTCTTGAGCAGGTCCCTGGTCTTGCGCTCCACTACAGAATGGCCAATAAAGCCCGACCCGCCATAGACTTTTTCATCGCTATTGAGGATGACTTCAAAGCTAGCATTTTGGTAGGAGATAGGCAGGGAGAAAAGATATTCATCAAAGGAAGCGGGTGTCAAATTGAGTACAATCATGACCTCCGACCCGTCCCTCGCCTTACGGACGAAGGCGAAGACCGAGTTTTTCACATCATCTAGCTTCATCCAAGTAAAACCCTCCGGACTATCATCCAGCTCCCAAAGGGCTGGCGTCTGGAGATAGTAGTGATTTAGGGCCCGAATGTAATCTTGGGTGTGCTTATGTTGGGGATAGGCTAGTAAAAACCACTCCAACTCCTCGTAGTGCCGCCACTCGATAAAGGGGGCAAATTCATTGCCCATAAAATTGAGTTTTTTACCTGGATGACAACGCTGGTAGAGCTCCATGGTCCTCAAGGAAGCAAATTTTCTCCAATAGTCCCCGGGCATCTTGTCTAGGACACTCTTTTTCCCATGGACCACCTCATCATGGGAGATGGGAAGAATAAAATTCTCCGAATAGGCATACATAATGGAGAAGGTGAACTCATCCTTGTGGTAGCTCCGGGAATAATAATCCCGGGAAAAGAAATCCAGGGTATCGTTCATCCATCCCATATTCCATTTGTGGGTAAAGCCTAGGCCTCCCTCTTCGGCGTTCTTCGTGACCTTCGGCCAGGCGGTGGACTCTTCAGCGACGAGGAGGGCCTTGGGGTGGGTCTCATGGAGGACCCCATTGAGTTTTTGCAAAAAGGCAACCGCATCCAAATTTCGCTCGTCACCATATTGGTTCGTCAGCTTGGTCTCACGCCCATAGTTCAGATAGAGCATGCTGGAGATAGCGTCGGCCCGTATTCCATCAAAGTGGAACTCGCTAAGCCAGAAGTTGGCACTAGAAATCAAAAACGACTGGACTTCTTTTTTGCCAAAGTCAAAAACCATGGTCCCCCACTCTTTGTGCTCCCGCAAGATGGGATCCTCGTACTCATAGCAAGAAGTCCCATCGAATTCGAAGAGACCAAAGGCATCCTTGGGGAAATGAGCGGGCACCCAATCTAGGATCACCCGGATCCCTGCTTGGTGGAGGCGGTCAATAAAATACTTGAGGTCATCCGGAGTCCCATAGCGGGAAGTAGGACTAAAAAAGCCCGTACACTGGTAACCCCAGGAGGCATCCAGGGGGTACTCGGTGATGGGCATCAGTTCGACATAGTTATAACCCATATCGGTCAGATAAGGGGCCAGTTGGTCGGCTAGGTCACGGTAATTATAAACATTACCATCCGGATAGCGACGCCAAGACCCAATGTGAATCTCGTAAATATTACAAGGGCCTAGGTGGTAGACATCCGGCAGAGTCTTCTTAAAGTGGGCCTCCTGGGGAGACCAGGTGTAATCTTGGGCATCATAAACGATCGAAGCCGTATTGGGCCTTGTCTCAGCATGGCGGGCAAAGGGATCAGCTTTGAGTGTAGTCCGCCCATCCTCTGAGGTCACCGCATACTTATAGCGGTCCCACTGCTTGGCCTCGGGACAAATGACCTGCCAAACTCCACTGGAACCCACTTGCGTCATTTTTAGTTGACCCCAGTCGTTAAAGTCCCCACAAAGGGCGACTTCCTTGGCTTTCGGGGCCCAGACCAAAAATCGATAACCCTGGTCAGCTTCCCCCTTGGCATTGCGACCCTCTGGATGGGCTCCAAAAGTCTTATATGCCTGAAAATTCTCTCCAATATTAAAGAGATATACCGACTGATCTAGCGCTGGATTTGGCATAGGCCCTCCTTGGTTCTGCCCAATGGGACGAATACTCGCAAAGGAGTATTTGTTCATACTACTTTGGTTTATTTTACCACAATCCCCCATAAAAAACCGGGGAGCCAAGAAAATCTTGACTCCCCGGAAACTTAGGCTAGCTGGTTAGCTGACTGCGCTTGGCCTGCGAAAGCTAGGCACCGCTTTGAAAGCAAACTAGGATAATTTGTGAATGAAGAGGCCAGAGCGAAGTTTAGGCTCAAACCAGGTGGACTTGGGGGGCATGAGGGCAGAGGCATCGGCAATGTCCATGAGCTGCTGGATGCTTGTCGGGTACATGGAGAAGGCGAGTTCCATATCTTCTTCGCAGCGCTTTTCTAGTTCTTTCAGGCCACGGATGCCACCGACAAAGTCGATGCGCTCATCGATCCGAGGGTCGCCGATCCCGAGGACGGGAGCGAGGAGATTGTTCTGAAGGATGGAGACGTCGAGCTGACCAACCTCATCTTCCTTCTCATAGAGGTCGGGATGGGCGGTCAATTTGTACCACTTCCCGGCTAGGTAAAGGCCAAAGGTGTGAGGCTCGGTCGGGCGATAGGGTTCACCAGCAGGGGCTTCTTCCACGTCAAATTTCTTCTTTGCTTCTTCGAGGAAGGCTTCTGGGGTAAGCCCATGGAGGTCCTTCACGACCCGGTTATAATCCATGATCCGCAGGTCCTTGTCGGGGAAAATGACCGCAAGGAAGAAATTGTATTCAGCCTTGGGATCTTCGCCCTTCTCACCCCGGCGCTTTTGCCCGACTTTAGCGGCAGAAGCGGCCCGGTGGTGGCCATCGGCGATATAGAGGGCAGGAACCTTTTCGGCAAAGAGCTCGACCAGCTTCTTCACATCCTCGTCCTTATCGATAAGCCAAACCTGATGCTGGATTCCGTCTTCACTTGTGAAATCATATTCCGGCTGGCCCTTTTGGGTATAAGAATCAATGATATCATCAATGGCCTGGACGTGATGGTAGGTCAGGAAAATCGGGGCTGTATTAGCGTCTACCGTATCGAAGTGACGAATCCGGTCCTGCTCCTTAGCTTCTCTTGTCTTCTCATGTTTTTTAATAGTATTATTGAGATATTCATCAATGGAGGCGCAGGCAACCAAACCGGTCTGAGGATGGCCGTCCATAATTTGACGATAAATATATAACAAGGGGGCCTTGTCTTGGACTAGCACTCCGTCAGCTTCTAACTGGGTTAACTTTGCCTTAGAGCTTGCATAGATCTTCTCATCATATTGATCCACCTCGTCAGGATGATCGATATCAGCCCGGACGACATGTAAAAAGCTCAGATCATTCCCCTTGGCCATCTCTCTTCCCTCTTCACGACTCATGACGTCGTAAGGGAGGGAAGCGACCTTATGGGCGAGGTCTTTGGTGGGCCGGAGAGCCTTGAATGGATGAATGGTTGCCATAAATACTCCTTCTAAGAAAATAATAAAAACAGAAAAATAAAAAACTTAGCAAATACAAATAGAGGAATAGATTCCTACAAGCTCTAGCACTTTTCTTTGATCAGTTCGACAATATTTTCCCCAATGCGGTCTTGGGCCTCCGAAGTGGAAGCACCGATATGGGGGCTAAAGCTAATGCTGTCGCAGGCCAAGAGAGCTTCGTTTTTCGTCGGCTCTTCCATGAAAACATCCAAGCCTGCACCTGCTACGACACCATCTTCGATGGCCTGTAGGAGGGCTGTCTCATCGATGGTGCCACCCCGGGCAGCGTCGACAATGTAGACTCCTTTCTTCAATTTCTTGAATTCCTCAGGGCCGATCACGGGCTTGCCGAGGAAGGGGGTATGGATTGAAATGAAATCAGCTCGGGCAAAAAGTTCATCCAATGAAACATACTCGCAAGGGAGATCCTTTTCCGCCTGTTCATTCCGATAAATATCTTCATAGATCACGGTCATCCCTAGGGCAATGCACTTTTGGGCTAGGCAGCGGCCAATCCGGCCCAGACCAATGATACCCAGAGTCTTGCCAGCAATTTCAGTTCCCTTGTACTCCTTTTTCAACCATTTACCGGCCGGAACAGAGCGTTGGGCCTTGTGCAAGTTTCGACACAGGCACATCATGTGAGCCAAAACCAACTCAGCAACGGCGTTGGAGCTGGCTTTGGGAGTATTTGTTACTTCAAGACCTTTTTCTTTCGCATAGTCAGCATCAATATTATCGATGCCAACCCCGGCCCGGATAACGAGTTTGAGCTTACCAGCTAGGCCTGCATCAATTTCCGGGTGACGGATCTTAGTGGCGGAACGAACGACGACAACGTCGACTTCGCCGAGTCTTTTAAGGAGGTCCTCCCCCTCATAATGCTTGGTATCTACTTCATGTCCCAGGGCCTCCAGCTCCTTTTGAGCGGAAGCGGCAATGCCATCATTGGCCAAAATAATCATTAAATTGATTTCCTTTCTTGAAAAAAAGAAGAGGATCCACCTGGGTGTCACCTCTTCTGGTAAGACTACGGACGTAAACGGTCAGCTTATACTCATCTCGTCCCAGTCAGGCGATCCGAGTTAGCCTACAATCTCATCTAGGTAGCCCAATAACGCTTGTAAATCTTCGGGCTGGCGATCGGCCATATGGGCGATCCGGAAGGTCTTCCCCTTAAAGGGGCCGTAACCATTGGAAATCGTGCAGCCTTTTTCGGCGAGCTTGGCGTTAACCGCCTTGAAATCAAAGGACTCGTCATTATTGATGCAGGTCACCGTGTTGGACTGGTAACCTTCCTTGGCAAAGAGGGAGAAATGCTCCTTGGCCCAAGCTCTGACGGTCTTCGCCATAGCTTCATGACGGGCAAAGCGATTGTCTAAGCCCTCCACGTCCAAGATCTGTGACAGCTGATAATCTAAGGCAAAATAGTGGGACAGGGATGGGGTCGAGGGATATTGATAATCCTTCTTTACCCGCTCATAGAGTTTGACCAGGTCGAAATAGAAGCCCCGGTACTCCACGGTCTTGGCCCGCTCGATGGCCTTCTCGCTGATGGCAGCCACAGACAGTCCTGGAGGCAAGCCTAAGCACTTCTGAGAGGAACTAACGAGATAATCGATGCCCCAGGCATCTGCCTCGATCTTACTGCCCCCTAAAGAGGAAACACTATCGACAAGGTAGACGACATCGGGGTACTTCTTGACAACTTCACCAATTTCTTTACAAGGATTCATAATCCCCGTTGAGGTTTCATTATGGGTCACCGTGATGGCGTCATATTTGCCCGTAGCCAAGGCCTTTTCCACCATTTCTGGGGTGGTCGGCTCACCTGGTTCAGACTTAAAGAGGTCGGCCTCCTTCGCATTGTTGATGGCCAGATCATACCACCGGTCCCCAAAAGCTCCTACAGAGAAAACGGCCAGGCGCTTGTTCGAAAGACATCTGGCGCCCGCTTCCATCATGCCGGTGCCGGATGATGTAGAAAGAAGGATGGTATTTTGCGTATACATCAGCTTTTGAAGCTTTTCAGAAATCCGCTTCTGCAGCTCAGTTGCTTCTTTGGTCCTATGGCCGATCATGGGGGTGGCCATCTTTTGCAGGACCTCTTCTTTGACATCAACGGGTCCGGGAATAAATAATTTTAAATGCATGAATTCCTCCTACAAGATTCCTTGTTCTTGGGTGCTTATAACATAGGTCAGTTCCCCTACCAGAGATAGGGGACCCAGTACCCCTAGGATAACAAATATTCCATAGCCTTTCAAGGTTCCAGGGCCCCGGCTATACCTAGAAAGGCCCTTGTCAATACCATTTACGGGGTTCTATAAATGGGGGTTTACTGAATCTCTTCTTTGTTCGAGGACGACGGCCACATCATCGAAAGCCATGCCTTGGTCCGCTAAAAGGACAGCAAAGTGATAGATGATATCCGCTGCCTCCTGGGCAACCTGGGCCTTATCACCTGCCATGCTGGCTAAAATCAACTCAATGCTCTCTTCCCCAAACTTTTTAATGATCTTTTCTCGTCCTTTATCCAACAAATAGTTGGTGTAGGAGCCTTCCAAGGGATTCTTCTTCCGGTCGACAATAACCTTATAGATACGCTGCATGACCTTTCCAAGACGCTTGCTGTTGCCAGGGATGTGCTCAGCTTCCTCATTCCGGATGATTTGCGCCCGACGCTCTTTTAAAAATTCATAGATTTCTTCATCTGTAAGACCTTCAAGATCCACTCGAGCCGCTGTCAAAGCATCGTTCACCCGATTAGCTCCTGGATTCGTCGGCCCTTCTTGGCCTGGGCTGGGTTGATCGGAGGATAGGGCCTCGCCCATCAAATTCATCTTATCTTCATTCATTGGGATACTGTCCTTTCTTCTCGGCTACAAGCCAATTAGTCCACATAATCTTAGGGACCAGGGTCCGTTATAAGTAGGCACATAGTAACGGCCTACAAACGGCCTACAAGCGTCCTAGTCCACATAAATCTTAGGGACCCGCTTATTCAGATCACAAAACAACTCATAGGAAATGGTCTCGGCACAGGTCGCCTGATCATCCGCCGAGATATAATTCTCCCCTTCGCCTCCAAAAATACAGACGACGTCATCAAGTTTGGCTTCGGGGATATCGGTAACATCGATCATCGTCCGATCCATGCAGACCCGGCCGACAATGGGGGCCTTTTTCCCATATAACTTGACATAGCCCCGGTTCGAGAGTGAACGCAAAAGCCCATCGGCGTATCCTACCTCAATGACGGCGATCCTACTGGGCTGATTCGTTGTAAAGGTACACCCGTAACCCACATGCTCCCCCTCCCCAAGCGAACGTATCAGAGAAATCCGGGCATAAAAATTCATGACCGGGCGCAGGTCCCAGCGATGAGCCTTGTCGTAATGGTCGGTATAGCCATAGATCACAATGCCAATCCGGGCCATATCAAGGCACATCTCCGGATGGGTCAAAGCTGCAATGCTATTGGCACAATGATGGTATAAAAAGCGGACCCCCCTTTGTTCAAGGCGGTCGATGATCTGCTGAAAACGTTCAAATTGCAGCTGCAAATATTCCTGGTCCGAATCAGCGCTGGCAAAGTGGGTAAAGATTCCCTCGATAGCTAAACCAGGAAGCTTAGACAACTTTTCTATATCATCAAGACTATTTTCCATGTCCTCATCACGGGCAGAAAAGCCTAGTCTTGCCATCCCCGTATCAATTTTGACATGAACGGAGAGCTTTTTAGGACTATGAATCTTCTCAATGATCCGACTGAAAGCCTCTGCCTCTTCGTAGGTTGAGACGGTTTGGGTGATGTTGTTGGTTAAGAGACTTTCAATCTCTTCCCAAGGGGTCCGGCTCAGGATCAGGATAGGCTGGCGGATTCCAGAGATCCTAAGGTTCTCCGCCTCCTTGAGGCTGGCAACCGCAAAGTAGCTCGCCCCTCCCCAGGCTGCCTCCGCCGCCACAAAGCTGGCACCGTGGCCGTAGGCATCGGCTTTGACGACAGCCAGCATCTGTGTTCCTGCTGGTAAATGTTCACGAACCACCCGCAAGTTATGCCGCAGGTTGGACCGACTAATTTCCACCCAGGTCCGAGTTTTCAGGTGGTTGTATAAGGCAATATCTTCCATGATAAACGATTTCTAATTTTTAACTAAAACCTTCTCCACATAGGGCGATGTGAAGGCTGCTGTTAAAGCGACATAATTGAGGGAAAAATCTAAATGAGTGCCAATGGCTAGGGGGCTCGCCTGAACGGCTGTGGTATTAAAGATTGTGTGGTCGGCAGAATTTCCAAGATAGCGGACCCTAGGATCCAGGGGGGTTAGCCCAGATAGGATAAGATCTTGGCCTCCCGCAGCCACTATGGTCCGAATAATCCGCCCTTCATCATCAAAGTGTTGGACTTCTCCAGCAGCATTGACACCAACTTTTCCCGTTGGCAAGGAATTCTTTTCTTTACTCTCAATGATTTCAGCCCGTAGAGTAAAAACATCTTGGAAAAGATCGAGGACCCGGGCTCCGTAGGAGGTCTCCCGACCCAAGAGGTAAGATTCGCCTAGGCGCAGTTCATCGCATTCCGGCGGAAGAACCCCTTCAAAGAGGAGGGGCAAATTGCCAGAGTTTCCTGCCGACATCATATCGTGCTTTTGCTGGAAGGTATCTTCTGCCCAACGGCGGAGTTTGGCCATCTCCTCCATCTTAGCTGCATCTGGGATGACGCCCCCATAGCAGAGGTAATTGGCCCCCAGGCCTCCAAGATGCAAGCCCTCAATCTTCAAAGCTTCCTCTAGGAAGGCACCCAGATCCTTGGGCTCTACCCCCTCTCGAAGGTCACCCATCTCTAGCATCACAATAAAGGTGTGGACCTTCCCCAGATTTCTGGCCGCTGCACCCAGGGCCCGGAGGGTCGCCAATTCTGAGTTAAGGCTAATATCGGTATAGCGTACCACATCCTCGGCTTCGGAGATTTGGGGAATCCGGGTCAAGAGGACAGATTTTGCGTAGCGTCGCAAGGTCTTGAGGTTCAGGATCCGGGAATCCGCCATCTTGTCGATGCCCTCTTCCTTCATAATCTTGACGAGTGGTTCATAGGCACAGAGACACTTGGTAACAAAGTGCACTTGAACACCCTTACTATGACAATATTCATTGAGGGTTCGCACATTATAGCGAAACTTCTTTTCATCAATACGTAACTGAGGATACGACAATGCTTATCTCCTTTATGCTCATGCTTAATTTAGTTGAACGTGGACAGCTAGGGAGCATCCGTGCCCGTTGCTGCTGCAGCACGGGCTGAGTTAGCCGCCGCCTCTCCCCGTTCTTGGGTTAGGATCAAGTCTTTCACCTTCATCAGTCGGGTGGTATTGCTCCGCTCGTTTTCATCCATCTTCATAGTGATGGTGCGAATCGTAGATTCTAAATCCGGAATCATCCGATATTCCAAGGAATTAACCCGTCGTCTGGTCTTGCTGATTTCAGCCCCCAAAAGTTGGGTCTTCTTCTCCAGGGAAGCCAGGGCAATAATATAGGGAATGGCCGCCCGGACGGCCAAGAGGGCCTGATCAAGTTCCGGGGCCACAGAATAGTAACTATAAGGCAGGGGCCACTTCCCATAGCTCACTTGGTCCGTCTCCTCATAGCCGACCACTTCGATTTCAGGTACGGCAAGGCCCATCATATAAGAATGGCTGACTAAAATATCAAGTTGGTTGGTCGAAGACATCAGAGCCGTATCTAACTCTTCCGGAGTCATTTCAACCGAAGTGAAAAGGAGCTCACTCCCGGCAGCCGTCAAAAGTTCTTCGGTCTTTTGTCGAAGAACGGCATTTTCTTGGATGAGGTTGAGATACTGACGCATCATCTCATCTCGCTTGTCTTTCAGCAACTTATGCCCTCGACGAGCTACCTGAAGCCTCTTTTTGAGGCGCATGAGTTCCATGCGATTGGGATTGACCTTTTGACCTGGCATAGTGCCTTCCTTCCTAGCCTTGGTAGTATTTGTCGATAAAGCGTTGCTGGATCCGCTTCAACTCTCTTTGTGGGAGAATGGAGAGCAGTTCCCAGCCAATATCAAGGGTACGCTCAATGGACCGGTCCTCATCGTAGGCCTGGCTGACATAGCGCTTTTCAAATTCGGCTGCAAACTTAGCGTAAATCTTATCGGTCTCCGACAAGGCCTCAGAGCCTAAGACAATTTCCAGCTCCCTGGCATCCTTACCCCTAGAATAGGCGGCAAAAATCTGGTTGAGAGTATTGGCATGGTCTGCCCGGGTTTTCCCCTCGCCAATCCCCTTATCTTTCAAACGTGACAAGGAAGGCAAAACGTCAATTGGCGGCTCAACCCCCTTGCGGTAAAGATCACGGCTGAGGATGATTTGTCCCTCCGTAATGTAACCTGTTAAGTCAGGGATCGGGTGGGTTTTATCGTCATCTGGCATGGTCAAAATCGGGACCATGGTAATCGAACCGGTCTTGCCCTTTTGCCGCCCCGCCCGCTCATAGAGAGAAGCTAAGTCCGTATAAAGGTAGCCGGGATAGCCCCGACGGCCTGGAACTTCTTTTCTTGCGGCAGAGACCTCACGAAGGGCCTCAGCGTAGTAAGTGATATCGGTCAAGATGACCAAAACGTGCATATTGAGGTCAAAAGCCAAATATTCCGCCGTGGTCAAAGCCATCCGAGGGGTAGTAATACGCTCAATGGCCGGATCATCAGCCAGGTTCATAAAGACCACGGAGCGGGCAATAGCCCCCGTTTCCTTAAAGTTCTCGATGAAAAAGTCCGCCTCTTCAAAGGTGATGCCCATGGCCCCAAAGACCACGGCAAATTTTTCAGACTGATCCAAAACCTTGGCTTGGTTGGCGATTTGGGCAGCGAGGCGGTTATGGGGCAGACCTGCACCAGAAAAGATCGGCAATTTCTGCCCCCGGACCAGGGTGTTCAGCCCGTCAATGGAGGAGACCCCAGTTTGGATAAACTCGTTGGGATAGTCCCGGGCAGCGGGATTCATAGGTAAGCCATTGATATCCCGCATGACTTCCGGGATGACATCGGCCCCCCCATCGATAGGGGTGCCCATCCCGTCAAAGGTCCGGCCAAGGATATCCGGAGACAAGCCTACTTGCAGGCCCCGGCCTAAAAAGCGAACGGCCGAACTGCTGACATTGATCCCCATGGCATTCTCAAAGAGCTGGACCAAGGCATTGGTCCCATTGACTTCGAGGACCTTGCAGCGACGAATTTCGCCATTGGCCAACTCAATTTCCCCAAGTTCATCGTATTTGACATCCGTCACATCTTCGACCAGCATCAAAGGGCCGGCCACTTCTTGAATGGTTCTATATTCTCTTGCCATGTTGGTCTCCTACTTTTCTAGCGTCCCTACCAAATGATGAGGGATCAGGGCTCCTACGCTTTCCCGGATTTCTCTTTGCAAGGATTCATATTGCTGCTTGGCTTCCTCCTCCGGAATCGTCTTGTAGCGGGCAATCTTTTCTTTGACGGCCAGGTCATTGAGTTTGCTAAAGTCTGCTCCCTCAGCCAAGGCTTGAATCCCTTCCTCGTGGAGTTCCATAATGAGGCTTAACAGATAATACTGCTTTTCAATGGACGTATAGGTATCCGCCTCGTCAAAAGAGTTTTGCTGGAGAAAATCTTCCCGCACGCTCCGTGCTGATTCCAGTTTTAGCTGGTCTTGAGAAGAAAGAGAGTCAATACCGACCAAACGGACGATTTCCTGAAGTTCAGATTCCTCTTGGAGGAGGGCCATGGCGGTTTTCCGGTGTCTAGAGAAGTCCGGAGAGATTTGCTCATCTAAGAAGCGGTCCATTTTTGTCGCATAAAGGGAATAAGAAGTAAGCCAGTTGATGGCCGGGAAGTGGCGTTGGTAGGCCAGGGCAGAATCTAAGGCCCAGAAGACCTGAACAATCCGCAAGGTGGCTTGGGCTACTGGGTCGGACAAGTCACCTCCTGGAGGCGAAACGGCCCCAATAGCGGTCAGGTAACCCTTCCTCGCCTGGGTTCCCAGGCACTGGACCACTCCGGCCCGCTCGTAGAACTGGGCCAGGCGGGAACCCAGATAGGCAGGATAACCCTCTTCCCCTGGCATTTCCTCCAAGCGTCCGGACATCTCGCGGAGGGCCTCAGCCCAGCGAGAGGTCGAGTCAGCCATGATGGACACAGAATAGCCCATATCCCGGAAATACTCTGCAATGGTAATGCCCGTATAAATGGAGGCCTCCCGGGCCGCCACAGGCATATCGGAAGTATTGGCAATGAGGATGGTCCGCTCCATCAAGGGACGCTGGCTCTTCGGGTCGAGCAATTCAGGGAACTCGTTCAAAACGTCAGTCATCTCGTTGCCCCGCTCCCCGCAGCCGATGTAGACGACGACATCAGCCTCGGCCCATTTAGCTAGCTGATGCTGGATGACCGTTTTTCCACTACCAAAGGGGCCTGGAACCGATGCCGTTCCCCCCTTAGCCACCGGGAAGAAGGTATCGACCACCCGCTGCCCCGTGATCATGAGGCGATCGGGAGAGAATTTCTGCTGGTAGGGACGACCCACCCGGACCGGCCACTTCTGCATGAGGGTCACCGGATACTCCGTCCCCTTGCTATCCTTCACTTTGGCAAAGACATCGGTCACCGTATAGTCACCGCTCTTGATGGAAGTAATGGTAAATAGGCCATCATCTTTGCCCAGGGTGGGAGGAACCATGATCTTATGGTTAACAATCGAAGTCTCTTGGACCTCACCCAGGATGTCTCCCCTTCCCACCTTGTCGCCGACTTTGGCTGTGGCCTTAAAGGACCACTTTTTCTTCCGGGCAAGAGCCGGTGCCATAGCACCACGGGCAATATTGTTTCCCGTCTGCTTTACCAGCTCCGTCAGTGGCCGCTGAATTCCATCAAATATTCCCCCGATGAGTCCAGGCCCCAGCTCTACCGACAAGGGTTCTCCTGTGGAGACCACATCTTCCCCAGGCCCCAGGCCTGCTGTCTCTTCATAAACCTGGATGGAGGCCAAATCCCCGTGCATTTCAATAATTTCGCCAATTAACTTCTGTGATGAGACCCTGGCCACATCAAACATATTGGCGTCTCTCATGCCCGAGGCGACGACCAAGGGGCCGGATACTTTTACGATCTTGCCCGTCTTTGCTTCTTTTCCCATAGCTTCTTTCCTTTCCATCTTGTCCTGGTCCCCCAGGTGTGAGGACCTCCTCGGTCTCCAGGGGCCGCTGCCCACACTCACTTAGGGAGACGACTTCTCGTCCCTAAAATTTCCCTAAAATATCAATGCCCGTCGCCGTTCTCGCACTATCTCGCAAGATCTGGTATCCGATACTCGCCTCCCTGGTCTCTCCTTCCTCTCGAGCAGAAGGGAGGACAATGACGGAGGGAAGGGGCTTCGTCTGGTAGGCCGTCACCAGGTTGGGATTGGCCCGAACCAGGTTTTCTGTCACCAAAATGACAGCATAATCTTCCTCAGCCAGCTGAGCTAAACGGCGTTCCGCCTCCTCGGGATCCGATACCGCTAGGCGCTCAATCCCGAAGGCCCCATAGACTCGGATCTCTTCCGCAGGCCCCAGGATCGCCATCTTCATTTTTTTCTTTTCTTCTTCCACAAATATTCCCTCTCGCTTCGTATCCCTAGCGTCGCCGCTAGCCTTCGTCTATCTTGCTATCTGCCAGTGCTGCTCCTCAGAGCAGGGGAGCAATGCTATGTTTAGGCTTTCCCTAAGTTCAGCCCTTGCACGCTTCTTCTTAGCGCTGTTCTTTATAGCAGGGGCGCAGCAACTTCTTGACTTCTTCCCGATCCAGGTGGTTACGTACGGCAGCCAAGATGAGCTGTAAGTTTTTGCGCTCCATAGCCCGGTAGGCGAAGTAAGAAAAGGCCTTTTCAGCCGTCCCCGGTCGGAGGCTGGCCTCCTCCAAATATCTACCACGAATCTGATCGAAATAAGCAGAATATTGCCGGGCCGCATCGGATCCAGCAAAGCTAATTAGCTGAGCTAACTGGTAGCTCTCCTCTTCATTCAAATAGGGGGAAGTCAACTTCAAGGGGGAGACCACCTTATGGTGATCGGCTTCATGCTGGTCCGCTTTTTCGACCAGCTTGCTTTCTTCCTGAGAAGGCTGACTAGCCAAGGCTGTCAAAGCCCCCTCATAGGTGCTTTGCGAGATCCCCCCTCCTACTAGGTAGGCCTCCCGGAAGACCTCTGGGGCCAGACCCAATTTTTTCGTCCGAAGGAGGATGCCCAGATTCACCTGATCGATGGCCAAGGCCCCATAGGCCTGGAGCCATGGATTCTTGCTTTCTTTCAAAAGACTCCGATAACGGGCAAAATACGCCTGGTCCACAGCGGTCCCCAGGCTACTGACTTCCTGGGTATCCCGGTAATCTTGCAGGGCCTTGGCAATAGCTTTGTCAACCCAGTCGGGACCAAGTTCCCCCCCTAGAGGCGCTGCCGCCGGTCCTGGGGTCATGCTCCCACTCAGCTCCTGAGTCTTCTTCTCAATCTTCTTCTGGAGCTCCGTCGGTGTGTGGAAATAGGGCCCCAGGAACTGGCGATCCCCCTCTTCGGCCGTCAGATTCTTCATCAGATAGGCCTTCAGGGACCGACGAAGGTTATGCCCCTCATTGAGTTCAACTGCGAAGAGGGGGTAGAGGGCCTCCGGGGCCAGTTTGCGGAGAAGGGCAGCGTCAGCCTCCCGGGCCTCTCGCAGCGCCTCTTCCATGGTCTCTCCCCTATATTGGCTGCTAATCTGGTGGAGGAGGTCTTCCTCGGTCTGCACCTGGAAGAGGTCTTCGATAGTCCGCCGGGCCAGGAGTTTTTCCTCCCGTACGGCCAAAACCCCGCTAGCATAGCGCCAAGAGCCAATCTTTTGATTGTGGAGAGGGTAAATCCGCTTTTCCATCTTAACCCCCTTGACTAAAGAGGAGGTCAGCCGCCAGCTTGTCTAAGTCCCGTTTGAGATAGCGCACAGCCAGGTCATAAGTATAGTTATGACGTACCTCCCCCACTTCCAGGACGAGCCCGCCCGTAATAGAGGGATCTCCCGGTCCTAAGACAAAGGAAGGCCCTAGCTTCTTGATAAGCTGATCCACCACATCCTTGTCTTTAGGGTTGGCAATGATCTTAGCCTCTTCGATCCCTGCATGCTGGACAATCTTTGTGTAAAGGTCTAGCTTTTCTCCTTGAGATTTTTCAACCAAGGCCTCAAGGGCTTGGCTAATCAGGCCATCAATGGCCTTTTGCTTGAGATTGAGCTGGGCCTTTCTCTGTTCAGCTTCCGCTAGGGCCTGGCTCCGGCTATGAGCCTTTTGCTTCCAGTCCTCCGCTTGCTGGTGGGCCTGATCCAATATCCTAGCCGCCTCCTCTTGGGCCTGGGCTATTTGACTGTCTGCATAAGCCTGAGCCTGATCAATGAGGTTTTTGGCTTGATCGGCTGCCGTTTCTGTAATTATATCTTTAATTTCTTTTAAGCCATCCATATTTTATATCCTTCGTGGTATCCCTCCCCTGCCTTCTGACCTTTGCCTAGGGCCTAGAAAACACTAGACTCCTAGAATTTCCTGACCTTGCAGGCCATCTTAGCCGGGCAGTCCTTAGGAGGGGCAGTCCCAAGGAGGGGCAGCTTGTGAATCCTATTTTTCGGTGGTCCTATTGTTGTTAGTCCTATGTTGATGTTGGTTTCTTGTTGGTTCTTTTTCTATTAGCCTATTTGATGTTGAATACCAGCAATAAGGTGGCTAAGAGGGCCAAAATAGCATAGGTTTCAACCATGGCACCCATGACGAGACACTTAGTCTGCTGGTCTGGATCTTTGGCGACGAGAGCTACGCCAGCTTCGCAGGTCTTGCCCTGGGCGATAGCAGAATAGTAGCCAGCCAAGGCGATGGGTAGGGAAGCGAGGGCAAACATGAAGCCCAAGCGGAGATCCACCGGTCCCTGGCCACCCAGGATCCCGGACTTCCAAAGGATTAGGAAGAAAGAAACCAGGCCATAGATGCCTTGCGTGCCAGGTAGGGCTTGGAGGATCAGCAATTTCCCGTATTTTTCCGGGTCTTCAGCAATAACCCCAGAGGCAGCTTCGCCGACCGCTCCGACGGCCTTCGCAGAGCCAATTCCAGGCAAGGCAGCCGCAAAGGCAGCTCCAAAAACAGTTAACGCAGTTCCATAAACGAGTGACATGTCCGACATAGTAAAAACTCCTTTGTTCTTGAGTATTTGTAATATAAATAAAAAAATCTTACGAAAGATTCAAAAATTGTAAATGTTGCAGGTGGGGCGCTAGCTTTCGGGCTTGCCCAAGGAGTCCAGCTTTTCCGGAATTCCGGGCCGCTAGCTTGCGGGACTGATGGGAAGGTGCTCCACCTTCTCCAAGCTATTGCGGGTAGCGGCGCTCTACCTCTTCTAGGGGGGTGTATTTGGTTTCGAGTTGGAGGGGTTTAAAGAATTTGCCCCCGCTCTCAAAGAAGCGGCCAAAGAACTCCACGTACTGGAGACGGGAGGAGTGGACGTAGGCTGAAAGAGCAGAGAGAAGGAAATTCATTAGGTGGCCAAGGACCCCAATGGTGAGATAGGCCAGGACTCGGGCAATCCCGTGACTGCCTACCATCACGCAAAGCTGGTTGACGACAAGGGCGAGTACGGAGGTACTCAGGACCAGGGCCAAAATTCTCGTGTAAGAAAAAATATCTCCAACGAAGGAAGAAATGTTGTAAAGCGACGTGATGCCTCCAAAGATCTTCCCAAAAATATTCTTTTTATCCCGGCCTCCGGTTAGGAGGATCACTACGGCCCCGGCCATGGCTGCGTAAGAGCCAAAGGGCTTCCAGGCCGCTGGCAGGGAGGGTTGCATGGAAGAGCCCGCAAGGAGCATTACACCCACGCCGCCGATGATCATAAACCAAGGAACATTATCTAATATGGCATCCCAGACTTTGCCTCGGTGAATGAGATTGGCCATGTTAATGGCCATCCCAGCAAAGAGGTGGATGACCCCAAAGATCATGGACCAGATCATAAGAAGCATGGGGTCCGACATGGGGTCAAACCAAAGGCAAGGGAAACGATATTGGCCATTCGTAATACTTGTGACCAAATCGCCAAAAAAGCCTCCAAAAACAAAGCCCCAAATAATCGAGGAGATGCCCGTTGCCACAAACATTTTTGCCATGGCAAGCCCCTCCCCTCTCAGGGGCTTTTTCTTGAGTAAATACCAGCAAAGTAGGGTTAAAAGGATCCCATAGCCCACATCCGACAGCATCATACCAAAGAAGGTACAAGCAAAAAGACTCACAGCCGGGGTAGGATCCCATTCTTGGGTGTTGGGGGCACTAAAGCCTCGCAGAATGGTCTCAAAGAGTCGACTAAAGGGACCATTTTTTAGAGCTACTGGATAATCGGCATCCCTGGGCACATCTTGGAGATCAACATAGACCGTAAAGCGTTTTTCAAGTTCATCTTTCAGGTCCGGACCCGCCTCTGCAGGGACCCAACCTTGGAGGGAAAAGGCATAAATGGACCGGTCGACCTGTTGGGCAGCCTCCGACCGGGCCTCTCGGATCCGGGCATAGTCAGCCAGGCCCATGAGGTCTGCACTTTTCTTAGCCAGGGCCTGGAGACCCTCATCAATCCGAGTGAGTTCTTGGTCCCAAGCGGCCAGATCTCCCTGGACCTGGTCCAAAATCTTCCTGGCCGGGCCCGCATGGTGGCGAGGATCTGGGATCACCGCAGGACTCTTGCGAATCACATCCATGAGATAGGGAAATTCCCCCTTCAGGCTGGTTGCCATGAAAAAGGTCGATGTTTCACCCCGGTCAGACTGGGTCTGCCCTAAGACTTCGAGGTGGTAAGGAAAATCCAAACCTTCCGCCAAGTTGGCCTGTAGGAGCTCCCAACGATCCTCTTGGTCGATCCGAGCGACCAGAGAAGCCGTGGACTCGGTCTGCAAATTCGACAGATCCACCTCATAGGGACGCCAGGCTTCTAGAGATCGGAAAAACTCTTGGTTTTGATTGCGTTTCATGAGGATCTTTTCCTCTTGAGCCAGCAAATCCTCCCCTTGCTCCAGGGCTGCCACCGCCTCCTCTTCCTTGGGAATCCGGTGGAAAAAAGCCTGAACGGTCTCGTAATCGCTGGAGAAGGAGTATGTGTCTTTGTAACGCCGACGCAGTTCTTGGATCAAGGCATTGGACCGGTCATAGAGATCGGCCCAACGTTGACGCTCTTGGTCCAGGTTAGCTTCCTCCTCTTGCACCGCAGCGGGTAGGGCCCTAGCAGATGACCCCCCAGTAGATGAAGCTTCAACAGCCAAAGGCTCACCAGTGGCTTCTTTGCCCGAGCTTCCTCGATCCTGATCAGACTCCTCTTCCTCATCGAGACCGGCCACTTGGGTATCGATGAGCTGGACCAGGCCCCTCTGCTGAAGGTAGGATAAGATGGGCTCTCTCTCCTCAATAGAACCCAGGAGAGAAATCTTTTGCATTTTAACGATGGACAAGTTCTTCTATGATCCTTTCCTGAAGTTTTTGCAAACAGACAGTCTTGGCCTTCGCATCCAACTTAGGGGCTTTGACTGCCGCATCTACATGTTCCAAAACCTTGGCGCTATCCGCCTTGGCTTCCGTCTCTGCTTGGGCTAGGAAAGACGCCGCCTGGGTCTGTGCCTCAGCAAGGATTTCACGCCCCCGCTTCCGGGACTGATCCTTGATCGTGGCGGCCTCCTGCTCTGCCGATTCTAAGGCCTCCTTCGCCTCCTGTTCACATTGACGGATGGAAGCTAAGAGATCTTCAGCCATCCTTGCCCTCCTTTCTAGGAGTTCACCTAGGACCTACAAATAATCCAGTCCCAGGTCACTCCTTAGGCCCTTTTCCCGGCTGGCAGCCGGCTTCTTGGGACCAGTGCACGCTGTTTATACCCATTCAGTCTACCATAGAATCCCTAGGAATCTCAAATCAAGATAAAGGGAAAAAGTCAGCTGACAAGGGCAGGAGGCAGGGAATATTTGACCAAAAGAGAGTGATTCACTATAATTAAAATATTATTACCTGTGATATAGAACTCTATCCGCCGCAAGTAGTGGCGAAAGATCGGACTCCTCCCTCGGGACACGGCCGTCTTTCGTCGTCGGGGGATAAGATAAGTGAGGAATCCACGATGTCGATGCACTTTCAGGGGACCCGGTCGCAACAGCGAGGGCCCATTCCCAACCAAACGAATCCAGGGCCTCGTCCGGGCAATCGAACCGGAATGCGTCCTAACCCAGGCCCGGGACGTGGGGAACCAGGACCCAGACCCCAAGGACCCGCCCCCCAAGGGCCAAATCAGAGCAATTTTTCTTTTTTATGGGAAGATCTTCGCAACATTACGAAGGGCTTTTTTTCTTCCCGCCCGCTACGGGCCTTTGAAAATCGTACCAAAATTGGGACTTATCTAGTCTTGGCTCTGGTGAATATTCTAATTTATGGTATCGTCCAGGCCAGTCTTTCTTATAATTATATTACCAGTGACGCCATCGTGGCGAAGGCTAAGGAGCAATCCTTACTTTTGCCCAAACCTACCTTCGGACAGGTAGCTGCCACTTTTGGGGTCAATAGTCTGGCCCAGATCATCAATTTTGTGGTCATCATCCTTCTTTGCTTCATTTTCACCCAGATTGTCAGTAAGAAGCCGGAGGTCCCCTTCTTTGGGATCTATCTCATTGGTATTGCTAGTTTCCCTTATACTTTGCTTTTGATTTTGGTGGGGATTTTGGGGATTTTTATCCCTGGTTTTGCCATACAGATGTTGGTGATCCCCCACATGGTCTTTTTATTGACCCTTTACTTGGCTTTTAAATATTTGCACGACTCCCGTAATATCGGATCGGCCGATGCCTACTGGCTGTTCATTCTTCTTTTTACAGCCTCACGAGTCGTCTTGTATTACTTCCCTTCGCTCTTCCAGCAGCTGCCTGGCGGGAATTAGGAAATGACTTAGAGAATAGCTTTAAACATTTTGTGCTTATTTCTATATATTAGATAGAGTATTTTGCAATTTATTGAGTTTTCGAATTTATTCAAATTATTTAAATTTTAGTTCATTAGTTTAAAGGATCTACTATGAGTCAATCCCTATCGACAGCTCGTTCTACCGACCTCCTCGAGGGGCCGATATTTTCGTGTTTAGCCAAATTGGCCCTCCCCCTTATGGCCACGGCCTTCCTGGGCATGGCCTATTCCATGACCGATATGATCTGGATTGGGCGTCTGGGCAAGGGGCCAGCTGCCGCCGTCGGAACGGTGGGCACCCTCCTCTGGCTCTCAGAAGGAGTTCTGACCCTCTTTCGGGTAGGTACCCAGATCTTAACAGCAGAGAAAATTGGGGCTAAGGCCTATGACGAAGTCAAGGAAATTGTGTCCGCTGGAATCCAGTTGAACATTTTCTCGGCCCTAGTGGTCGGCACCCTCTTTATGGTCTTTAGAGAGCCTATGATGAGCTTCTTCCGCCTGACCCCGGCCACCCACCAACATGCCCTGGAGTATTTTGTAATTATGCTTCTTGGCCTGCCAGGAAGTTACGCAGGCCGTCTTTTGAGCGCCATCAGCACAGCAGCTGGGGACAGTAAAATGCCCTTTATCACAAATGGTCTAGGCCTGATCCTTAACATTATCCTTGACCCCATCTTTATCTTCGTTTTGGGCTGGGAAGTAAAAGGAGCGGCTATCGCCTCCATCCTGGCGGAGTATTTTGTGCTTATTATCCTCGTTTGGGCTGTATTAAAGAAACCTGTTTTTCACGGGCTTCCGACCTTTACACGTCTTTATTCGGAGCACTATGGGCGGATTTTCCGCTTGGGGGTTTCCCCAGCTCTCCAGTCCACCTTCTATTGCTTCTTCTCCATTGTTTTGACCCGTTTAGCTTCAACTTTTGGAGAATCAGTCATCTCAGCCCAAAAGATTGGTGCTAATATCGAAAGTATTTCCTGGATGACCGCAGATGGCTTTGCCCTAGCCCTGACTGCCTTTATGGCCCAAAATTATGGGGCTAAGCAGATTGAACGGTCGCTCCAGGGCTATAAGGTAGCCCTACGTTTGGTCCTGATCTTTGGGGCTGTGACGACCTCGCTCCTTTATTTCTTTGCAGAGCCTATCTACCATCTCTTTTTACCAGATCCTACGGCCTTGGCAGATGGGAAATCCTATCTCCAGGTCTTGGCTTTGTCTCAGACCTTTATGTCCTTGGAGATCATTGTAACGGCTGCCTTCAACGCCTTTGGCAAGACCTTCTATCCTGCTGCTGTTGTCACCCTATGCGCAGCTTCCCGAATTCCAATCGCCTTTACCCTCAGCAAAAAAATTGGCTCTGCGGGCATCTGGTGGGCTCTGACTCTCTCTTCCATCGCCATGGGCCTCATCCTCGTACCTAGTTTTGCGATCTTCCGCCGGAGCATTCTCCGCCGCGAAGGGCTCAGCTATAAGAAATAGGCAGGCCTCTTGGTCAAGGTAAAAGTCTTGTTCATTCGCTATACTTTTCCTAGAAAACCAGGGTCTCCCCTGCTTCATTAACACATATTCCCCGTATTCTTTTTCTGGGGGATTTGCTAAAATAGGTCTAGTTCTTTAGTGTTAGAATAACAATAACTTGAGTGGACCCTAAGCTAGTTTGGGATTAGGAGGAAACCCATGTATAAGGAGGAAGGATGAACGATTTTCAAAAGGCCTATGAGGCCAAATTGACGTCAGCAGAAGAAGCAGTCAAGCTGGTTAAATCAGGAGACTGGTTGGACTATGCCCTGGGTCTCAACGTGCCCAATCTCTTAGACAAGGCTTTGGCAGCCCGGGCTGAGGAACTAGATGATATCAATATTAGAGGACTTTTGGTCTTCCATCCCCTGGATATCTATGCAGCCAACGACCGGGTGGGACGCCGAGTTTTTACCTTCAACTCTTGGCACTTTGGAGGCCTAGAAAGAAAACTAGCCAAAACAGGTTATGTATACCACATTCCCTTCCGCTATTCGGAGGCCCCAGTCTATTATCGGAATCCTGAAGAAGTGGAGCGGGTGGATGTCCTCTTCCTGCAGACGGGGACTATGGACAAGTTTGGCTACTTCAACCTGGGTGGATCCAACTCCCACATCATGGACATCGTACGCAGAGCTTCTCATATCGTTGTGGAAGAAAATCCCAATATGCCATACGTGGCAGGATTATTTGATGATTCCTTGCATATTGATCAGGTGGATTATGTGGTCCATAGCGAGCTCCCGATGGATATCCTACCCGACGCCCAGCCTTCGCAGACGGATATGGAGATCGCCAAGCTCGTCATGAAGGAGATTTTCGACGGGGCTACCATCCAGTTGGGAATTGGGGGCATGCCCAATGCCGTCGGCAATATGGTCGCTGAGTCCGACCTAAAGGACCTGGGAATCCATACTGAGATGTACGTCAACAGTATGATGAAAATGTCGAAGGCGGGGATGATTACAGGTCTCAAGAAGAACCGGGACCGGGGCAAACAAGTTTTTGGCTTTGCAGCCGGGTCACAGGAACTCTATGACTATATGGATCATAACCCGCAATTTGCTAACGCTCCTACGGATTACGTAAATAGCCCCAGTGTCATTGCCAGCTTTGATAACTTTATCTCGATCAATACGGCTCTGGGCGTCGACCTCTATGGGCAGATTAGCGCAGAAAGTGCGGGCTTCCGTCAAATTTCTGGGACAGGAGGCCAGCTAGACTTCGTCATGGGAGCCTATATGTCAAAGGGCGGAAAATCGATCATTGCTCTCTCTTCAACCCATACGGATAAGAAAGGTGAAAAGCATAGTCAAATACTCCCTTATTTCACCCCAGGGACGGCAATTACGGTTCCTCGGACTGTTGTTCAATGTGTTGCCACCGAATACGGCATGGTCAACCTCAAAGGTAAGAGTCTCTGGCAGCGGTCAGAGGCCTTGATTAGCCTGGCCCACCCCGATTTCCGGGAGGAACTCATTGCAGCAGCCGAGGCCCAGGGGATTTGGAGAAATTCAAATAAGAGATAGATGAATATAAGATAGAAAAGCTCCGAGCAAGAAACAATAAAGCGAAGAAAAACAAAAGGGCAGCGGTACGATTTCGTACCGCTGCCCTTTCTTTCGGTCTAGTGCTTCAATCTAGCGTCAATGCACTAGGTTATAGAATGCGATTACTGTCTTTTCTTCATCGATTCGACGATGGCTTCGGCCACCGCTTCGACGTCCTTGCGGGTGGTATCATTGACAGAAGAGACGATGGTGGCATCGCTATCCACATAATACATCTCACGCATCTCATCAATCATGGCTCTCATCTTGTCATTAGCAGAAGGTGCCCAAGTGCCGTTCTCTATGAGAGCAAAGGTCCGGTTCTGGAGGTTCAGGGCCTGCATATCAGCAATAAAGTCCTTCATTCTCGGGTAAATACCCAGGTTGTAGGTGCAGCTCACTAAAGCGATGTGGCTGACCCGGAAAGCCTCGGAGATCAGGTAAGAGACATGGGTGTGGGAGACATCATAGACCCGGACATTGGTCTGACCCCGTTTGACCACTTCAGAAGCCAAGAGCTGGGCAGCTGCTGCGGTATTTCCATACATAGAAGCATAGCAGATGATGAGGCCGGTCTCCTCTGGGGTGTACGAGGACCATTTGTCATATTTATCAATGATGTAGCCCAGGTCTTCTCTCCAGATCAGACCGTGCAGGGGGCAGAGCACCTTGATAGGAAGCTCGGCGGCTTGCTTTAAAACGGCTTGGACGAAGGGGCCATATTTCCCGACGATGTTGGTCAGATAACGGCGGGCCTCATCGATCCAATCCCGGTCATAGTTGACTTCATCGGCAAAGAGTTTGCCGTCAAGGGCGTTGAAAGAACCGAATGCATCGGCAGAGAAGAGAACGCCATTGGTTAGGTCTAGGGTAACCATGGGTTCTGGCCAGTGGACCATGGGGATCTGGACGAAGGCAAAGTTATGTTTACCTGAGCTAAAGGTATCGCCATTGCCGACGGTGATCTTCTTTTCGGCATGGAAGCCAAATTGAGTCATGAAGAAGAAGCCCTTTTCCGTGCTGATGACGGTGGCGTTGGGGTAGCGGAGGAGAATCTCACCCATGCTCGCTGCATGGTCGGGTTCCCAGTGGTTGATGACGAGATAATCGAGGTCACGACCATCGAGGACGTAAGCCACGTTGTCCAAAAATTGATGGCAGCAAGACCAATCAACGGTATCAAAAAGGACAGTTTTCTCATCCAGTAAGAGATATGAGTTATAGCTCACGCCGGTGGGAATAGGGTGAATATTCTCGAATAAATGGGTATCGTGATCGTTGGCACCTACCCAGTATAGATCATCGACTACTTTGCGTACGTTATGCATAAATTCCTCCTAATTTTGCTTGGATTATTTGCTCCATGAACGGATGAAGGAGCTTGCCATTGGGCTTATTCAATGGAGATAAAGGTGGCCTTCGGATCGCCGCAGCGTGGGCACTGATAGGCATCAGGCAGCTGATCGAAGGGGGTTCCGGCCGTAATTCCATTTTCGAAATCGCCCAGTACTGGGTCGTACTCGTAACCACACCCACAGCAGACATAGACGCCGGTCTTGGTCTTGGGCTGTTGGACCACTTTTCTCTTCTTTTTCTCGAAGGGGGGGGCGGGCTTCTTCTCTTCGGTGCCAAAGGCCTCGGTCAAGAGAGGAATAATCTCGGTGATATCGCCGACAATGCCATAGTCTGCATTCAGGAAGATCGGGGCATTGGCGTCGGTATTGACAGCCACAATGGTGGTAGCTTCTTTGATGCCCCGGAGGTGTTGGCCAGCACCAGAGATACCGAGGGCAAAGTATAGGTTGCCTTTGAATTTCTGACCAGAAAGACCAACATACCGCTCGATGGGGATGTACTCCAAGGTCTCGGCAACTGGACGAGACGAGGAAACGGCGGCTCCAGCAGCTTTGGCCAGGGCTTCGACCATACCCATGTTCTCTTTGGGTCCAATGCCTTGGCCGACGGAGACAAGGCGCTCCACTTCGGTGACAGGGGCCCATGGATCAACACCAATGGTAAAGTCATAGCCATCGGCTTTGAGGGCTTTGACCAACTGCTCGACCTGCTCTTGAGGGCTGCCCTCGAAGATGATGTTCTTCCGAGGTCCGGTAGCGCTGCCAGGCTTGCCATCGGAAACAGCAGCTCCTCTAGCCTTTTTCTTTTGAAGCCGGCCGACGACATTGTTGGCAATAACGAGTCTCATGATCTCGTTGGTTCCTTCGTAGATCTGGGTGATCTTTGCGTCACGATAGAAGCGCTCAACATCGATGCCCTTGATGTAGCCGTTTCCGCCATGGATCTGGAGGGCCTCATCGGCCACCTTAACAGCCAAGTCAGAGGCAAAGCACTTAGCCATAGCGGCTTCTTTATTGTATTTCTCGTGGTTATCCTTGAGTTCAGCAGCGCTGTAGACCAGCAATCTTGCAGCCCGGATTCCTGTTGCCATATCTGCTAATTTGAAGGAAATGCCCTGGTTGGCAGCAATAGGGGCACCAAACTGTTTTCTTTCTCTGGCATATGCTAAGGCCGACTCATAGGCACCTTGGGCAATTCCTAGGGCCTGGCTGGCGATACCAATACGACCACCGTCTAGAGTTGCCATGGCGATCTTAAAGCCCTCTCCCTCTTGGCCGAGGAGGTTTTCTCTGGGAACGATCACGTTCTTAAAGGCCAGCTCAGAGGTGACGGAAGACCTGATTCCCAACTTATCGTATTGGGTGGGGAAGGTGAAGCCCTCCCAGCCTTTCTCTACGATAAAGGCAGAAATTCCGTGGGTGCCTTTTTCAGGGCTGGTCATGGCAAAGATGACATAGGTATCTGCCCGATAGCCATTGGTGATGAAAATCTTTCCGCCATTTAAGACGTAGTGGTCACCTTCGAGAACGGCTGTGGTCTGGGTATGGCTGGCATCGGAGCCGGCTTCCACTTCGGTTAAACCGAAGGCACCGATCTTTTCGCCCCGGGCCAGGGGTGCCAGATATTTTTGTTTTTGTTCTTCCGTACCAAAATTGTAGATAGGCCAGCTGCCCAGAGAAGTGTGGGCAGAACAGATAACGCCCACGCCCCCGTCAACCCGGGCCAATTCTTCTACGGCAATCGCATAGTGGATGTTGGTCAAGCCAGCTCCGCCATACTCTTTATCATAGGGGATGCCTAGCCAGCCTCTCCGACCCATTTCCATGACCAAGTCCTCAGGGAACTCGTCATTTTGGTCCAGCTTAAATGCTAGGGGCTTGACTTCTTGTTCCGCAAACTCTCTTACCTGTTTCCGGAACTCTTCGTGCTCTTCGGTTGTCCTAAAGCTCATACAATACCTCCATGTGTGATAAGGATACGCAACGCCATTTGACACAAGAAAATCCCAGGGAATACTCCCTCCTAGCTTGCGTCAAATATTAGTTATAGAATTATTATAATTCATTAGATTGAAAGATGCTACTTATTCGATCAAAGATTTGAGCAAAAGCGCTGGAATATTTGTTAGACAGCGGTCGTAATATATAAAAAGATCGCATGGTCGCCTGTTCGAAGGAGTTATAGATCAACTCTCAAATCTAAGATGGGCTCTCTGCCTCGATTTCTAGTCTGAAAAAAGAAGCTATGCGTCTTAATGTAAGTTTAAAGGAGAGGTGCAAAGACCAGGGCCACGATCGTCATGAGTTTGATTAAAATATTCAAGGAAGGCCCTGATGTATCTTTGAAAGGGTCGCCTACGGTATCGCCAACGACGGTGGCCATGTGGGTAGGGGATCCTTTGCCGCCCAGTTCGCCAGATTCAACGTACTTCTTGGCGTTATCCCAAGCACCGCCTGCATTAGACATCATGATGGCTAATGGCACGCCGGCTGCTAGGGCCCCTGCCAGGGTACCAGCTAAGGCTTCTTTGCCGAGGACGAAGCCAACCACTAAGGGCACAACGATGGCTAAAATCGTAGGCAGGATCATTTCTTGCAGGGCAGCATGGGTAGAAATGCTCACGCAGCGGTTATAGTCGGGTGTATCGTTATCTTCCATAATGCCAGGTTTTTCCCGGAACTGGCGGCGAACCTCGTCAATCATCTTATTGGCGGCCCGACCTACGGAATTCATAGTCAAGGCAGAAAAGAGGAAGGGCAGCATAGCGCCGACAAACATCCCAATGATGACCATGGGATCCAAAAGACTCACAACGTCAATCTGCACGACGTGAGCAAAGGATACGAAGAGGGCAAGGGCGGTCAGGGCTGCGGAGCCGATGGCTAAGCCCTTGCCAATGGCAGCCGTGGTATTCCCCACAGAGTCTAATTTATCGGTAATGGACCGAACTTCTTCTGGGAGTTCCGACATCTCAGCAATACCCCCAGCGTTATCCGCTACTGGCCCGTAGGCGTCAACGGCAACGGTCATGCCGGTAATGGATAGCATCCCCACAGCCGATAGGGCAATCCCATAGATACCGGCACAGCGATAGGCCACAAAGATGGCAATGCAGATCAAGGAGATGGGAACCAGAGTGGATAACATCCCTACACTTAATCCACTAATGATGGTCGTGGCTGCCCCCGTTTCGGACTGGTGGGCAATGGTTTTCACAAAACGATAAGAATCGGAAGTATAGATCTCGGTCACCTTACCGATCAGGATGCCGCAAAGCAGGCCTGCAATGATGGCCCAAGAGTAACGGTAAGAGCCCAGCATTACATGGCTCAAAATGATGGAAGCAATGATCACCAGGCCTCCACTGATATAGGTCCCCATGTTGAGAGATTTGGCTGGGTCTTTTTGCCCCTCGCCCCGAACAAAAAAGACGCCAACGACAGAGGCCAAGAGGCCAATGGCAGAGAGCAGCAAGGGGAAAAGGGCCCCGACAGGCTCTTGAAAAGATCCCCCAAATTGTCCTGAAGTCTCCGCAGCAACAGCCGCTAGGGTAATAGCGGAGACGATCGAACCTACGTAGGATTCAAAGAGGTCCGAACCCATCCCTGCGACGTCCCCGACGTTGTCTCCGACGTTATCTGCAATGACGGCCGGGTTCCGGGGGTCGTCCTCAGGGATCCCCTCTTCTACCTTACCAACGAGGTCGGCCCCCACGTCGGCAGCCTTGGTATAAATGCCCCCGCCCACACGGCCAAAGAGGGCCATGGAAGAGGCACCCAGGCTAAAGCCCGTCAGGCATTCCGTCACCGTAGCCAAGGGCAAAAAGCAAAAGATCAGACCAATGCCCAGAAGGCCGAGGCCCGCTACACAAAGGCCCATGACAGCCCCGCTACGGAAGGCTACGGCCAGAGCCGAAGGCAAACCATGATCCATAGCGGCATTGGCCGTACGGACATTGCCCTTCGTCGCCACATCCATACCAAAAAAACCTGCCAGGACGGACAGAAGCGCTCCAACTACATAGAGTGTTGCTGTCATCCATGACAGGGTAAAGCCGATAAGGACAAAAAGGCCTACAATGACAAAGGCCATAATCCGATATTCGCTCTTTAAAAATGACATAGCTCCACCACGAATGTAGTTCGCTATTTCCGTCATACGATCTGTACCGGTTGATTTTTTCCCAATCCACGTGGCAAAAAACCATGCCACCATGAGTGCCAACACTGCGGCACAAGGTGCCAGGTAACTCAACACCTTGAAAACAGAAACAGATATTAACATGCTTGAATAGCCCCCTTTAATTGGATAGCAGACACGCCTAAAGGCTCCTAGTCCTTTAAGATTGTCTAGAAAATTAGATCAATTCTAACCCCCTTCCAATAATTATGCAAATAGTCCCTAGCCCACCCCTAGACCTCATTACATCCTTTTGAACGTCGACCCAAGTGAAACAACACAATAGATAACACAACAATTCAAAATAAAAGAAAAAAGAAGAGGGCAAGGTTTTGCTCTCTTCTTCTCTCCTGCTTATCCATTATTTATTTATCGTCTGTTATAGGCTTTGCTATATGGTCTGTCATCGTTATGACAGACCGCCGTCAGCTGGTCTCTCTTAAGGACCTTATTCTTCTACTTCCTTGGCTTCCTGGATCCGTTTCAAAGAAGCAGTAAGTTTCGGGACTATTTGGAAGAGGTCGCCAACAATGCCAACATCCGCTACATTAAAGATGGGGGCCGTGCTGTCTTTGTTGATAGCAATGATATAGCCGGATTCTTCCATTCCAGCCAGGTGCTGGATGGCTCCAGAAATCCCACAGGCAATATAGAGGTCCGGACGGACGGTTTTGCCGGTCTGACCAACCTGGAGGTCCTTGGGCTGCCAGCCCGCATCGACCGCAGCTCTGGAACTAGAGACGGTCCCGCCTAGAACCTCAGCTAGCTCTTCCAGCATTTTGAAATTTTCCGGACCTCCCATTCCACGGCCGCCAGAGACGAGAACTTTCGCATCTTGGATGTCCATTCTCTCGGCGACCTCATGGACCACCTTTTCAATCTGGACATAGCAGGGATTTTCAGTTAGTTTGGCATCAAAACGGATAAGTTCACCCTTGCGGTTGGTATCGGGGACCAACTTGACCATGACCCCGGGTCGGACTGTCGACATCTGGGGACGGAAGTCAGGACAGATGATGGTAGCCATCAGGTTACCTCCGAAGGCAGGCCGAGTCATCCTAAAGTTCTTGTTCTCTTCATCAATTTCCAATTTGGTGCAGTCGGCAGTCAGACCCGTGTGGTTACGGGCAGCGACCCGGGGCCCCAAATCACGACCAATGGCGGTTGCCCCAAAGAGAACGATCTCCGGCTTATACTCCTTCACAATGGCAGTAATGGCCTGGGTATAAGGCTCTGTTCGATAGAGCTTCAAAGCGGGATCGTCCACTAAAATGACCCGGTCAGCCCCAAAGTGGAAGAGCTCATCCGCCAAACCCTCTACCTGGTCGCCCAGGAGCATGGCGGTCACCTGAGTTCCTAGCTGCTTGGCCAGGCGTGACCCCTCCCCGATTAGTTCCAGGGATACTCCGGTAATTTTGCCCTCGACTTGCTGGACAAATGTAAATACTCCATGATAATCACTTAACATATATGCTCCTTCCCCTCGTCCTAGATCATGTATTTTTCCTGGAGCCGGTCCACTAAAAATTGAACCGATTCATCCGTGCTCTTTTCGATCACGACCCCAGGGGCTTTGACAGCCTTGGGGAAGGACTTGGCAACCTTGGTAGGCGACCCTTTAAGACCTATGTTTTCGTCAGCGACAGGGACATCAGCCCGGGTCCACCAAGTAATTTTCTTTTCCCGGAAGGCTTCAAAGATCTTGCCCGGCGTCATATAACGGGGCTCGAAGGAGTCCGCTAGGCAGGTAATTAAGGCAGGGAGTTGGACCCGTAAGATATGGTAACCATCATCGTAATGGCGTTTGACCACGAGTTCTTTTCCCTCTACCTTGCACTCAGCTGTATAGCTTATATTGGGAATCTGGAGGTGTTCAGCGATTTCCGGACCTACTTGGGCTGTATCGCCGTCAATGGCCTGGCGTCCACAAACGATCAGGTCATAGTCTAACTTCGAGACAGCAGCGGCGATGGTGCAGGAAGTTGCCCAGGTATCGGCTCCGCCGAAGGCCCGGTCAGTAATAAGAAAGGCCTCATCAGCCCCCATGGCCAGGGCCTCATGGAGGACATCCTCAGCCTGGGGCGGGCCCATAGAGACGACGGTGACCTTGCCGCCAACTTCATCTTTAATTTGCAGGGCTACCTCAAGGGCTGCCTTATCATCTGGGTTCATGATGGAAGGAACCCCATCACGAATGAGGGTCCCCTTCACGGGGTCAATCCGTACTTCATTCGTATCTGGGACTTGTTTGATGCATGCTACAATATTCATGGTTCCCTCCTAACCTAAGAGCGTCTTGGAAATGACCATTTCCATAACTTCGCTCGTACCTTCATAGATTTCAGTGATCTTGGCATCCCGCATCATCCGCTCTACGTCATAGTCGCGCATGTAGCCATAGCCACCCATAAGTTGGACGGCCTCGGTGGTGACAGCCATAGCTGTCCGGCTGGCCTTTAATTTAGCCACAGCAGCCTCCATGGAGAAACGCTTTTGTGTGTCCTTGGCGATAGCCGCCTTGTAGACGAGGTAGCGAGCCGCTTGGATTTCAGTCTCCATGTCAGCCAGCTTAAATTGCGTATTTTGGAACTTGGCTAAAGGACGGCCAAATTGTTTTCTCTGCTGGACATAGGCAACGACCTTGTCCAGGGCCCCTTGGGCAATCCCCAGGGCCTGGGCAGCAATCCCGATACGGCCTCCATCGAGGGTTCCCATAGCGATGCCAAAGCCCTTCCCCTCTTGACTTAAGAGGTTTTCCTTAGGAACATGGCAGTCAATGAAAATGAGTTCGCAGGTAGAAGAGGCGTGAATTCCCATCTTGGCCTCAGGCTTACCGAAGGTGAAACCTGGAGTGCCTTTTTCTACGATAAAGGCCGACATCCCCCGGGTCCCCTGGCTGGGATCCGTGAGGGCAAAGACGACATAGGTATCTGCCTTGCCAGCATTCGTGATGAAGATCTTGCTCCCGTTGAGGATATACTCATCTCCAACCAGCTCAGCCTTGGTCTGGACCCCACCGGCATCGGTACCGGCCTCAGGCTCTGTCAGAGCAAAGGCCCCGAGCTTTTCACCCTTGGCTAGGGGGGTCAAAAACTTTTCTTTTTGTTCGGTCGACCCATACTTATCGATGGCTCCGCAGCAAAGGGAGGTGTGGGCCGAAACGATGACGGCGGTCGTCGCACAGACCTTGGCCAACTCTTCTACCGCAAGGACGTAGGTTAGGGTGTCGCAGCCTTGACCACCGAACTCCTTGGCATAGGGGATTCCTAAGAACCCATATTTTTTCATCTTTGCAACGGTCTCATCAGGGAATCGCCCTGTTTCATCGATTTCCTGAGCTAAAGGCTCCGCCTCTTTTTGGGCAAACTCCCGAAAGAGCTGCTGGGCCATGGCGTGTTCTTTACTTAAGTTAAAATCCATGTTATCTCCTGTTTCCAAAGGATTATTTGCTTCTCTTGATTGTCAAAAGATAATTTAGTTATATTTATGGAAGCCTTCCCCGGTCTTCCGGCCGAGTTTTCTGCCTCTAACCATCTTGCGCAATAGGGTGTGGGCCCGGTATTTGCTATCGCCGGTCTCTTTGTAGAGGGTATCCATAATAGCCAGACAGACGTCCAAACCAATCAAATCTGCCAGCTCCAAAGGCCCCATGGGGTGGTTGGCCCCAAGTTTCATGGCCGTATCAATCCCTTCAGCTGTAGCAATAGATTCTGCATAGAGGCCAATGGCTTCATTAATCATGGGGATCAAGAGGCGGTTCACTACAAAGCCAGGATTCTCCTGAACGACCACAGGGGTCTTGCCCAGGTCTTCCGAAAGTTTGACAATCCGATCCACGGTCTCTTGGGGGGTATTGAGGCCTGGAATGATCTCAATAAGCTTCATCACTGGGGCCGGGTTGAAAAAGTGCATCCCGATCATGGGGCGGCTGAGCCCGGCACCGATCTCGGTAATGGACAAAGACGAGGTGTTGGAGGCGAAAATGGTCTCTTTCTTGCAAATTTTATCGAGCTCTTCAAAGGTCTTCTTTTTAATTTCCATGACTTCCAGGGCCGCCTCTTCTATGAGGTCGCAGTCCCCGAGGTCCTTATTGAGGCAGGGGGTAATCCGGTTCAGGATGGCATCGGCCTCTTCCTGGGTCATCTTTCCCTTTGCGACCCTTTTCTCAAAGCCCTTTTGAATCTTGGCCTTGCCTCCATTGGCAAAGTCCATGTTAATATCCGACAACATCACCTCATTGCCTTCCACTTGGGCGAAAGCCTGGGCAATCCCGCTGCCCATGGTACCTGCTCCGACAACTCCAATTTTCATCGCAAATTTCCTTTCTTGATCTTCTTCAAATTTCTAACAAATATTCCCGCCTCGCTTAGGGGACTTTCCCCTCTTTAGGCGGTAAAAAAAGGTGCCGTAAGCCCGGCTTGGCCAGCTTCAGCCAGGGTCCAGTCTTTCAGCACCTCCTTATGCTTAGCAACTAACGATTGTTAAACTGCTTATCCTTCCGCTTTTCTAGGAAGGCAGTCATGCCCTCTTTTTGATCTTCTGTGGCAAAGCATGCCCCAAAGAGTTTGGCTTCCAGGGCTGTCCCCTCTTCTACCGTAAGCTCCAGGCCCTCATTGATGGCCTTTTTGCAATTGCGAACCGCAATGGGAGCATTGGCAGCAATGCGGCTAGCCAATTTCATGACTTCTGCCATCAGGCTTTCTGCTGGGTAGACATCGGATACCAGGCCAATCCTGAGGGCTTCGGGGGCCTTGATATTCCGGGCTGAATAGATCAGCTCCTTGGCCTTAGAAATCGATCCGGTCACCCGGGCCAGGCGTTGGGTACCCCCGAAACCTGGGGTAATACCTAGGCCAACTTCTGGCTGGCCAAAAACAGCGGTTTCAGCGGCCAGGCGGATATCGCAGCTCAGAGCTAATTCGTTGCCCCCACCGAGGGCGTAGCCGTTCACAGCTGCAATGACAGGGACAGGGCAGGTTTCAATGGCCCGAAATACTTCATTGCCCTTTTTCCCAAAGGCCTCGCCTTCTTCCCGAGTCATCTCTTTCATCTGGCTGATATCGGCCCCTGCTACAAAGGCCTTATCCCCAGCACCAGTGATCACGACCACCCGGGTTTCGTCCAGGCTAAGAGCTTGGAAGGCCTGGTGGAGGTCTTCTAAAACATCAGAATTCAAAGCATTCAGGACGTCTGGCCGATTGATGGTAATTTGGGTAATCCAGTCTTTGGTCTCTACCGTAAGATAGCGATACGACATAGGTCCTCCTTTTTCTTAGCTTCGTTGCAAAATTCTTGGAAAAGCTCTGGGAAGATCAGTTCCCTCTAAACTTTCCTGAGAACCCTCTTCCTAGCCTTCGTACTTTTTGACGCCCATGGCGCAGCCCATACCACCGCCAATACACATGGTGGCAAGACCGGTCTTCGCCTCTTCACGCTGCTGGAGGGCATGGATTAGGGTAACCAAAATTCTTCCGCCCGAGGCACCGATGGGGTGGCCAATAGCAATGGCACCACCGTTCACGTTGACCTTTTCTGGGTCAAGGTTCATATCCTTGATGCAGGCCAGGGCTGGTGCGGCAAAGGCTTCATTCAGCTCAACGAGGTCAAACTCAGAGGCCTTGATGCCAATCTTCTTTGTCAGGTTCTCGCAAGCATAAATCGGCCCGACACCCATGATAGCAGGATCGACTCCGCCCAGGGCTCCGTCTAGCCACTCGACTTCTGGCTTGACTCCAAGCTCTTTGGCCTTTTCTTCACTCATCACGACGACGCAAGAAGCCGCATCGTTGATGGAGGAGGAGTTGCCTGCGGTGACGATACCGTCATCCTTAAAGGCGGGGCGGAGCTTAGCTAAGGCTTCTGCGGTAGAATCTGGACGGATCCCCTCGTCTTCTTCAAAGACGATAGTCTGCTTTCTCTGAGCAACTTCGACGGGAACGATCTCAGCCTTGAAAAGGCCTTTTTCTCTGGCTGCTGCCGCCTTTTGATGGCTCTTGGCAGAGAATTCATCCATGGCTTCCCGGGTAATGCCCCACTTTTCTGCAACGTTCTCAGCAGTAATGCCCATCAGATAGCCGTGGAAGGCATCTCTTAGACCGTCATTTTGCATGGTATCAATCAACTCGCCATTGCCCAGACGATAGCCGTAACGGGCCTTTGGCAGGGCGAAGGGGGCTGCAGACATATTCTCCATACCGCCAGCTACAACGATATCAGCCTCTCCGTACTTAACCATCCGAGCTGCCATGTTGATCGCTTCGAGGCTGGATCCGCAGACAATATTCACGGTCAGAGCTGGGGTTTCCACCGGGAGTCCGGCATTGATAGAAGCTTGCCGGGCCACGTTTTGTTTTTGTGCGGATTGGAGGACGCATCCCATATAGACCAGATCCACAGCTTTAGGCTCGATCCCAGTTCTCTTCAGGGCTTCGGCGATAACATATTCTCCTAATTTGGCAACAGGAACCCCACTTAAGGTTCCTCCCATTTTTCCTACTGCGGTCCGGACAGAACCGGCCAGGACTACTTTTCTACCATTCACTTCTTTTGCCATGATGATATCCTTTCATACATAGTCTATTCTGCTACCAGCGCACCCAGAGGCTCAACGTATCCATAACGGTCACGCTAACAACAAAACGCTTCATTTCTAGGAAAAAAACTGAATTTTTTCCCTAAGCCCTTCCGTATTTTAGGCGGAAAGGGCCCTTTTTGTCAACCTTTTTAATTTAGTATAAGACTAAGTTGCTAATTTTAAAAGACCTGGAAAAAGAAAAACCGTTCCCTCAAAGGATGAGAGAACGGGAAAAGAGAAAAAACAAAAAGCCTAAGCTTATGTATTTTCTTGGTCAGCATCTGAAAAAGGCGGAGGCGGGGCTGGGGCGGGAGATGGATTATTTGTGGCAGGGTGGGTAGATGGTTCTGAAGAAGCAGAAGATGGCGCTAGATGGCTAGAAATGTGGCTAGGGGAGTCCATACCTAGGTCTGGGGAGGCAGGCTGATCTGCAGAGGGCAGGACTTCATCTTGCATGAGAATTTGCATAGGTTCTTGAAAGGGCATCTCCTGGCCAGAATAGGCGTCAGGATAGAGGTCTTCACATTCGAGGAAGGCAATCTGGGAAAACTCCGCTTTATTTTGCAGGCTGAGCTCGGAAGAAACCAGGGCCAACTGGCGGTTGGGATATTGACGGGCATAGTCCACCATGGCAATGATGATCTGGTCCAAGGGATAGTCAGAACGGAGCCAAGAATAGGTCTGCTCAAAATCAGGCTCAATGGCCAGGGTCCGCAAGAGGACCCCCTGGCTGAGTGGGATACCCCGATTCAAATTGCCTTTACGGCGGAGGCGCTTCAAGACATAGATGGCTGCTTTGGCCTTAGCCGTGTCCTCGGGATGAGCCCCAGCCTTGGTGAGGGCGTCAAGATCAGCTAAAACCCGGGGCAAGAGGATGATCTGGAAAGGGATCTCCCCCAAAGTCCAGGTATGGAGAGCCGGGTTTTGCAAAAGGGCCTGGGTGTCTGGGAAAAGAACAAGAGATACGTCCACGGGATTCACGAGGGTGGAAAGGACCTTGTGGATATTGGTATAGCAATTATCAATGTTGTTGAGAAGTTGAACTGCCTCCGGAATATAGAAAGACCCATCCCGGTCCACATAGGAAGCAAGCTCATTCAAAGAATCATAGACCAGGCTCTGGCCATTGGGGGACAAATGGGGGCGTAGGAGGGCAATCTGTTCCTCTAGAAAATGAAACTCCTCCTGGAGGAGGGACATAATTCGGCGCTCGCCCATGGAAAGCTCTACCCACTCATACCGGCGGGGATCAACCTCCACCACTTCAATCACGGGGGCGTAGACCGTCATCTCCCGCCGACTATAAAAACGCAGGAGATTATTCTGTTGGTCACGAAGCTTGTCAAGGATATTTTGTAAAAGTGAGGCTGCTTTCATAGGGCTAAGGAAAGGAAGGCGCTGGGGTCCAAAACTTTAGGTCAAGGCCAAGTCAACCAAGCGGAGGTAGAGCTTGCAGGAGTTCCCCTGCTTGAGGGCCGTCAGGAGATTGGTAAAAGTCAGGGTCAAAAGTTCATCGACCGACCCATAGGACAAGATGCGGGTCAGGTTGACTGCGGGATCTGCCAGGAGGACTTCCTTGGTCATCTTGCTCAATTGATAGAGAAATTGCTGTAAGACCTTACGTCCAGCTTGGAGCTGGTTGGGGGTCAGACCGGCCTCATTCAAGAGAAAACAATTGGGATAAAGGGTCTGGGCGTGGGCCATGGCATCAAAAAGCCAGGCCATCAGGGTGCGAAAATCTTGGTGGTTGGTACAAGGCGGAGCATCCTGGAAAGCCGCATCCCAGAAACTGGCCAGGGAGGCAGCCATCAGCTCCAGATCATCTTGAAAATATTCCCCGAGATTTTGGGGATCAATCTGATATTGGGCGCAAAGCTCTTGCCCATTGATCAGGGCCGGATTCTTCCCCTGATAATACTCCCGGCTACATTTTAGAATATCTTCTTTATTTAGCTTTGGCATCTGTAAATCCTCTTTTTTCTCTTCTAATTCCACGTGAATGGCAGGCTGAGCACAAAGGGGGCAAATGGCCCAGACCTCGTAGGCTCCGTAATATGGGAAGTATAACAAAACTAGGGAATATTTGCCAAAAAGCCTCTCAGAAAGTTGGCGGTGAGAGGCGACTATTTAAAGCGGACAATGGTCACGCCCAGGTCACCTTGGTTGGGTGGGGCAAGATGATAGCTTTCGACATAGGGCTGATCCTTGAGATAGCGGTGAACAGCGGCTTTGAGGGCCCCGGTCCCCTTCCCGTGATTGATCCGAACCTCCCGCAGCCCCCCCAAGAGGGCCTTGTCCAAATAGTCCTCCAAAGCGTCCATGGCCTCCTCCATATGGCAGCCGTGCAAGTCCAATTCAGGCAAAATTTCTTGGGAAGATTTGGACATGAGGTCGCGAACCGACTGGTCGAGTGCCCCTAGGCGCTTGACCTTGCCCCGCTTGCGGACTGCTGGCTCAGGGCTTTCGTCCTCCACGACCTGAAGGGTATGGAGGGGGACGGTGATAGTGAGGGACCCATTTTGTAAAGTCACCTTCCGATCCTTGTCAGGAAGAGAAATTGCTTTTCCCTTCACCCCCAGGGACTTCGACAAATACTCCTCGCCCAGAACAATGTCTTCCGGCGCCAGGGGCCGGTCGCTCTTATTAGCTCGATAACGGACTTTTTGTTGGATTTTTTCTTTTTTCTTACTGAGTTCTCTTTTTTGGGCCAGGGATTCCTGGAGCCTAGCTGAAGAAATCTCCTTGCCCTCCTCCCGACTTTCCTGGATCATGTCTTCTAGGTAAGCTAATTTAGCCTTCATCTCGGTCTCAGCCTGGTCGATGATGGCCAGGGCCTCCTCTTCGGCGGCGGCTAGGGCCTTATCTCGGTTTTGGGCGAGTTTGGTGCGCTCAGCCTGGACCTCCCGGTTCACCCGCTCAGCCTCAGCCTTCAGGCGAGCGATCTCCTCCCGCATGGCCGCCGCCTCCTTGTGGGAGGCCTCGATGGCCACCAGCATCTTGGAGAATTCTTGATTTTCATCTTGAAGGTAGCTTTGGGCCTGATCGAGGATGGCCTGGGGGAGGTGGAGGCGGTGAGCAATGGCCAGGGCATTACTGGACCCTGGGATCCCCATCAAGAGGCGGAAAGTTGGCTGGAGGGTCTCAAGGTCAAATTCAAAGCAGGCATTTTCAATCCCAGGGGTGTTATAGGCATAGACTTTAAGCTCGGCGTAATGGCTAGTAGCAACCATGGAAGCCTTTTTACTCCGAAAATAATCCAGAATCGCCATGGCCAAGGCAGAGCCTTCCGCCGGATCGGTCCCCGACCCCGGTTCATCCAGGAGAATAAGGGTATGGGCATCAGCTAATTCGCACATATCGACAATTCTCTTTTGATGGGATGAAAAAGTCGACAAATTCTGTTCGATGCTCTGCTCATCGCCAATATCAGCCAAAATACAAGAATAGGCTGGAATCTCGGAGCTGGCATCAGCCGGAATGGCTAGGCCCGCTAGGGCCATGAGAGATAGGAGGCCCACGGTCTTCAGACAGACCGTCTTCCCGCCCGTATTGGGGCCGGTGATGAGGATCATTTGATAGGTGTCGCCCATAGACAGGGTCAAGGGGACTGCTTTATCCGCTTGCAGGAGGGGGTGGCGAGCCTTGTTCAAGACCAGGCGGGTGTCTTCCCGGATGGTCACGGGCTCAGCCCGGAGGGCCTTGGCGTAGAGGGCCTTGGCCTGAGAGACATCGAGGTCCCGGATGATGGCCTCATTCGCTTCCAGGACATCGGAGAGGTCGGCCACATAGGCTGAGAGGCGGTGGAGTATTTTCTTAATTTCCTGCTCTTCTTCGATCTGAAGATCTCGAATGTGGTTGTTCAGCTCAACCACAGCCATGGGTTCAATGAAGGTAGTGGCACCTGAAGCGGAGGCCGCATGGACGATCCCGGGAATCTCTCCCTTCTTGTCGGTTCGTACAGGGACCACGTAACGGCCCTCTTTCATGGTGACCAGCTGGTCTTGAAGAGCGGTGGGGTGGGAGGCGACAATCTTGTCCAGGGTCCTTTTGATGTTTTCTTGGGTTTGGGTAATATTCCGGCGAATTCGGCGGAGGTCAGGACTGGCCGAATCTTTTAGGTCCGTTTCATTCTCGATAGCATTGTCCAGGGTCCGGTAGAGGTCGTCCAGGGGGTAGAGGCGGTTGATCTTGTGGTAGACCTCAAAGACCCGGGCGCAGTTGGGATAGGCCTGAGGGAGGACCCTTAGGAGGTCCACGCTCATTTTAGCAAAGGAAGCAATGTCTAAAAGGTCGGCACATGAGAGGGCAAAGCCCTTTTGGGCGGCATCCAGGAGCTGAGGATCTAGCTGGTAGGGAGCGATGGGCAGGGTCCCCTGGCCATAGAGATAGGCCAGGGCATCGGCCGTATCGGCCATGGCGGCCCGGGCTGCCCCGACGGTATCTTGGACGGGCAGGGTTTTGCATACCTTCTTAGCGGCCTGGCTCGTAGCATAATTGGTGAGCTGGGCCAAAATCTTAGGATACTCCAGGCTCTCGAAGGAGCTCCGGGCCATCCGGGAAGCTGCCGGTGCGTAGGGGCTGGGAGGGGCTGAGTGTTCAGCTCCTGCCTCAGCTGTGGCTGGAGCCGCATGGTCAACGGAAGGCCTTGCGGAACCTTTGGAGCGAGAACCTGGGTCAGAGGCATGGGTTGGAGTTGATGATTGAGACAAAGACATAGATTCTTCTTTCTGCTTGAAATAGGGGACGCTAGGGCTTAGCGACGAGGGAAACTACCCGAATCTGGTCAGCCCCTAGTTTTGCCTGCAGCTGGGGGAGGAATTTCAGGTTGATCTGGTCATCTTGGGCCAAGAGGGCTCCTGTGGCAGCATCGTAGACCTCTACCAGGGTAGACCCACGGAAATAGGCCAGGGCTGCCTTCACTTCCTCTAAAGGAAATTGGGTCTGGTCGACCTTGATTTTAACGAGGACATCTGTTGCTTGAAGGGTGGCAGGAGCAGAGGCCTTTTGACCTGATCTAGGCCGACGGGCCGAGCTAGACGCAGGGTCAGCTTTAGCTTCCTCTGGAGCCTCATAGGGGGTGGAAGACTCGGCAAGGCGATCTGAACTTGACCCAATGGGGCGTCCTTCCGTAGTGTTAGACGATCGGACTTCCCTAGTGCCAGACGTAATGCCAGACGTAGTGCCAGACGATTGGACTTCCGTAATGGCAGTCTGTCGACCTTCAGCCTCCACGGCCAGGCGATCGAAGGAAGTGCTTTGGCTGGTCCGTTGGATCTTTTTCAGTCCTTCCATGATTTTTTCCTGGTAGTCAGTTAAAGCTGGCTGCCCATCCGGGGTCAGGGCCAGGGCCTCGACCTCCTCCAAGAAGACCTTCACCTCCTCATCCTCCCGAGAAGAAATTCGTCCCCGGACAAGGAGAATGCGTCCTACCGCCAATAGGTGTTTGACCTTGCTATAGACCCGGGCAAAGCAGACTGCTTCCACCTCCCCGGCCCCATACTCCAAGGTCAAAAAGGCCATCTGCTCCTGGCGTTTGGTGACAAAGTCTCGCTTTGCAAGGACACTGACCAAGAGGTAGAGGTCCTTCTGGCTCAGGAGGTTTCGGGTCTCCACAAAGTGGACTTGGTCCTGGGGAGCCGAATCCAGGAGGCCCTCCTCCTCATCCTCACCTCCGCCCAGGGGAACCATACCAAAATCGCCATTGGCGGCATCCAGGGCTTGGGTCAGGGCCTCCTCCGAGTCCTGAATGAGGGGGAGGCGGGCATAGGCCCCAAAGGCGTCCAGGGGGTGGCCGGTGACATAGATTCCCAGGGTCTCCTTCTCCAGACGAATGCGCTCACTCAAGGGCAGTTCCGGAAGGTCTCGGTACTGAGGCTCCTGGGTCTCCTCCCAGGCCGCCAGCTCCTCGGGGGCCTCCATCTGGAAGAGGTCCAGGAGGCTCATCTGCTCAAAACCAGGGTCCGCCTTGGGCTTTTGAGGGCGCTTGGCAAAATCATCAAAAACATCCAACATCTGCGAGCGGGGAATCCCAAAGCTATCCAGGGCAGCCCCATAAATCAGGCCTTCCATCCCTCGCTTGGTCAAAGAGCCCCCGTAACAGCGAGACAAAAACTTACCAAAAGTCGGGAAAGGACCATGCTTCTTCCTCTCCGCCACCAAATCCTCCGCTGCCCCCAGGCCCAGGTTTTTAATCCCAGCCAGGGCAAAACGGATCGCATCCCCCTCCTTGGTAAAGCGAACCTCGCTCTTTTGAATATCGGGCGGGAGTATTTGTATCTGAAGATTGGAACAGGCCTCTGCATAGGTGGCTGCCTTTTTCTGGTCGCCCAGGAAACTGTTCAGCATGGAAGCCATAAACTCAACGGGATAATAGTGTTTGAGCCAGGCCGTCTCATAGGCCAAAATAGCATAACCGGTGGCGTGGGCCTTGTTGAAGGCATAGCCGCCGAAGTCGATTAGGGCGTCGAAAATGGCATTGGCCGTCGACTCCTGGATGCCCCGGGCCAGGGCCCCCTCAATGGGGTCACCCTTGGGAGAAGTTCCCCCATGGAGGAAGGTTTCCCGGTAGTTTTTGATAACTTCCGGCTTTTTCTTACTCATGGCCTTACGGACATTGTCAGCCATTCCAGGGGTAAAGCCCGCCAGGACTCGGACCGTCCGCATGACCTGCTCTTGGTAGATGATACAGCCGTAAGTATCCTTGGTAATCTCCTCCATGACAGGGTGTAAATAGGTAATTTTGTCTGGATGGAGGCGATTTTGTACAAATTGCGGAATTTGTTCCATGGGGCCGGGGCGGAACATGGAGATCCCGGCGATGATGTCCTCGAGATTGCGGGGCTTCATATCCTTAATGAAGGCCGTCATCCCCTGGGACTCCAGCTGGAAGACCCCCTCTGTCTTCCCCTCGCAGAGGTCCTGGAAGACGGCCGGATCGTCAAAGTGCCCGGTACGAAAATCAGGCAAGTCCTTCCCCTGGTCCCGGACCATATCCTCACAGTCCTGGATCACGGTCAGGGTCCTCAGGCCCAGGAAGTCGAACTTTAAGAGCCCAACCTCTTCCAAATAATCCTTTGTGTACTGGACGACCACTGTCCCATCCTTTTGGGCCAAGGGGGCGATATCGGAGATGGGGACGGCTGAGATGATAATCCCCGCCGCATGGGTAGACGAATGGCGGGGGAGGCCCTCCAATTTATAGCAAATATCCAAGACCTCTTTAACTTCCGGGTCGGTCTCATAGGCTTTTTTGAGGTCTGGATTGGCGGTCTCCGCCTTCTCAAAGGTTGGACTGACCATGACCGGGACCTCCTTGGCCAGGCGGTCAGCAAATTGATAACTCTTGCCCATGGCCCGGCAGACATCGCGGATGACCGCCCGGGGGGCCAGGGTCCCAAAGGTGATGACCTGGGCCACGCAATCCTTCCCGTATTTGTCGGTCACATAGTCGATGACCTCCTGGCGGCGCTCGTAGCAGAAGTCCAAGTCAATATCAGGAAGACTCACCCGGTCGGGGTTGAGGAAGCGCTCAAAATACAGGCCATAGTGGATGGGGTCAATATTGGTAATCGACAGGCAGTAGGCGACCAGGGAGCCTCCGCCCGAACCCCGGCCCGGCCCCACGGCAATCCCCTGGCCAAGGGCATAGCGGACAAAATCACTGACAATCAAGAAATAGTCATTGTAGCCCATGTCATCAATGATCTTGAGTTCGTGGTCCAGGCGGTCCTGGTAGGTCTTTTTCAAATCCTCCAAGTCCACTCCCCCTTGGAGGTCGCTAGCAGGCAGGTGCTTCAGTTTTTCCTCCAGACCGGCCTGGCTCTGTTTGCGGATATAGTCCCGGCTCGACTCCCCAGTTTCCGGCACAAATTTCGGCAAATAAAGCTTGCCAAACTCCTGGCGGGCCTGGCAGCGGTCGGCAATGATTTGGGTGTTGTCAATGGCTTCGGGAAGATTTGGGAAGGCTGCCCGCATCTCCTCCTCGCTCTTCATATAAAGGTCGGCCCCCGCCATGGTCATCCGGTTGCGATCGTCCAGCCGCCCCCCAGTCTGGAGGCAAAGAAGGATCTCGTGAGCTGCCTCATCTTCTTTTTTCAGATAGTGGCAGTCGCAAGTAGCCACCACTGGAATCCCGAGCTTTTTGGCCACCTGGGTCGCCGCGATATTGTACTCAGCCTGCTCCTTGAGCCCGTTGGCCTGGAGCTCAATGAAATAGTTATCCTTGCCAAAGATGTCAATGTACTTTTGGGCAACCGCCGTCATGGCCTCCAGGTAGGAATCAGCCGACGAAGCCGCATAGGTCCTCGCCAGCTCCCCAGCTAAGCAGCCTGATAAACAAATAATCCCGCTCGCATGGTCTCTCAGCAAGGCCTCATCGATCCGGGGTTTGTAATAGAAGCCCTCGAGCCAGGCAGCTGAATTGAGTTTGATGATGTTGTGCCAGCCCTCATCGGTCTCCGCAAGGAGAGTCACATGGTAGCGATTGTTGGCAAGGTTCAGAACTTGGCCCCGCTGGTCCTTATTATAGTATTCATCCTTGTCGACCTCCCGCTTGCCCTTTTGAAAACGGTCCTGGGTCAAATAAAACTCACAGCCCAAAATTGGATGAAGGCCCTTTTGGGTCAAGGCTTTCGAAAAGGCCGGAACGGCAAAAAGGACCCCGTGGTCCGTGATAGCACACGAAGTCATGCCAAGCTCCACCAGGCGGTCCGCCAGGTCATCGATCCGGATGGCCCCGTCCAAAAGGCTGTATTCCGTATGGAGATGAAGATGGGTAAAAGCCACAGAAAACCCCCTTTACTAGCGGTCCAGCAAAGCTTCGACCTTTTTCACCACCTTATCGACTACCTTGTCAAGAAGGTCCTGAGCCTTGGCCTGGTCCTTATCATAGAAACCAAAGTAGATTTTCAGCTTAGGCTCGGTCCCCGAGGGGCGAATGGCCAGCCAGTTGATATCCTGGAAGGTGAAAATTAAAACATTGGACTTAGGCAGGTCCAGGGTCGTCTTTTCTTGACTTGCGAGGTCCAGTTTGGTCCCCATTTGTACATCTTCCAGGACCCGGACCTGACAGCTCGGATCTATCTCAACGAGGTCAGCCAGGAAGGCCCCTCCCTCTTCACGGATGGTCGCCATGGCCTCCCGGATCCGATCCTGACCGTCTTTGCCCTCCCGGACCAGGGAAACCGTCTTCTCCGCCGCATAGGCGTATTTCTGGTAGAGGTCCTCGAGGAAGTCCACCAGGGTCTTCCCCTGGGCCTTGGCCACGGCCGCCATCTCGCAGATCAGCATGGCCCCAAAGACTGCATCCTTATCGCGGACATCCTGGCCCGACAGGAAGCCAAAACTCTCCTCATAGCCAAAAATAAAACTCTCGTCGCCTTCGTCCGTGTGCTCCTTAATGGTCTCAGCGATAAACTTAAAGCCCGTCAGACACTGATAAAACTTGGCCCCCCAAGCCTCACAGATCTTCTGCGAGAGACGGCCCGAGACGACCGTACTCACACAATAAGGCTTAGCAGGTAAAATCCCGAGCTCGGTTTTGGTTGCGAGCAAATATTCCATCATCAATTGCCCAATCTGGTTGCCCGACAGGATATGGTCTTCGCCCTGGACATCGGCCACGATGACCCCCAGGCGGTCTGAATCTGGATCAGTAGCAATGACCAGGTCGGCCTTTTCCTGGTGGAGGAGGTCCACCGCCAATTGCATTGCTTCCGGATATTCCGGATTGGGATAGGAGGCGGTAGGGAAGTCTCCGTTGGGTAGGGCCTGCTCTTCAGGAATGAAGATCTGGGTAAAGCCCAGGCGACGCAAAATCCGCTCTACCGGCTTTTTACCAGACCCATAGAGGGGAGTATAGACGATCTTGAGCTTCCCAGCTGCTTCTTGTAAGGCCTCACGGTTGAGAGAAAGTCCTTCCACCATGGTCAGATAGGCCTCATCCCAGGCCTCCCCCAGCCAGTGCCAGAGGATGGAGGTCTGAGCCTCTAAAAGGCTGGGCAGGGCATCCAGGACATGGGCATAGTCGGCTTCCATAAGAGCCGCAACCTTGGCGGCCGGTTCCGGGCCCAACTGGGCCCCATCCGACCCATAGACCTTAAATCCATTGTAGATCTTGGGGTTGTGACTAGCCGTAATCATGATGCCCCCGGCTGCTTTATAGTGGCGGATGGCAAAGGAAGTCAGGGGAACTGGGTGGAGCTCCGCAGCAAAATAGACCCGAATCCCAGCATGGATGAGGATCCGGCCAGACAACTCAGCAAAAAACCGAGAGTTATTCCGAGAATCGTAGGAAATAACCACTCCTGCCGCCTTGGCCTCTTCCCCTAGGCCAGCAATATAGGCCGCATAGCCCTTGGCGGCTCGGCCGATGGTAAAGGCGTTCAGGCAATTCGACCCCGGCCCCATCGTGCCCCGGAGGCCTCCAGTGCCAAACTGTAATTCTTCCCAAAAGGCGTTTTCAATCGCCTGGGGATCCTTGCCCATCTCCTCCAAAGTCTTACGATCCTCGTCGCTGAGGGGAAAGTCCTGGAGCCAATGCTCATATCTCTGTCTTGCTTGTGACATGTCAACCTCCTTAGGCTGAAGGCACATTGAGGCAAAGCCCCGCTCCAGCCACTTTCCCCTATTTTACCAGAAAAAGCCCTTTCCTGCTTTCCTGACTCAGCGGCCAAGGCGGGAAAAGGCCTGGAAGGGGTCGGTAAGAGTCCGGCGAGTGGCTCAGCAGCCTAGAGGTCCGCCGATCCCGCCAATTCAATCAACTCATCCCGCAAGAGAGCTGCCTCCTCAAAATCCAGACGCTTGGCGGCCGCTTCCATCTGCTTCCGGAGGCGCTGGAGCATTTGTGCCCGTTCTTGGGGATTCAGCTCGGCAAAGACCTTGGCCCCCTTCTTACCCTTCTTCTTGCCCCCTTGCTTAGCCTTCGCCACGGCCTTCTCTGCTGCATATTCTGGGTCCTCCTCAGCAACCTTGAAGCCTGTATCCTTGATTTCACGGAGCTCTTTTTGGACAGACTTAGGCGTAATATTGTG
>ERZ1673752.620-NODE-620-length-59504-cov-6.335985_pt1 | contig 59504 bp, 44 predicted proteins | sample MGYA00580195_ERZ1673752 | MGnify/ENA primary metagenome ERZ1673752 (study PRJEB41218, sample SAMN15661744) | gut metagenome | host: Homo sapiens | place: Canada: London | collected 2015-08-20/2019-03-30 | study: EMG produced TPA metagenomics assembly of...
TATTTGTTTTTTTGTATTTTTATTTTTAATTTTTGTAATGTTTTTTTAATCTTAATAAAAAAAACCTAATCCATTTTTTGGATTTTAGGTTCTTTTTAGTTTTTTTATTTCTTTTTCTTTTTTTATTGTTTTCTATTTTTTTTGTTTATTACTTTTTATATTTAATATCTAAATCTATTTTTATTCCTTCTTTATTATAAAAATCATTATATATTGTATATTGTCCATCTTTAACATAATTTAAATAAATTGCAGCATCATGAGTTTCTCCTTTTTCAAAAGCTCCTACTTCATTTAATTGAGAACTTATATTATAAAATTTGTCTTTATTTAAACATTCTTTATTACCATTTATATCTAAATATTTAAAATTATAGTCTTCTACTTTTGTAAGTACTTTTTCATCTGGAGAGTATATTACTATATCATAGTTATTAAGGAGATCATCTTGAAATTCAAATTTTCTAGCTTCATTAGATATATTTTTTATTTTTACTGGTATTTTTATTATTTTGTCTTTTGTTTCTTTATAGCTTTCTTTATCTCCTAAACTATGTGGAAGTTCCCTTGTATATGTTTTTACAAAAGAATAATCTTTACCGAAAATATATTCAAAGCCTTCATGTTCTATTTTATCTCCAAGTTTATATGTTTTTTTTTCTACTTTTTCTTCTTTTTCTTCATCTTTATTTTCTTTTTTGTCTTTTTCTTTTCCAAGTTTTTGTTTTAATTCTTCATTTTCTTTATTTATTTCTTTTAATTCTTTATTACTTCCCATCAATACTAGTGCAGGATTAAAGAAATTATATCCTGAAGCAATTATTACAATAGAAAGCACAGACAATACAATTATTTCAGTTATTAATAATTTTTTATTTTCTTCTTTTTCTGCTTTAGTTTCATCTTTATTTTCATCTGTTTTTTTCTCTATTTTTTCTTCTTCTTTTTTATTTTCTTCCATAACTTACCTTTCAAATTTTATTTTTTATCTTTTATTTCAAAATCTAAAGAAATAGACGCTTCATTTTTTGATAAACCTTTTAGCACTATTCTATATTTTCCATCACCAGCATATGCAATATATTTATGCATTTTAACCTTTTTATCTTTTTTATTCTCGCTATTATCTTTTTCATCTTTTTTTTCTATATTTGTTATTCTTTCACCATCATTCATATTTTCTTTTTGCACTTCAAACTCTAGATTTAATTCATCAGGTTTATATAGTTTGCTTTCAAGTTCATATTCTATTTTTATTACTTTCTTTCCATGTTTATCTATCATATCTGAAGGAACATTAGAAAAATTAAAATTATTACTATCTTCATCAATTAAAGCAGCTGATGTAAATTTCACTTTTTTATCTATTAAATTAATTTCATCACCAATATTATATTTATATATATAATTTTTATTTTTCTTTTCTTCCTCTTTCATTCTTTTAGCATTTTCTTCCTCTTCTTTTTCTTTTCTTTCTTTTTCTTCTATTGCTTTTTTAGTTTCTTCTTTATTTTTCTTAGCTTCTTCAATTTTAGTATCTAAATTTTCTTTTGCTTCTTTTTGTTTAATAATCCCAAAAATTAAAGCTGCTATAATTGCAATCATTATTATACATATTAATACATCTCTTGCAATTCTTTTTCCGCGACCCTTTTTCATAAGTTCTCCTTTTTTTATTTTTATTTTATATTTTTGTTATTTTATTTGTATTTTCTTTCTTCTCTTTTTTATATTTTTATCTTACATTATATCATTTTTTTATTAAAGTAATATCCTTAAAATTATCTTCCTGATCAATTGTTATTTCTTCTTTTTTAGAAAGCTCTAAACTTCCTAAAAAAGCAGCTATAACTTCACCTTTAGGCTTTTCTTTTAAAGAAAAAACTTTATTAAAAATTAACTTATTATTATTTTTAAAACTATTTAAAATCTCTGAAATCTTTTTCTTAACAGAAAACTTTTCTCTAACTGCAAGTTTTTCTACATTTTTGCTATTTTCATTTTTTTTATTTTTATTATCTTCTAAAATATTTCCATAAATATCTGAGATTAGGAAAATATCGTAGGTTTTATTAAACTCTCTTTTAGGAAGCTCTATATCTTCTTGCCCCTTTGTTACTCTTCCTACATTTTCCTCATATGCATTTATAAAGTTTGGTAAATTTTCTTTATATTTTTTATACTCAATAATCTTACTTACCAAATCTTCTTCACTCATCTCTTCATCTTCTTTATCTTTTGGAAGTAATTCTTTCGACTTTATATATACAAGTTTAGCTGCCATCTCTATAAAATCGCTACCTATTTCCATATTATATTTTTCATATCTATTTATTATATCTAAATAATCTTTAGCAATATCTAATATTTTTATCTCAGTTATATCCATTCTTTTTTTATCTATTAAATAGCAAAGAAGATCAAGAGGACCTTCAAAATTTTCTAATTTAATATTTAATTTTTCTTTTCCACTTGATTCTTCTATATTTTTTTTATCTTCCATAATCACTCTTCTTCAAATTTTTCTAATGCATTTCTTATATTAATGCCATCAAAACCTTTTCTATATAAATAATTTAAAACCTTTTGTCTATCTTGATTTTTTCTCTCATTTAAAATTTTAAAAACTAAATCTTGTTCATAATTATCTAGCTTTTCTTCTAAACTATCTAAAGCTTTATATATATACTCTTCAGGCACACCTTTTTCTTTTAATTTCATTTTAAGTTCAAACTTAGAATTTCTCTTAAACTTTATAGCTTCTTCTAAAAAAGTTTTAGCAAAAACTTCATCATTTAATATATTATTATCTTTTAAATATTTTAAAATCTCATCAAAAGCTTTTGAGCTTATATCTTGAAATTCACTTTCAAATCTTCTTAAAACTTCCTGCTCTGTTCTCATTTTATACATTGCATATTTTATAACTTTTGGCTGCAAAATATTTAAATCATATAAATCTTTTTTAGATAATTTCTCTTCTCTTACTTTTTCTAATTCTTTTTCAAAACTACTATCTAACATATTATTCTTCTACTTCTTTGTTTTCTTCATTTTCTTCATCTTCATATTCTTTTTCTAAATGTTTTTCTTCAGCCATATTAATATAACCTGTAGCTTCTCTTGCTTTTTGTCTAACCTCTTCTTCAATAGTCTTTTTAATTTCTGGATTTTTATCTAAATACTCCTTAACTTTTTCAACGCCTTGACCTATTTTATCTTCTTTATAGCTATACCATGAACCAGATTTATCTATTATATCAAAGTCTACTGCAAGATTAATAAGTGTAAGTTCATTTGAAATTCCCTCTCCAAAGTACATTTCAACAAGAACCTCTTTAAATGGTGGAGCAAGTTTGTTTTTAACTATTTTAACTTTAGTCATATTCCCTATTTGTTCTTTACTTTGCATAATTTTTTCGCCTCTTCTAATTTCCATTCTAATTGATGAATAGAATTTAAGAGCACGACCACCTGGAGTAATTTCTGGCGAACCATAAACAACTCCAACTTTTTCTCTTAATTGATTTATAAATATTATGCTTGAATTTGTTTTATTTACATGTCCTGCAAGTTTTCTTAAAGCTTGTGACATAAGTCTTGCTTGCATAGCAACTTGTGTTGCACCCATAACTCCATCAAGTTCTGCCTTTGGAACAAGTGCTGCAACTGAGTCAATTATAACTAGGTCAACTGCACTACTTCTAACTAATGCTTCTGCTATTTCTAAAGCTTGTTCTCCATTGTCTGGTTGAGATACTAAAAGTCTATCTATATCTACACCTAAATGTTTTGCATATATTGGATCTAATGCGTGTTCTGCATCTATAAATGCAACTTCTCCGCCTTGTTTTTGAGCCTCTGCACAAATATGTAGTGCAAGAGTTGTTTTACCAGATGATTCTGGACCATATACTTCTGTTATTCTTCCTTTTGGTATACCTCCAATTCCAAGTGCTAAGTCTATAGCTAGATTTCCAGTAGGTATAACTTCTATTCCAGAAACATCATGTTCACCAAGTCTCATTATGGCACCTTTTCCATAATCTTTTTCTATTTTTTTAAGTGTTTCTTTTAACGCTTTTTCTTTTTCTGCTTTTGTATTTACTTCTTTTACTTCTTGTTTTTCTGCTTTTTTTGCCATATTTTTCCTTTCATATTTTAACTTTCTATTCTTATTTCATTATATATTTTTTTAAAAAATTATCAAGTAGATAACATAATATTTACTTTCTATAACTTTTTTCTATATTTTGAAAAATATTATTTAAATTTAAATTTCCTTCTAAATTAAGCCCAGTTGATATTAGAAAATTTATCTTATTTCTATAAAGAGGTATAAATGGTACTTCATCCATATATATTTCTTCTATTTTTTTATATATTACTTTTATTTCTTTTGACATTTCATCCAAGCCTTCATTTATACTATTTGAATCTTGTATTTGTTTTAAAAGCTCCAAAATATTTGGATTTATATAATTAAAATAATTTTTTTCACCTAGAAAATTTGAAATATCTGGATTAAAAGAATTTCTTACAGACATAATAGCTATATTGTATTTTTTATCTAAAATATCTTTTTTGTAATCTTCTTTGTCTTTTAAAGAAATCACCATCTTTATTCCAAAATTTTCCATTTGTCTTTTAATCATTTCTGCACTTTTAATATTATTTGCATCTCCTTTGTTCACTAAAATATTAAGAGCAAGCTCATTTTTTCCATCCATCCATTTTCCTTCTTTTTGAACAAAACCTGCTTTTTCAAGTAATGTTTTAGCTTGTCCTAAATTTTTTTCAAAAGAAATTTCTTTTGAATATGCAAAACTACCATAATCTAAAATATATGAAGAATCCATTATAGATTTATTTAATTCATTTAAAATAATTGGTATATCTAAAATATATGAAATAGCCTTTCTAAATTCTTTACTATTTATTTTTTCACAATTAAAAGCAAGAAAAGTAAAATCTCTTCCTTTTTTAGACGACTGAACATATCCATAATTTCCTAAAAAACCTTCAAGATCATTTTTTTCAGTTTCTAATGCATCAATTTCACCAGATTTAAAATCTCCATATAAACTCTCCCCTGATGAAAATCTTTTAACTATTATCTCTTTTATATATGGTTCTTCTTTTTGTCCTGTTTCCACTTTATATTCAAAATAATTTGGATTAAGTTTAAATATTAAATTATTATTTTCAACTTTTGAAAGAAAATACTTTCCTATTCCATGTGGTACTCCATATTTTTTAGCATCTTTAAAAAGTTTATTATCTGTTTTTTTAAGAATAGGGAATGTTAAATTATATACAAAAAAAGGATCTGGTTTTGAAAGAATTATAGAAAATGTTTTATCATCTAAAATTTTAAGTTCATTTATATTTTTAACATTATCTCCATAAACTCCTCCAAACTCTTTTATCTTTTCTATAGTAAATGAAACATCTTCAGAACTTAGTTTTTCTTCCATTCTATTCCATTTAACATCTTTTAACTTTATTTGGTATTCTAAATTTTGTTTCTTTTCTATGCTTTCTGCAAGAAGCAGTTTTGGCATATAGTTTTCATCAAGCTTTATAAGCCCATCATAAAAAAGACTTGACATGAATCTTACATATCTATTTTTAGAATAAATTGGATTAAATGTATCCAAATTTAAAACAGCTAATCTTAAATCATTTTTTTTAACAATTTTTTCTTCAGCTTGTTTTGCATTTTTTGTATTTTTATTCTCTTTATATACATATGTTCCTGCAAGTATAGAAATTATAATTATGGCTAAAATAAAAATTGATCCTGCAAATTTATTCATCTTAAATCCTTTTTCTCAAAATAAAAGAAGCATTTCTGCTTCTAATATACATTTAAATATTTATTCTTTCAATGCTATATGCAAAACCATTGTCATCTAATTTCAAAACAATTCCGGAAACTTTCATATCACCTTTCATCTCTGGTGCATATCTTTCAGGAATACATTTTAAAAATCTTTTAATAGCAATATCTTTTTTCATTCCCAAAACAGAATCCTCTATACCTGTCATCCCTATATCTGAAATATATCCTGTTTTACCTTTTAATATTTTTTCATCTGCTGTTTGAACATGTGTATGTGTCCCAAAAACAGCACTTACTTTACCATCTAAAAAATATCCCATTGCTTTTATTTCTGCTGTAGCTTCTGTATGAAAATCTACAATAATATATTTAATATCCTCATCCATTCTTTTTAATATTTGAGCTATTTTAGTAAATGGATTATCTGATAATATATTCATAGATACTCTACCTATTAAATTTATAACTGCTATTTTTTCTTTTTTACCATTAATATCTTTTTCAAAAACTTGTATTCCTTTACCAGGAACACCTTTTGAAAAATTAGCTGGTCTTAAAACTTTCTCATTTTTAACTATTTCAAATGCATCTTTTTTTCCCCATGTATGATTACCAAGAGTATATGCATCAATATCTAAACTATTTATTTTATTAAAATCATTTTTAGTTACTCCTGTTCCTGATGCATTTTCTATATTAGCTATAACAAAATCTATTTCATATGCATTTTTAATATATTCAAGTTTCTCTTCTAATGCTTTAATTCCTGGTTTTGCAACAACATCACCAATACAAAGTATATTCATTTTTTCTCTTTCTAATTTATATATTTAATATTTTATCTATTAATTTATCTTTATCTAAAAACTCTTCCTCAGATCCATCTTCCATATTTTTTAATACATAATTTCCTTCATTTACAAAAATTGAAAAATCAAATTCTAATTTAGAAGCTTTTTTAAGACTTGCTCTTATAGATCTTCCTAAAAGATCTTGTTCTACTATAATTCCTTTTTCTCTTAATTTACTTGTTATTTCATAAGCTTTAGGAAAATCCTCAGTTATAACAAAAAACTTTTTAGATTTATCTTTAAAATCAATGTCCTTATCTTTAATAATTCCCATAACTCTTTCAACACCAATTGCAAATCCAACTGCTGGAACTTTTTCTCCACCTAAAACTTCAGAAAGACCATCATATCTTCCTCCACCTAATATTGCAAGCCCGTCTTTATCTAAGATTTCAAAAACTGTTCTTGTATAATAATCAAGACCTCTTACAATTTTATCATCTATTTCAAATTTAACATTTGAGCTTTCTAAAAGTTTTTTCAAATTTTCAAAATGTTTTTTACAATCATCACAAAGATAATCTAAAATACTTGGAAGTTCTTCATTTTCTTTTTTATCATGTTTATCTTTACAATCTAAAACTCTTAAAATATTTGTATCATATCTTCTTTTACAATCATCACAATATGAACTGATTTTTTCTTTTAAAACTTCTTTTAATTTTTCTTTATATTTTTCTCTACAAACAGGACAGCCAATACTATTTATTTTTAAAATAGTATCATTTGAAATTCCTAATTTTTTAAGAATCTCAAAAGCTAAATATATAACTTCAAAATCTGCTTCTGGTCTATCTGAACCAAAATACTCAAGTCCTATTTGATTAAACTCTCTTTGTCTTCCTTTTTGAACATTTTCATATCTATATATTGGTATCAAATACCATAGTTTTTTAGGAGATGGAAGACTGCTCATTCCATTTTCAAGATATGCTCTAACTGCACCTGCTGTTCCTTCTGGTCTTAATGTTAAAGATCTATCTCCTTTATCTATAAATGTATACATTTCTTTTTGTACAATATCTGTATCATCACCTACACCTCTTGAAAAAAGTTCTGTAAATTCAAAAACTGGTGTTTGAAGTCTTCCCACATTTGCTTTTTCAAATGTTTCTTTTGCCGCTTTTTCTATATATTCAAAAATCTCCATCTCTTCATCATACAAATCTTTTGTACCTCTTGGCCTTTTTATCATAAAATCCTTCTTTCTTTATCCTCTTTTTCTATCAACATATATAACAGAATTAATACTTTTTAATTTATTAATAATTTTATTTAATGCCTCTGTGTTTTTTACAACTATTTTTATTTCTATAATAGTACTTCCATCTTCTTTAGGTTTTGAATTAAAACCAGTAAGCTCTATATTTTCTTTTTCTATTTTTTCTATTATTTCTTTAGCTAAATTTTTTCTTGAACTTGTTATCATTTCAAGTTCTACAGTATAATTTTCTTCTGGATTTTTAATCCAATCCACATTTAAAACTTTATATTCATTTTCTAATAATTTTCTTGCATTTAAACAATTTTTTCTATGTACTGTAACACCTCTTCCTTTTGTTATATAACCAAATATTTCGTCACCTGGAACCGGCTTACAGCATTTTGCAAGAGTTATAAGTACATTATCTATTCCTGGTACATATATACCTTCTTTTTCTGTAAATACTTTTTTTGTTTCTTGTATTTGTTCTTCTTTTAATTCTTTTAATTTTTCTTCAAATATTTTATCTTTATTTTCTTCTAAATACCTTGCTTTTAAATGAGTTATAACTCTTGAAGGCTTAACACCTCCAAAGCCAATTGCTGCAAATAAATTATCTGTATTTTCAAAACCTAGTTTTTTAGAAATTTCACTTAGCCAATCTAAAATATATATTGATTGAAAATCTATTGGTAATTTTTTAACTTCTTTAATTAATAATTCTTCTCCACGTTTTTTATTTAAATCTTTATTTGCTTTTTTAAACCACTTTTTTATTTTATTTTTAGCACTTGGAGATTTAACTATATTTAGCCAATCACTTGATGGTCCTTTTGATGTATCTGAAGTTATAATCTCTACAATATCCCCATTTTCAAGTTTAGTATCTATTGGTACCATTTTTGTATTAATTCTTGCTCCAATCATTTTATTACCAATAGCCTCATGAATTAAATATGCAAGATCAATAGGAGTTGAACCTTTTGGTAAATTCTTTATATCTCCTGCTGGTGTATATACATAAACTTCATCTTCAATAAGTTCTACTTCAAGCTGATCCATAAATTCATCTGGGTCTTTTGTATTTACTTGCCAGTCTATCATATCTCTAACCCATTTTAATTTATCTTCTTTTACTTGAACAACAGTTTTTTTGCCTTTGTAATTTGCTTCTTTATATGCCCAGTGTGCTGCAACACCAAATTCTGCAACTTCATCCATTTCTTTAGTTCTTATTTGAATTTCAAATGGCATTGAATCCTTTTTTTGTTTAAAAGAAATTTTAGGTATAACTGTTGTATGTATTGATTGATACATATTTTGTTTAGGTACTGCAATATAGTCTTTAAAACGTCTTGAAAGTGGTACATATGCTTCATGCATAATTCCTAAAACTTTATAGCACTCTTCAACTGTATCTACAATTATTCTAAATGCAAATATATCATAGATTTGATCTAGATCTTTTCCATCTCTTAGCATTTTTTTGTATATACTATAGTATTTTTTTACTCTTCCTTGTACATTTGCTTTAACACCATATTTTGCTAAATTTTTATTTATTCCAATTTTTATTTTTTCTAAAAAAGCATCTCTTTGAGTTTGCTTTTTCTTTAATGTATTTACAATTTCATAATATTTATCTGGATATAAATATCTAAAAGAAAGATCTTCAAGTTCACTTTTAAAAGAATATATACCTAATCTATTTGCAAGAGGTGCATATATATCTAAAGTCTCTTTTGCTTTTTTTATTTGTTTTTCTCTTTCTTTATATCCAAGTGTTCTTAAATTATGTAGTCTATCTGCAAATTTTATAATTATTACTCTAAAATCTTTCCCCATTGCAAGAAACATTTTTCTATAATTTTCTACTTGTGCTTCTTTTTTACTTGAATATCCTAGTTTACCAAGTTTTGTTACACCTTCAACCATCTCAAGAACGCTTTTACCTGCAAGCTCTATAATATCTTCTTTTTTTGCTTTAGTATCTTCTAAAACATCATGAAGAAGAGCAGCCTCTACTGTCTCATCATCAAAGCCTAAGTCTGCTAAGATATATGCAACATTAAGTGGGTGAATTATATAATCTTCACCAGACTCTCTTTTTTGTCCTTTATGCATTTTTTTTGCATATTCATATACTTCTCTTATTTTATTTGTATTTGTATTTTTATTGTTTTCTTTCATTTTTTTTAAAAGATCATCAATTGTTAATTCATTTTTGTTCATAATTTTCTCACTTATATTCTGTAAAATACTTTTTTCCAATCTTTAAATACTGTATTATCTCCATGTCCTGGAAGTACTAAGCAATCATCTTTTAATTTTCTTTTAAGTTTTTTTAATGTATCTACCATATATTCTGAAGACCCTCCATTTAAATCTGTTCTTCCTATACTTCCTTTAAAAATTGTATCACCTGAAAAAAGATATTCCTTACCGCTATATTCCATTAAAAGAGATATTGAATCATATGTATGACCAGGTGTTTCTATTACTTCTATTTTTAAACTTTCTTTTTTTGTAAAATCCATTTCATCATCTATACTTTTAATATTTAATACTTCTTTAATGTCTTTATCTAAAAATTTCTTTTCTCCTTCTTCAATATAAATTTTATCTTTATCTTTTACAAAAACATCTATACATTTTTGCCTGTTTTCTTCACCTAAACTACCAAGCATATTTATATTTAAATCATCTAATGCACTTTTTTCTGATGCAATTACTTTTACATTTTTATATTTTTTAGCAATTTCATCTAAATAATATATATGATCAAAATGTGAATGTGTTAAAAAAATATATTTAAGCTCTAATTTATTTTCATCTAAATACGAAAAGGCTTTATCTATTCCCCCTCCACAATCTACCATAATTGCTTTTTGTCCTTCAGATATAATATATATATTTGTATCTATAATTGGATTTCCATCTTTTATTAAATAATCTGCTATTTTTTTTATTTTAACATTTCCCATTTTTATTCCTTTTTTGTATTTTAACAAAAAACCTTTATTTCTTCCAGTTTAAAGGCTTTTGTTTTAAATAAAGAGCTGAACATTTTCAATTCCTCTAAAACTATTTATTCTAAGATTTGCATAAATGTCTATTTCTTCACCTATATTTATATCATCTAAATTTTTAAAACTTATTGCATCTATTTCTTTTTCCACATAAATTTTTTCTTTTGTTTTTAAATTTATTTTATGTCCTACTTTTTGCGTAAAAGTTATTTTTGTAATTTTAGGATATCTTACAATATTTTTAACAAATAGATTTTTAAATAAAAATATAGGTTCTTCATTTTTATTTCCAAATGGCTTTAATATTTCCATTGATTTTACTAAATCTAAACTAATTTCATTTAAGTTTAAAACATTATTATATTTTAATATTTTTTCTTCTTTTAAAACCTTTTCTTTAGATATTAAATCTTTTATTTTTTCTTCATCTTCTTTTTTAAAAGAAAAACCAGCTGCAAAATCATGTCCGCCAAAAGCTGTAAAATATTTTTTAAACTTTTCTAAAAAATTATATATATTTACATCTTGATTAATGCATCTACTTGATGCAACCATTTCACCATTATTTTTATTTGTATATATACTAACAGCTTTATTATATTTTTCAGAAACTTTAGATGCAATTATGCCTATCACACCTTCATGAAGATTTTCTTTTCCTACAAAAATATAATCATTATTATAAATTTTTTCTTCAATTATTTTTTTATCTATTTCTAAAAAACCTTCTTCAGTTAATCTTTTTCTTTCTTCATTTAAAAACTCTAATTTTTCTTTATATTTTTTTGCATAAAATATATCTTCTTCTACTAAAAGCTTTATTGCAAACTCTTCTCCCATTCTTCCGCTACTATTTATTTTAGGCACTATATAATATGCTATATCTTCTGCATTAAAATTTGGATAATCTATAAATAATTCTTTTAAGCCATTTGGAAGGTCATTAATTTTTAAATTTTTCCTACATATATTTATAATATCTCTATTTTCTTTAATAAGAGGCATAACATCACCTATTGTTCCAATTGATGCTATTAGCATTAAAATATATATATCTTTTTTGCTTAATATATTTAGTTTTTCATTTATCCCAGAAACTAATTTAAATGAAACACCTGCTCCAGATAATTCTTTAAATGGATATTTTTCTTTTTTTACTTTTGGATTAATTACTGAAAAAGCGTCTGGAATTTCATCTCCTTGTTCATGATGATCTGTTAATATTACATCTATTCCTAATTCATTTAACTTTTTTATCTCATCTACATTTTTTATTCCGCAGTCAACAGTTATTATTAAATCTATATTTTTTTCTTTAATTTCAGATATTTTATCCATACTTATCCCATATCCATCAATTAATCTTGAAGGAATCATATATGAAATATTTTTATGCCCTATTTTTCTAAAAAAGTGTATAAGTATAGCTGTTGCAGTATTTCCATCTGCATCATAATCTCCATAAATTAATATATTTTCTTTTTTATCTACCGATTCTATTATTCTTTTTACTGCTTTTTCCATGTCTTTAAATAAAAATGGTGAGTTTAAATTTTCCATTTTAGGATTTATATATTCTTCTAAATCTGTATATTTTATTCCAGCTTGATCTATAAGGCTTGCAATAATTATATTTCCTTTTAATGCTTCAGATATTTTTTTTGTATTTTCTTTATTTATTAATATTTTTTTTCTTCTCAAAACTAGCCTTTCTCTTTTTTTCCCAATTATATATTAAAATTTTAACAAAAGAATATTTCATATTCAAATATTACATTATTTTAAATTTAATAAAAAAAAAGCTGTTTTTTCTTTCATTTTTATTTGTATAATATATAATTAAATTAACAAAATAAGGGAGATATATATGAAATATAATGGCTTAAGCATTAATGAAAACGCTGTATATAGCGGAGAAGAATTTACAATAAAGTATGATAGAGAAAATTTAAAAAATTCTAAAAAAGTTTTTATTCACTATGGAACAGATGGTTGGAATAATGTGAATGAAATTGAAATGCTTAATACCCCAAACGGATTTGAAGCTAAAATAAATGTTCCTTCAGACATTTCTAAATTTAATTTTACATTTAGAGATGAAAATTCTAATTGGGATAATAATGATAATAATAATTTTGAATTTGATGTACTTCCTTCAAATAAAGATGATGAAGTTAAATATTTTGCAAATGATTTTCTTTTAAAATATACAAATAATATATCTTTTGATAACAAAAACGAAGAAAACAAAAAAGAAGATGAAAATATTACAACAAATTCAAAAGGCTTAAGTGAAGAAGACTTAGAAGAAATTAATTTCAAACATACAAAAGAAGAATTAGATAAAACAATTGAAGCTAAATTTGCTGCTCTTTTTGGAAAATTAGAAAACGAAAAAAATGAAGAATATAATTTCCAAGAAGAAGATGAAAAAGAAGAAGAATACAAACTTGTTCCTATAAAATTCACATCAGATATTCCTTATGTAAGTTTATTTAAAGAAGCAAAAGCAGAAGCTATGCTATCTTTTGAAGAAACTAAACTAAATGAAGAAGATGAAATAAAACCAATTGTATATACTTCTGATGTAAGTTTAATAGAAGTTATGAGAATGGAAGCTAATAGAAAATGGGTTCTTGCACAAGCTGAAAGAAATGAAAATGAAGAATTTGCTCTTGTTAAAGCTTTTAACCCAGTAGAAAGTTATGACAATTCTTTTATGGGAATTATAAAACAATATTTAACATCTATTGTTTCAAGTTTCAAAAAACTTATAAATATGGTTGCTGAAGATTTAAATCCAGCATCTGATTCAAATAAATAATTTCACAAAAGATAAAATAACTAAATGCACAAAAGATATTTGAAGTAAAATAAAAAGAAAAAGAAAGTAAAATTTCTTTTTCTTTTTATTATCCTATTTTTTTATTTATCTTTCTTTTATTTATTATCTTTTTATTATCAAATTTTTTATTTTTATGTATTCTTTCTTTTGTTTTTTTATTGGTTTTATTTTTCCATTTATTTCTTCTTAACTTTTTTAAGTTTTAAAAATAAAAATTGCAATAAAAAATAAGAAGTTATAATCTTCTTATTTTTTTCTGTTTTCTTTTTTTATATTTATGTTTTTTAATTTTTTTATTTTTTATCTTTCAACTTCTCTTGCAAGCACAACATGTCTTAAAGTTGAATCATCATTACATGTTGATAAAGAAATCTCTACTTTTCCATTTGTCTCTCTTGATATATATGAAGTATCACTTGGTGTCCTTGATTTTATTTCATAAACCTCATATGTTTTTACTCTTCCAGATACATCAGTTATTATTACTTTATCTCCTGCTTTTAATAAATGAAGTTTTGCAAAAAATAAATTATTTCTATAATTATGACCTAATATTGTTGTATTTCCTGGGTTATTTATTCCTCTTTGTGTATCTAATTGTGCTACTGCTATTTCTAAAGATCTTTTTGTAACTTTTTCTAGAATTGGATATTCTAAGTTTATTTTAGGTATTTTAATAACTCCAATTACATTATAGTTTTCCATTTTAACATTTTTTATTATTGATCCACTGTCTTTTCCATCAAAATTATTTGGATCATATAGATTTTTAGGTCCTTTTGTATCAAAGTCTTTTATTTTATCTTTATCTAATGCTTCATTATTATTTTGTTTTGTTGATGCTACAAATTTATCTACTACATCTTTATTTTCATCTGCTATTTTTTTGTCGTTTACAAGATTATGAATTATAATTCCTCCACCTACCATAAGTGCAACTCCAATTATAACTAATATAACTGTAAGTAATATATTATATGTTTTTTCTTCCATAATACTTCCTTTATATTTCTTTATTATATTTTATATTAACATGTGCATTTTAAAAATACATTCTTTTTTATTTTTCTTTTAGTTTTTTGTAATAAAATATTTAATATATATTTTTAATATACTTTTTCTAAAATATCCATTTTATATTTATTAAAAAGATTATTTTCTTTAAATGGTGTGTATTTAAATTCTAAATCTAAGTCTTTTGTTGGATGTTTAAACTTTAAATAATATGTAAAAAGAGCTAATTTATCTGTTTTTTTACCATATTTAAAGTATTTAGCATATTTTACATCCCCAAGTACTGGAAATCCCATTTCTTTAAGACTTGCTCTTATTTGATGTGATCTTCCTGTAATTAGATTGATTTCTAAAAGTGTTGTTTTTTCTATTTCATCTCTTGCTATAATTTTATATTCCATTTTAGACTTTTTAGCCCCTTTATCCTCTGCTTCTTTTTTATTTATAACATAAGATTTATTTTTATCATGATCTTTTAGTAAATAATTTTCAATATATTTTTTTTCATTTATTTTTCCAGGCATTATGCCTGATACTATTGTTAAATATCTTTTTTCTAAATTCTTTTCCCTTATTTCTTTTGAAAGCCTAGATGCTGCTTTTGATGTTTTTGCAAAAACCATTATTCCAGATGTTGGTCTATCTAGCCTTTGAACCATGCCTAAAAAAGCATCACCTTTTTTATTTTCTTTAATCCTTATATATTCTTTTAATATATCTAGTATATTTTCATCTTTTGAATCATCACCCTGTGTAAGCATATTGCTTGGTTTTATTACTACAAGTAAATGATTATCTTCATAAAGTATATCTATACTTTCTTTTATATATTTATCTGTATTTGATCTACATGTTTTATATTCTTCTTTTTGTCTCATTTTTTTCCTTGTTAATTAAGTTCTTTTAAGATATCTTCAGCTATTTTTTCAGTTACTCCTCTTACTTTTTTAAGTTCTTCTATATTCTTGTTTTTTATATTTTCAAGAGATCCAAATTTTATTAATAATTCTTTTTTAGTTTTTTCTCCAATTCCTTTAACATTATCTAATTTAGATTTATGTATTTTTTCTTCTCTCTTTTTTCTATGATATCTTATTGCCGCATTATGCACTTCTTCTTGCATATTTGTAAGTGCAAGCATTGTTTGAGTATTTAGTTTTATTTCTTCTTTGTTTTTTGTAATAAGTGCTTTTGTATTATGTTTATCGTCTTTTACAAGTCCAAATACAGGTATGTCTAAATTTAAGATTTCAAGTGATTCAATTATTGCATTTATTTGGTTTATTCCTCCATCTGCTATAATTATATTTGGCATTTCTCCAAGTCCTTTTTTACCTTCTAGATTATGTTTCATTCTTTTTAAAATTGTTTTCTTTGTAACTAAATAATCGTTTTGCATATTTATTTCATTAAAATTAAATCTTCTTGTAAGTTTTTTATTAATTTTACCATCTTCCATAACAATCATTGCAGAAACTGTATCACTTCCAGATATATTAGATACATCATACATTTCTATTCTTCTTGGAATTTCTTTTAATTTTAAATTTTCTTTTAAGTCTTCTAATAAATCTTTTTTGTCTTCATTTATTTTTAAACTATTTTTTGCATTTTCTTCAGCCATCTCTAAAAATTTTAATTTTTCACCAATTTTTGGTATTTTTATTTCAACCTTATATCCAGCTTGTTTTGTAAGCAATTTTTCTAAAGCTTCTTTTTCTTCAAAATCCTCTTTTACCATTATTTTATTTGGTATATCTAAAGACTCTATATAATATTGTTTTAAGAAAGAAGATATTATTTCATCATCTTTTAAGTTTTCTAAATTTTTAAATTTAAAATTTTTTCTACCTTCCATTTTACTATTTCTAACTTGAAATATTTCTATAAATATATTTATATCATCTCTTGCAAGAGCTACTGCATCTAAAGAATTATAATTGAAATTGGAGATTTTTTGTTTAACACTTATTTTTTTCATTTTTAAAATAATATCTCTTAATTCGGCAGCTTTTTCAAATCTTTTTTCTTCTGCTAATTTTTTCATTTCATCTTCTAGTTCTCTAATTATTTTTTTAAAATCCCCAGATAAGAAATGAACTAAATCATCTATTTTTTTAGCATAATCTTCTTTAGAAATATTTTTAATACAAGGCGCATCGCAAAGTTTCATTTCATAATTTAAACAAGGCCTTAGTCTATATTTAAATGGTCTTTTTGTTCTTATTCTAAATTTTTTTTGAGATATATTTATTAAATCTCTTGCAACACTTTGGAATGCAAAAGGCCCAAAATATTTAGCACCATCATTTTGTTTTTTTCTTACAATTATTAATGTTGGAAAATCTTCTTTTGTTAATTTTAAATATGGATAATTTTTATCATCTTTTAAAAGAACATTATATTTAGGACTATATTTCTTTATTAAATTTGACTCTAGTAATAATGCTTCATTTTCTGTTGTTGTAATTATATATTCTATATTATATATATTTTCAACCATTTTTTTTGTTCTTAAAATTTTTTTAGATGTATCAAAATATTGTCTTACTCTATTTTTTAGAACTTTTGCTTTTCCAACATATATTATTTTTCCATTTTTGTCCTTCATTAAATACACTCCGCTTTTTTTAGGGAGTGTATCTAATATTTTTTGTATTTTTGGATCTATTTTTTCGCTTTTCAAAATAACCTCTTAAATATTTGCATAATCTTCTTTTTTCTTTTTAAAGATCAAATTCATACTTGCTTTCATTTTTTCTGCTTCTTTACTATCTACCATTTGTGTTAAATATCCATAATCTTCTAAATCAAAGAAATCTCTTGGAGATACATTATTCATTTTTGTATTTTCATTATTTTCTTCGTCTAAAATATTTGAGTTAAAATTTAAACTAGGTGATGTATTTGCTTTAAAGTCACTAATATTTTCTGGATATTGTATTTCCTCTTTAACATTTTCTGTTTCTTGTTTTTTAAGTTCTTCTTGTTTTGTTTCGTTTATTTCTTTGGCTTTTTCTTTTTCTTCTTTTTGATCTTTATACATTTTTTCAATTGTTAGATCTTGTTTTAATTTTTCGTATTCTTCTTTAAGATCCATAAGACCTTGTTTTTCAATTATTTTTTGTGCTTCTTCTTTTACTAAATTAGCAATTTTCTTTTCTTGTTCTATTCTTAAATTTTCAAGTTCTTGTTTCCTAATTTCTTCTTTTAATCTTTCTTCTTCCTCAAATGCTTTTAATGCTTCTTCTTTTTCTTTTTTAATTTTTTCAAGCTCAAGTTCTCTTTCTTTTTGAAGTTTTAATTTTTCTTCTTCTAAAGCTTTACTTGTTTCTTCTTGTTCTTTTCTTATTCTTTCAAGTTCTAATTCTTTTTCTTCTCTTAATTTTTGTCTTTCACTTTCTAAAGCTTCTGCTTGCTCTTTTAGTTTTCTTGCTGTTTCTTCTAGTTTACTTGCTTCTTCAAGTGTTTTATTTCTTGCACGTCTGTCTCTAATTTCTTGTATTTTCTTTCTTTTTCTTGCTTCAAAATTTGCTCTTCTTTGTTCTGATTCAAGTGAAAACATTTTAAAGTTTTCTAAACTTTTTTCAAGATTGTTTTCCATTTTTGAAAATTCATTAAAATCTTCTTTATTTTTATTTATATTTTCTAAATTAGATTTTATTAAAGTTTCTGGATCTATTGTTATAGCACTTAAGTTTTTTTCAAACTCACTATAATCTTTTTTACTACCTTCAATCATATCTTTTTCAAAATTTGGTTTTTCTAAATTTATCTCTAAGCTTTTAGGCATTTCCATATCTATCTTTAATTTTTCTAGATCTTCTTTTTTAGCATCTTCTGCAATTTTGTTTTGTTTTTCTTTTTCATTTAAACTAAGGCTTCTTAAGAAATCTTCTTGCATTTTCTTAAGTGATTCAATTTCATTTTCTAATTTAGTTCTTGCTTCTCTTTCTTTTTCAAGCATATTTAATATTTCTTTATCTTCATTTAGATTTTTATTCTCTATATTCTCTGTTTTTATATTTTTCTCTAGTGAAATACTTTGAAGATCGCTAATATTATTAGAAAAATCTTCAAATTTTATTTCCACATTTTGATTATTTTTATTATTTTGTAATTCTAATTCTTTTGTTATTTCATTTTCAAGTCTCTCAAGACTAAAATCTAAATTTTCCATATTTTTATTTGAACTTCCTACATTTAATTTATTTATATTTTCATCATTTGTATTTTCTTTTTGTTCTTCTTTAAGCATTAAACCAAGATATAGTTCGTTTTCTGAAGATTTTTTGAAATTACTTAAATTATCTTCAACTATATTTTGTTCTTTTTGCATATTTTCAAGAATTATTAAATTAGGATCACTTGGTACATCTTCCGAAAAATTAAATGTATTTTTTATAGATTCTAAAAAGTTTGAATTTTCTTTTAATTCTTTTTGCTCTTGTTCTTCAAGTTCTTTTAAATTACTTTTTATATTTTCTTCAATTTCTTTTAATCTAAGTTCTTTTTCTTTTCTTCTTTCTTCTTGTAATTTTTCCTCATATTCTGGAATCACTAATTCATTTTCATTTAATATTTTATTTTTGTCTAATTTAAGAGAACCATCATCATACATTTTCTGCATTTTTTCAAAAACATCTTCAGGAGATACAGCTATTTTAACTTTATTTTCTGTAATTTCTTCTTGCACATCTTCTTTTGCAGGAATTATACTTATCTTTTGAAAAACTTCTTCTTTTTGTTCTTTTTCTGCTTTTTCTTCTTTTAATTTTTCCTCTTGCTTAATTTCTTTTCTTATTTCTTCTTTTAATACTTTATTTCTTTTTTCCCAATCTTTTTCATTTTCACCTTTTAAAATACTGTCATATATTTCAGAAGACATTTTTTCATCAAGCCTTCTTCTTCCTAAAATAGTTAATGCAATTATTTCATTTTTATCGAAGTCTGAAAGATTGTATATATCTAAATTCTCATTATCTGATATTCCTACAATTATTTTATGAAGATTTTCTTCAATCTTTAAAATACTAAATTTTTCACCACATTTAATATATTCAAGATTATTATTTACATTTCCTAAATCTAAAATATCTTTATATATATTTTCATATACTTTACTTTCTTTTAAATACATTTGCCTTGGATCTATATTTAAATATTTTTTATATTTATTAGATATATTAAATTGAGCATAATCTTCTAAAATTTGTTCATCAAATTCTTTTTCAGATATATTATTTTTTTCTAAAAATTCATCTTTATTTAAAACAATTTCATCAAAATCTAATGTTATATTTTTCTTTAATAGATTTATTCTTTTTTCTAATTCTAATTTATTTATATTTAATGCATTTAAATCAAATGCTATATTCTTAAAAAGACCTATTTCTATAAATATATCCATATTTGTTTTAATATCTTTAAGATCCATTTTAAAAACATTATATCCATTTTTAAGTGCTTTAGATATTCCTATATCTTCAAAATATTCAAAAATATCTAAAAATCTAGCTTGCGTTTTTGCTTTAGATAATTCTTCAATTGACATATTTAATTTTTCAGATATATTTTTTTCTGTTATATCTATTTCTTCTAGTTTTTCTTTTAATTCTGAATTTATGTCTAATTTGTTTTCTTCTTTTACTTTTTTTGTTTCTTTTTGTATTTTTTCTTGTTTTTCTTCTTTTTTATTTTCTTTTACATTTTTATTTACTTCATTTGTTTTTAAATTTAGGAGCATATTTTGGGAAGCATTTTTAATATCTATATTCTTATCTTTTAAAATCTCTATATTTTTCTTAAGCTCTTCTGGCTCTATTTTTAAGAAAATATTTGATGACTCTAAAATTGCTAATTTAGATATATTATTTTCTTTTATTATATCTACTATTTTTATAATATTGCCTGGATCTTCTATTAAAAATATTTCAGGATTTTTATCCTCATAAGCTTTAATTCCAGATACTTCAAGTGCATTTAAAACATTTATAATATCTTCTGGTTCTTTTTTTAGCATTATTTCAGGAACTTCTTCTATATGTCTTTCTTTTAATCTTCCTTTTGCTATTTCTTCTTGGAATTTAATTGCTTTTTCCATATTTAAATCTAGTACTACTCTAGGATTTTTAAACATTATTTTTCTTAAAAATCTAGAATTTTCTTTTATGAATTCTAGTTCATCATACATTGCTTGTCTTCTTCTCTCATTTGGTGTTGAGAAAAAGTCGTACATATAATATATATTATTATTTGAAAAGCCCATATTTCTTAGTTTTAATATGATCTTTTCTATATCTTTATTTGAGTTCATATAAAGCATTTTAGGTGCCTGATTTATCATTGTTGGATCTATTCCTAATCTTTTTAAAAGATTTATTATTGCATTTATTCTTACTTTTGTACTTTCAGCTAATATGTCTAAATTCCTATATATTTTTTCTTCTTCTAAAATCTCACTTGTTCTAAAAAGTTCTAATATTTCCTTAATTGTTTTTGCCTTGTTCATGTATAATACTTGTGGACATTTTTTTACTACATCTTCAAAAATATTTTCTTCTTTTAAAACTTTTATAACTTTTTTAAATTCTGCCGGTTTTGACTGAGCTATTACATCACCATTTTTTAAAATAAAGTCTGGGTCTATTTTTACAATTTCTGATTCATTTATATATTTAATAATTTTAGCCATATCGCTTGCTTTTCCATTACCAATAATATCTGGAAAAAACTCCAATATGCTAAGATTTATTTTATTCTTTTTGAGTAAATTTATATTTTCTTTTATCCTTGTTACATTTGTTTCTTTAAATAATTTTGGATTATATACAAATATATCTCTATTTAATTTAAGTTCATCAGCAGTTTTTAATATATTTTCAAATTTACTTGGTTTTGTTCCTAAAACTCCAATAGAAATATCTAACATTTTTTCATTTACATTTAGTTTTTCTATTAAATCTAATACTTCCCTTGCAGATTTTTCATCAAATTCCATTTCATTTTCTTTTGCATATTTTTTGTATTTTTCAATATATCTTTCTTTTAATTCAGATTTCACAATAGCTCCTTCGGCACATTTTTTCTTTTATTATATATTATTTATTTTCTTTTTTCTACTCTCTTTTTTAGAATTTTAACATATATATAAAGAGATTTAAGATTTTTTAAAAAAAATTTCAAATCTCTTTATTTTATTTTTATTTAAGATCCCAATTAGTAAAAGCTTTAAATGAACCTACTACTTTTCCTAAAATTCTATATTCATTTTCACCATTTGCCTTTTTTAATTTATTTTCTTTATACATAAAGTATTCATCAAGAGCTATTATATTTTCATCATAATAAATTTTTGCAACATAATCTTTAGATAAATATTCTGCCTTCATATCTACAATAGCTATATTTCCAATATTAAGTGATTTTTTAGCACTATGCATTCCTTTTTTAGGTATATTAAATGCAAACATATTTTCTTCTCTTTGAAAATTAAATGGTACAGCTATATATTCTAAAATATTTTCTGGATTTAAAATATTTTCTGGATCTTTAACTTTTTTTATATATGGTATAAGTGCTGATTTAATCTGTTTTTTTCCTTTAAATACACCTGGAATTTCTTTATATATTTGTGTTTTTTCTTTAAGAAGTCTGCTTCCTTTTAATACAATTTTTTTATTTTCTTCTTTTTTTATCACACCTTTAGTCTCTAAAGCTTTTTGTATTTCATCTGTTTTATACATAGAAATATTTGCAGCTCTTGCAAGTTGAGATTTATTTGGCAACCTTCCATCATTTGCTTTTGCAAAGCTTTCCATTATTTCAAAAACTTTCATTTCTTCTTTTTTTAAATCCTCGGTATATTCATCTTTCCAAGACATCATTCCTCCTAATCTTCTATCCACTCAAATTGATAGCCTAGTATATCTACTGTGTCTCCTTCTTTTATCTTCTTCTTTTTAAGTTCATCAAATACACCTATTTTTTCAAGTATAGCTTGCATATAGCTTAGTGATTCATAATCTGAAATATTTATTCTAGCCATTAATCTTTCAATTACTTCTCCTGTTACTATATACATATTATATTCTAAATCTTCATCATTATATTTGCCTCTTAATTTTGCTTTTTTAATTTCATTTATCTTTCTTACTTCTATTTTAAATTCTTCTTCATCTTCTTCTAATTTATATACATATTCCTCATTTATATTTTCATCATTTATTTTTGGAAGTTTTGCAAGCCTTTTTGAAATATATTTAAGTAATTTATCTGTCCCTTTTTTTTGAACTGAAGATATTTCAAAATATTCTAAATCATTTTCTTTAGCATATTTTCTTAAATACTCTTCTTCTTTTTCATTTTTTATATCTGTTTTAGTTCCAACAATCATTTTCTCTTTATTTTTTAAATTATCGCTGTATTTTTCAAGCTCTTTATTTAAATTATCTATTTGGTATTTAGCATCATAACTAAATCCAGATATATCTACAAATATTAAAAGTAATCTAGTTCTTTCAATATGTTTTAAAAATTTATGTCCTAGACCAACACCTTCACTAGCACCTTCAATAATTCCAGGAATGTCTGCAATTAAAAATGTATCTCCATATCCTTCTACAACTCCTAAATTTGGTGAAAGTGTAGTAAATGGATAGTTTGCAATTTTAGGTTTTGCATTTGTAACTGATGCTAAGAAAGTAGATTTTCCTGCATTAGGAAATCCTACAAGGCCGACATCTGCAAGCATTTTTAGCTCAAGTATTACTTCAACTTCTTTAGTTTTATCTCCTTTTATTGCAAAATTAGGAGCTTGTTTTGTAGCAGATTTAAATCTAGTATTTCCAAATCCGCCTCTTCCGCCTTTTAAAAGTTTAACTGTTTTTCCATCTTCAAAAAGATCTGCCATCTTTTTTCCATCTTTTAAAACAACAGTTCCAACAGGTACTTCTAGTATTAAATCTTCACCGCTTTTTCCATGCATTTTAGCACCTGCACCGTTTTCTCCATTTTCTGCTTTATATAGTTTATTAAAGTCAAATAAGGCAAGTGTATTTATATTCTTACTTGCCTTTAAAACTATATCTCCACCTTTTCCGCCGTCCCCTCCGTCTGGTCCGCCATCTGGTATATATTTTTCTCTTCTAAAAGATTTTGCTCCATCTCCGCCGTTTCCAGCTTTAAGCCTTATTTTTACATAATCTTTAAACATATTTCCTCTTTAATCTAATTTAATTCCAATCTTTTTATATACTTCATCTAATTTTTTATTTGCTATTTCTTCTGCTGCTTTTTTACCTTCTTCAAGAACAGATTTTATATATTTATCGTCTTTTTTAATTTCTAAAAATCTTTGTCTTATTGGTTCTAAAACATCTATTATGCTTTTTGCAACCTCTTCTTTAAATTCTTTATATGTTTTATCTTTAAAATGTTTTTCTGCTTCTTCTATTTTTATATCTTTAAACTCAGAATATATTAAAAGTAAATTATATATACCTGGTTTATTTTCTCTATCTATATATATTTTTCCATCTGAATCTGTTACTGCTCTTTTTACTTTCTTTTCAATCTCTTCTGGTGTATCTAACATATATATTGAATCCATTGGATTTTCTGTTGATTTGCTCATTTTAGAATTTGGATCTTGAAGTCCCATAATTCTTAATGTTGGAATCATATCTCCTCTTGGCATTCTAAAAGTTTCTCCATAAATATTATTAAATCTTTTAGCAATATCTCTTGCTATTTCAATATGTTGAAGTTGATCTTCTCCTACTGGCACCTCATCTGCATCATAAAGAAGTATATCTGCAGCCATAAGAACCGGATATGTGAAAAGTCCAGCATTTATATTATCTGCATGTTTTGCAGATTTATCTTTAAATTGTGTCATTCTTGAGAGTTCTCCAAAATATGTGAAACAAGATAATATCCAAGAAAGTTCTGCATGTGCTGCAACATCTGATTGCATAAATAAATGGACTTTTTTAGGATCTAGTCCGCTTGCTAAATATATAGATATTAGATTCTTTTTATTTTCTCTTAATTCTTCTGGTGTTTTTCTTACTGTTAATGTATGAAGATCTGCAATCATAAAAAAGCAGTCTTTTTCATCAATCATTTTTTTCCAATTTTTTATACTTCCTAAATAATTTCCTATTGTTAATTTTCCACTACTTTGTATTCCGCTAAGAACTCTTTTTTTCATATATTCCCCTTTAATTTTCTAGTTTATTTTTTAAATACTTTGTTAATTCTTTTATTTCTATTCTTTCTTGCTCCATTGTGTCTCTATCTCTTATTGTTACTTTTTTATCTTCTAATGTATCAAAGTCTATTGTAACTGCATAAGGTGTACCTATTTCATCTTGCCTTCTATATCTTTTTCCTATGCTTTGTGAATCATCAAATACAGCCGGAAAATTTTTAGATAATATATCGTAAATTTTGTAAGATTCCTCTTTTAACTTTTTAGAAAGTGGTAAAACTGCAACCTTATATGGAGCTATTTTTTTGTCTAGTTTTAAAACTATTCTTGAGCTTCCGTCTTCTAATTCTTCTTCTCTATATGCATCACAAAATGCTGCTAAAAATAGTCTATCTGCTCCTACTGATGGTTCTATACAATATGGTATATATTTTTCATTTGTTTTTGGATCCAAATATTCCATACTTTGATTTGAGAATTCATTATGTCTTGAAAGGTCAAAATTTGTTCTATTTGCAATTCCCCAAACTTCTCCCCATCCAAATGGAAATTTGTACTCAATATCTTCTGTTTCCTTACTATAATGAGAAAGTTCTTCTTTTGTATGTGCTCTAAATCTAATATTTTCTTCTCTTATTCCAATTACATCTACAACAAATTCTCTACATTTTTCTTTCCAATGTTTAAACCACTTATCATCATCTGCAGGATTTATAAAGAATTCAAGTTCCATTTGTTCAAATTCTCTAGTTCTAAATATAAAATTACCTGGTGTTATTTCATTTCTAAAAGATTTTCCTATTTGAGCTATTCCCATTGGGAGATTTCTTCTTGTTGTTCTTAAAACTTGCTCAAAATTTACAAATATTCCTTGAGCTGTTTCTGGTCTTAAATATATTTCTGCTGTTTTGTCTTCTGTTACACCTTGAAATGTTTTAAACATTAAATTAAATTGTCTAATATCTGTATAATTAAGTGCACCACAATTAGGACAAACAATATTATTATCTTTAAGATATTTCATTGTTTTTTCATTAGACCATCCATCTGCTACATCATCTATTCCATGTTCTTCCATCCATTTTTCTATTAATTTATCTGCTCTATGTCTAGTTTTACACTCTTTACAATCAATTAGTGGATCTGAGAAACCTGCTAAATGTCCAGATGCTTCCCAAACTTTTGGATTCATTAAAATTGCAGCATCTATTAAAACATTTTCTCTAGTTTCTGTTACAAATTTTTTTATCCATAAATTTTTTATATTGTTTTTCATACTAACACCTAGGACTCCATAGTCCCATGTATTAGATAATCCTCCATAAATTTCTGAACCTTGATATACAAAACCTCTAGATTTTGCAAAATTCACTACTTTTTCCATATCTTCTATTTTTTTTAGCATTTTTCCCTCTTTCTTTATTCATTTTCTTTAATTCCTTTAAATATATCATAAAATATATGAAAATAAAAGAAAAAATGAGCCGTTTTAGCTCATTTCTCTTTAGATAAAAGTAAGCTGATCTTCCTTCCCTTCATATTTTTCAAGAAGAATTCTTGTATTTTCTGCTTCTCTATATTTAGATATAGATAAATCTAGAATAGCAAAATATAAATCTTCGAGTTCAGATACATTCTTTCTGTATTCTCCAACTTTTTTGGCATATTGATTTCGGCCAAATCTGCCCATTTCAAGCTCTCTTATCTCTTTTTTAAGTATAATTCCCTCTCTTCTTAATTTAATGATCTGTTTTAATATTTCAATATAACAATCATTTTCTTTTCTGCACTGTCCATCTTCATTTTTTGTTTTCGTTTCAATTATACTGTAATTTTGTTTCATTTCCCTCTCCTTTGTTTAATTAAACAATTGGCAACATTTCTACAAAATTATAATACCACTTTATGTAAACCATGTCAAATAAATATCTTTATTCCATGATACTATAGTTTTTAAATATAAAACTAGAATCTTTTCTAGGTCTAAATATAACACCATATAAAAGGCATGTTCCTAAAATGATCATAATTCCGTTTAAATTTAGACTTTTTCCAGTGTAAGGAAGTTCTGCTCGAAATGGTACTAATGTAACTTCAAATCCATTAATTTTTGTTGTATATCCTAAATTTAAGCTTTTCTTTTCTAGAGAATAAGTAATTGCATTTCCAGAAATATCTGTTTTAGGGACAGTTATTTTTTTAGTAAAATTACTTTCTTTTTCTAAAACTACTTCTTCTTTCGTTACATTATTTTTTTCAATTGTTTTAACTAAATTTACAACTATCTTATCTAATTTTATTTCTTCTCCATTTTCACTTTTTGCTAAAATATTTATTTCCATTGTTTCTGGTACATATCTTACTACCAATTTTCCAGGCTTACTAGTAACTTCATGCCTTATTCCCGTTTCTTTAACAAATTCCAAACTAAATTTACTTTCATCTTGATTTATTAATTCTTTTTTAGTTTCGTCATATACAGGTATATTTTCAAATTTTATATTTGTTATTTTTGGAACATATTTATTTAGATTTGGATCTAACTCTTGATCTAGAACTACATCCTGCTCTCCTAATAAATTATTTCCATTCATTAATTTTAATTTTCCAGAAACTGTAAAATCTCCTGCTTTTTCTCCTCCAACATATTCTATAGGTACTGTATAACTTTTTGGTTTTGAATAAATCATAATTTCAATAGAATCAGTTTTTGAAATATCTATATATCCGTTTTCGTCTGCACCAATTACTTTATATGCATTATTTTCAGAAATTCCTGTTATTTCCACTTTGTATTTGTTATGTACTTCAGAAAATACAGCTTCTTTTAATTTTCCAAGTCTTGCTGTACCGGAATATATATTTACATTTATATTTTTAGTTGTTATTTGTTTTTTTGAAGCTGTTAAAACTTCTGATTCTTTATTTACATCTTGAGATAAATTTTCTGATTCTGGTTTAAAAGTATATTTTATATTTTCTGCATTTTCAGTTAAGTTATTAACTTTAAGTGAAATGTTTTTTTCTTTAGATTCTGGTATTACAATATCCCACGCTTTACCTTCACTTATGCTATGGTCTTTTGCTTTATAATATTCTATTTCTGGGTTCATAAATGTTAATAGAGCTACCTTTATATTTTCACCACTTTGATACCATTCTCCTTTTGAATTTACTCCTACAAATGGCCTTGAAAAAGCAGAAATAATATTACTTTTCTCTATTCTTGGGCGAGTAAATTTTATGTTAGAAGATTTACTAGAGTCAATTGTATTGTTTGCTACTATATAAAATGTACCTTTTTTTATTAATTTACTATATGGATTTGTATTTTCTAATAAATTTCTCATTCTAAAATTGTAATATTCATTTCTTATTTCAACTTCTTGTTTTGCAGATTTTGCAATTGATTCATCTTCCCACTTTTGATTTAATCCTTTTACTTTTCTTTGAGGAAAACATAAACTTACTTTAGTTATATCTCCATAATTTGCAGAGTTTTCTTTTATTTTTTGTTCTGTTATTCCTAGTTTATCTTCTATATCTTTTAATGTTACCGCTCTTGTTCCAGATCCATTTATTTTTTTTATATGAGAAGGTTCTTCACCTATTTTCCATCTAGCTGTATCGCCTGTGTTTTCTAAACCAGAACCTACTTTATATGTGAAATCTTTATCTATACTTGTTGAATCTGCATCTCTCACTTTTGTATTTGCACCAAAACCATGTCCAAATGCACTTGCAGCTCTATGCATATTATATTCAAGCCATATATATCCTATAGCGCGTTGAGTTCCCCATAAAGATATAACTTCATCTGAGATTAATGTTACTTCACCAGTAGTTTTGTTTACATCCCAAACTTTCCATACTAGTTTTTTTCCTTTTGCATTAACTGTTTGTGCTTGATCTTTCCCTGTACCTGGTACTTCTGCATTTCCTTTATCAAATGATAAATTTAATTTATCATCACTCACCGGAACAAATTTATCTCCTACTTTTGTAATTTCATGATTGTAATAAACTATGTCTCCTATTTTTAAATCTCGTCCTGTATGCACCTGCTCTCCAGAGTTTTGGATATTTGTTCTTGTCATTATATTTTTTATACTTTTCTCTTTTATAAATAACGAAGAAATAAGTGGTAATAATATAAATATTATTAAAATATCTAATAATTTTATCTTTCTTCTTTTTTTAGCCATTTTTTCTCCTTAGGTGTCTTATTTCTTTAATTTAATTATTTCATTTCTATTTCATTTTTTCAATATGGTAAAATTTTGTTTTTTACATAAAAAAACCTTAAATCATATATTTAAGGTTATATTTTGTGTTTTCTTTCGCATTTTTTTATTTCTTATTCATCTAATGCATCTTCGCTTTTTTCTAATTTTTCTTTAAGCTTCTTTTCAAGCTCTTCTTTTGGATCTTCTTTAGTAGTTTCTTCTTTTATACTTTTAAATTCTACATCTTCATCAAGCTCGCTTAAAAGTTCAAGCTGTGATATTAAAAGTGATTCCATTTTAGCTTTATATATATTTTGATCTTGTTTTAATTTTTCAAATTTTTGTTTTTGATTAATTATTGATATATTCATTTCTTCAACAGCTTGTTTAGATAACTCCTGTGCAGATGATATTATTTGTTCTGCTTCTTTTTTTGCTACACTTTTAACATCTTCTGCTGTTTTTTGAGCTATTATTAAAGTGTCTTGAAGTGTTGTTTCAACTGCTTTATATTGTTCTACAGATTTTTCAACTTCTTCTAATTTTTTCTCTAATTCTTTTTTTTCTTTCATCAAAACTTCTAGATCATCTGAAATTTGATCTAGGAATATATCTACTTCTTCTACATTATATCCTTTAAACTGTCTAGTGAATTCTTTATTATCTATGTCTATAGGTGTAAGCATTATTCCTCCTAATAATTCTAGTTAGCTTTCTCCCAAGGTTTCATTCCGAAATCGTAATTTTCTCTTGAGCTTCTTTCGTATAAAGATAATTCTATTCCTGTAGGAACAACCATAAATATAGCGTTACTTACTTTTTTTATTTTTCCATCTAAAGCAAAAGCTCCACCTGAAATATAATGTAATATATTTTTAGCTGTTTCTTTATCTAAATATTCCATATTAACTACAACTGCATTTCTCTTTTTAAGAAGTGCAATTATTGTTGTTGCAGCCATTTCATCTTTAGGTTTTACAATTTGTATTTCATATTGTGATCTTGATGATCTGTAATTAGTAAGCCTTGCAGAAGATTTGTATTTTGGAAGTTCATTTTCATAATCTTCTTCTACCTCTTCATAATCTTCATATTCTTCTTCTCTATCTTCTATTTCATCATCAAATTCATCTTCAAAATTATCCTCATGTTCTCCAGATAATTTAGAAAACCCGTTTTTTATTTTTCCTACTAATTGACCAAAAAAGTTTTCTTTTTGCATTAGATCCTCCACTTATTTATTTTTTATTTCTTTTTTTTATTGTTTTTTTCTTTTTTTTATTTGCTTTTTCTTTTATTTCTAATCTTTATATTTATTATATATTTTAACTATACAATTAAATTACATTTAAATTCCATAATAATTTAGTTTTTTTACTAATATGTAAAATAAATGACACATTCTATTTTATATTTGTATTATTTTCTTCTCTTTGTTTTTCTTTATCTGTTAAAATCATGATTTCATCACCTTCTTGAACATTAGGTCTTTTTACTCCACTTATATCTATTCCCATTTCTTTTAATTCTTCTGATGTATAGTTTTCAACAAGAGAAAATTCTTCTGTTTTCTTAATAACTTTTACAATTATTTTTTCTTTATATGTCCATTTGTTTTTTACAATAAAGTTAAAACCTTTTTCTTCTTCAATCGCTTTATTAGAAACCTTTAGTCCTTCTTTTTCCCACCAGATTAGTGTTATTTGCATACTTCTTGTATCTATTAATTTCTCCACATTTTCCGTAATTTTTAATATTATTACTTTATCATTTTTTTTAGATTTTTCAGGAAGTTTTATTATCTCAGCATTTATTATATTTCCTTGTATTCTTAATTTTATAAAATCTCCAACCTTTTTTTCTTTTGCATTTTCAATATTTATTTCTGCAGCAATATATGCTTCAAAATTATCTACAACTTTTCCATTTATTTCTGATTTTGGTATTTGAACATTATTTTTTATATTTAACTTTTTTAAATCATTTGATGAGATTTCTTCTATTGTATCTACTTTTAATTTATCTTCAAATCCATCTATTTTATATGACACCATCCCAGCAAATGGTGCTGATATCATTTTTGTATCTTTTGTAAGTTTATTTTCAAGCTCTTTTTTTTCTTTATTTAATCTTTTAATATTTTCATCATCTTTAAAAATTTCTCCATCTTTTGCTTTTTCTTGTAATTTTCCTAATATATTATTTGTCATTTCTTTGTTTTTTGCTTGTGATGTTTCTTTTGTAATATCATTTATTATTTCTCTTATTTCTTTATTTATTACTTCATTATCTGGAGAATTTAAATTTATTTTTTGTTTTTTTAAATATTTATTTATTTCATCATTAATGCCATCTATTTTATTAATAATATTTTGCTTATCATCTGAATAATATCTAAAAACTCCATCTCCTTTAGCAACTCTTGTTCCTTCATCTTTAATTTTTTCAATTCGTTTTTTATTATTTATTTCCCCTAAGACTTCTTCCTTTCTTATAAAGATTGCTTTAACTGTTTCCTCTTCTGCAAGTCTTCCTTTTTTTAAAGTAAAAGATATTGGTGCATTTTTTAATTGATGAATGAAAAAAAAGATTAAAAAAAATAAAAAGGCTAGTGCAAATGCGCCCATAAAAAATTTTTTTATATTTATTTTTTTCCCCTTTTTATTTTTTTTCATTTCTAGCCTTTACTCTTTTATTATTTTTGAAATCTCTAAAACTATTTCATTAATTTTATTTATTGCTTTTTTCTCATCTTTACTATGAATATCTAAAACATCAATCCAAATAGGATTATTTTTTCTAAACCATGTATATTGTCTTTTACTATATCTTCTTGTTGCTTTTTTAAGATTAGAAATTGCATCTTCTAAATCTTCTATTCCAAGTATATATGGAAGTATTTCTTTATATCCTATTGCCTGCATAGATGTATATGTTTTTTTAAGCTCTTCTATTTTTTCTTTTATATTTTCTATTTCTTCTTTGTTTTTTTCTTCATTTGTTTGTTCTTCCTTTTTTTTGTATTTTATTTCATCTATATTTTCAGGAAGATAAATATTATTTTCTTTAAAAAAATCTTTAAAATATTTATTAAAAATATTTATATTTTCTAAAATAAGTCCATCATCTACCATTTCATCAACTCTATCTTCAATAACTTTATACTGAAAATCTCTTGGAAGTGATAATGCAAATATTTTAAAATTATGTTTTGTTTCTTCTTTTTGTAATTTATCTATCTCACTTTTTTTCTTTCCAGATAATTTATATATTTCAATTATTCTAATAATTCTTTTTTTATCATTAAACGGAATTTTTTTTACTTCTTCTTCATCTATACTTTTAGCTAATTCGTACATTTTTAAATGTTTTTCTTCATCTTCTGCTTCTTCATTTAAAACTTTTCTTAGCTTTTCATCATATGTTTCTTGATGTTTTATTCCATAAACTAATGAATTTATATATAGTCCAGTTCCTCCTACTATTATTGGTATTTTACCTTTTTTAAAAATTTCCTCTATTTTTATTAAAATTTTTTTATTAAAATCTGAAACTGAAAAATTTTCTTTAGGTGAAATAATTGAAATCATATGATGAGTAATATTTTCCATTTCATCTTTTTTAATTTTTGCTGTTCCTATATCCATATCTTTATATATTTGCATTGAATCTGCAGATATTATTTCCCCATTTATCTTTTTTGCAAGTTCAATTGATATTTTTGTCTTACCTGTTCCAGTAGGTCCTGTAATTATTGGAATATACATGTTTTTTTCCTTATTCTTAAGTTGTTTATAATTTTCTATTAAACTTTCTTTCAATTTTATTTTTATTAAACTTGATAGCACTTGGCCTTCCATGTGGACATGAAAAAGGATTTTCAAGTGTTAGCATTTTATCTAAAAGTACTTCTATTTCTTTTTCAGAAAGATACATATTTGCTTTAACAGCTGCTTTACATGCAATAGTTGCTAAAAAATTATCTTCTATTTCTTGTCTTGAAGTATTTTTTTCTCCAGATATTTCGTCTAAAATATCTAAGAATAATTCTTTTGTATTATATTCTTCAAATCTCATTGGTACACCAGTAAGCTTAATACTATTTATTCCAAACATTTCTATTGTAAAGCCCATTTTTTCAAATATATCCATATTATTTCTAAGTTCTTCCATCTCTAAATGTGAAAGTGTTATTATATCTGGAAGAATTAAGCTTTGAGTTTCTATATTTTCTTCTTTGTTATATCTTTCTTTTATTTCTTCATATAGCACTCTTTCATGTGCTGCATGTTGATCTATCATATACATATCTTGACCAATTTCGATTATTATATATGTTTTAAAAACAGTACCTACTATATTATATTTAATTTTTTTATTTCCAAAAAAGCTTACATTTTCTGCACTTATTCCATCTAATGTTCCATCTATTTTTTTATCTATTTCTTCTTGTTCTTTTTTCTCTTCTTGTCTTTTTTCAAATACATCTTCTCCGAAAGCTCTTTTATACATTTCATTAAAGTCTAGTTTTTTGCTATTTTTAGTTTTTATTTCTTCACTTAAATATTCTTCTTTTTTATCATTTGAATTTTCTTCTTTAATTAATTTTTCAATTACTTCATCTTCTTTTAATTTATCTACTTCATCTATTTCTTTTTCTTCTAAATCTTCTAGCTTTTTTAATGTATCTTCAAGATTTTTACTTTCTTGTACTAAATATTTTTTTTGTTCTTCTTCTAATCCCAGCTTTTCTATTGCATCCATTATTTTTGATTCTGGAATATCGTCTAGTGAAGAAACATCTATTTTATTTTCTTTAATTTCTTCTTCTAAATAATCTTTAACAAGATAAAGTTTTTCTTCTATATCTTTTAAGTTTTCTTCTAAAACCCCATCTAAATGATTTAGTTTAGACAAATCTTCTGTTTTAAGAGCATTCATTTCATTATATATGCTGTCATATTCTTCTAGTAATTCTTCTTCTTTTGTTTTTCTTTTATATTTTTCATTATTTATTTTTTCTCTGTCTTTTATTATTTTGTCTAATTTTGTCTCAACTTTTGTTTTTGCTTCTTCATTTTTGCTTTCATCTTTTATCTTTTTGCTTTTTAATGATTTTTTATATTTATTATTATATTTAGCTAATTTATTTTTTATATATTCTTGTCTTTCTTCTTCAGACATATTTTGAATTTCTTTAAGCCTTTTATTTGCATCTTCTATATTTTGATTTATATTTTCCATTTTATCTTTAAAATTATTTTTAGGCTTAATATCTAATATCTCTTTTACAATTTCTTTATCTTCATTATTTAATTCTTTTTGTTTATCTATTATTTCAGATATATCTTTATTTTTTGATGCATTTTTTTCTTTTTTTAGTTTTTCAAATTCATCTTTTGCTAAAGCATATTTATTTTTAACACTATCTTTATATTTTTCTCTAGCTTCTTTTGTTGCATAACCTTTTCCATATTTTTTTCTTTTTAATAATATGTCTTCTAAAAGGCTATCCATATCTTTACTTGCTTGATCTAAATTATTTGTTTTGTTGTTTTCGTTTTCTTCTCTTTCTTCCGCTTCTTTTATTTCTTCATTTTCATTTTTTTCTTTATCTTCATTTAATTTAATATCTAAACCAAGATCATCTCTTTTTTTTATTAATTTTTCTAAAGCTTCTTTTCTTAATTCTTTTGGAGTTTTATTTATTTTAGTTTCTTTTAATTTTTCTTTATATTCTTCACCCAAATTATTACTAGCATCAAACTTTAAGTTTTTTAATGCTTTATCTAATCTATTTTCTGTAGAAAGTGCATTTTCAATAGCACTTTTAACACCACTAAAAACTTCACTTTCATTTTTAAATCTAACTTCTAATTTTGCCGGATGAACATTTACGTCAACAAGTGAAGGGTCTATTTCTATTTTAAGAATTATAAATGCATGTCTTCCAGGCATAAGTCTGCCTTTAAAAGCTAAATCTACTGCAGCTATTATATTTTTATCTACAATATTTCTACCATTTACATAAAATAATTGTTGTTTTCTGTTAGATCTTGAAAGTTCTGGTTTTCCTACAAGTCCTTTTATTTTTAAATTTTCAGTTTCATAATTTATATCTAAAAGAGAGTCCTCTAATTCCTCTTTAAATTCTAGTGAATTTTCTTTTCCAGAAAACACATCATATATTGTTGATTTTAAATTACCATCACCTTTGCTTGAAAATCTTCTTTCACCATTTATTATTAATGTAAAAGATATATGTGTGTTTGCAATAGCTATTTTAGAAAGCATTTCATAAATATATCTATTTTCTGATGCATCTGACTTTAAGAATTTTTTTCTTGCAGGTACATTTCCAAACAAATTTGATACAGTTATGCTTGTTCCATTAGGACAACCTGCAGGAACAAATTCAAAGATTTTATCTCCAGCTATTACTAATTTATTTCCTGGAGCATCTTTTGTTTTTGTAACCATTTCTGTAACAGATACTGCTGCAATGCTAGGAAGAGCTTCACCTCTAAACCCCATGGTATGAACTGTTTGAAGATCTTCTGCAGATCTTAGTTTACTTGTTGCGTGTCTTTCAAATGCATTTTTCATATCTTCTTTAGGTATTCCATCACCATTATCTATTATTTTTATATAATCTTTTGTATTATTAATCTCTACAGTTATTCTAGTTGAACCTGCATCTATAGAGTTTTCTACTAACTCTTTTACAACAGATGCAGGTCTTTCTATAACTTCTCCTGCTGCTATTTGATTAATTGTTAGCTCATCTAAACTTATGATGGGTTTTATCATTTAATTACCTCATTTTCTGAAATTTTAGCATAGTCTACTATTTTTCTTATTTCATTTTTAGTTGTGTCTGTATATTCTGCTTTATCTATAAATATATCTGAATTATATTGATATTTTTTTAATAATGATTCTATTTCTATATCTATTTCTTCTTTTTTGTCTATTTTTCCTGAAACTGGCATTATTTCATTTTTCTTTTTTTCTATAACTTCTATAACTTTATCTGGATTTACTTCAAAATTTTTAGCTATAGCTATTTCAAGTTTTGATAATTTATCTATTATATCTTTTATTATTTCATCATCATTATTGTCTGATTTAAATATCATGATTTCAGCTATTATGTCATGTATTCTATAATTTTTATCTATTTTAAGATCTTTTTCAGATACTTCAAGTATTTTATCTATAGCATCTTCTAATTTTTCTAAATAATAATTATTTATTTTGTTTTTTCCAATCATTATATCTAATAATTTTTTTATAGCTGATTTTTTTTCAATTATATCTATTTCATCTTCTAATATATCTAAATTACCTTCATTAATTAAGTATTTAGCATATGTAAATATTTTTCTTTTAAGTTCATTTTCTTCAATTAATATTAGTTCTTCAAATCTATTTATTTTTGTATTAGGTCTTGCCATTTTTGGATTGAAAACTAAATTTAAAAAGATATTTATTTGATTTTCTGTTTCTTTTATTTCTTCAAGTTCTTTTATAGATATTCTAGGAGATGCTTTTTTCCCTTTTTCCGAAACTATTCTTTCAAAATATTTTTCTTCAAAATTTTGATAACTTTTGTTTACAATTTCTTTTAATTTAAAAGCTTCATTCCTAATTCCGAATCCATCTATAACTGCAGAATATCTTGAATTAGTATCTGCCGCTATTTTTGCAAATTTTTGCTGCATTTTTATTAAATCTTCAGTATCTTCAAGCATTTTATCTATTAAATCTAGATTTGCTTTAAATATATCAAAGATATCTGTATATAATTTTTTTTCTTCTGGAGTGAAATCTGCTTTTTTCATATTTTTATTTTTTTCTGACTCAATAGTTGTTATGCTTTTTAAATATTCAAAACTAAGCCCTTTTAATATTTTTTCTTTCCACTCTCTTATATCTTCAACTATATCATGAATTTCAAGATAATTTAAATCTATCTGCTTTTCAGCATTTTCTTTATAATCATCTATATCTTCTAATTCTTCATCTTCTTTTTCTATCTTTTGTTTTAATTCTAATATTTTTTCTCCTGGTTTTCCAGTGCTTGTATAATTTGTTTTATCTATTAATATTTTTAATCTCTTTTTTATATTTTCTGCTTTTTCTTCTATTTCTTTTTTTATTTCTTTTGCTTTTTCAGTTTCATTTTCATCTATTTCTTTTTCCTCTTCTTGTTCTTCGTCTTTATCTTCTTCTTTTTTAGAGATTCCAAGTTTTTTTAATGTTTTAACATCTTCTTCTGCAAGTGCTTTTTCAAGCTTATTTGTCCAATCTAAAATTTCCCAATAATTTGTAAGGTCCTCTGCTCTATTTCCAGCTTCTTCAAAAAGCACATCTAAATCTTGTTCTTCAACTTCTTCTTTTTTGTTTTGTACAAATTCTATAATTACTTTTTTAAAACTTCTTTCTTGTATTTCATTATTATCGTACATATCTTTATCTATTTCATATTCTTCTTCTTTTTCAGTTATTTTAAAACATGGCCCTATTACAACAAGAGAAGAATCATCAAATGTTTGATCTAGTTTGAAAAAAGATATATTTTTAAGCTCTGCTTCAAGTATAACTAAATTTTCTATTTCTGGAAAAGGTTTTGCTTCGGCAACAAATTTTTGCACAGTACCAAGCAAAAAGCCAGCATTCTTGTCTTTAGATTTCATAACATTATATTCATCATTAGATAAAGGTATATATATTTTATCTATATCTATCTTTTCATTTAAAGACTGTTTATATATGCATGAATATATTTTAGTTGCAAGATTAGAATAATATCTCGCATCTCTTAAAATATCTGAATGCGGGTTCTCCTTACTCCCTAATATTAAATTATCTTCTAGTGAAGAAAGCATGAAATTTAAATTATATCTTGTTTTATATTCCAAGAATTCTTTTATATATTTCTTTTCTTCACCAGTTATTATATATTTTTTCATACTTTTTATTCCTCTTTTGTTTTTTCTTCTTGCTTTTTATCTTTTTTGTTTTTTCCTGATTCGTGATATTTTTTTAATTTTTCATAGACTAAATAATTTATGCTACCTTTTGAAAATTTTCCTGATTTGTTTTTCTTTCCAGCTGGAATTCCAGTTAGTATTTCAATTCCCTCATCTATATTTGAAACAGCCCAAATGCTAAACTTTCCATTTCTTACCGCTTCTATTATCTCATCATTTAAATGAAGATTTATTATATTTTGTTTAGGAATTATAACTCCTTCATTTCCTTTAAAGCCTTTTAATTTACATATATCATAAAATCCTGTAATTTTTTCATTAACACCACCTATTGGTTGTATTTCACCTTTTTGATTTACAGAACCTGTTACTGCAATATTTTGTTTTATTGGTATGTCTGCAAGACTTGAAAGTACTGCATAAATTTCTGTACTTGATGCACTATCTCCATCAACACCATTATAGTTTTGTTCAAAACAAATTGATGCAGAATAACTTATTGGAAAATCTTGTGAGAATTTTTGTCCTAAATATCCTTGAATAATTAAGATGCCTTTATCAAATGAACTACCAGATTGTTTTACTTCTCTTTCTATATTTACTAATCCTCTACTTCCTTTGTATGTATTTACTGTTATTTTGCTTGGTTTTCCAAATCTATAATTTCCTATAGAAACTACTGCAAGTCCATTTATTTCACCAATTTTTGATCCTTCTGTAGATATTAGTATTTTATCTTTTTTTATCATCTCATTATATTTTCTGTCATATTTTCTTATTCTCTCTATTCTTTCATCTGTTGCTTTTTTTATATCTTCTTCATTTATCTCTTTTGCACCTCTTGATTTAGCCCAAACAGATGCTTCTGCTATCATTCTTCCAAGTTCTGCAAAATTAGTTGAAAGTTTATCTTGTGATCCAGACAGTTTTAATGCATATTCAATTATTTTCCTTACCCCGCTTTCATCTATTGGTAGTAAGTTTTCAATAGAAATATAACTTGATATAAATTTTGTTATTTGTTTTACATTTTCATCTGTAAAATCTGCATCATCATCAAACTCAGATTTTACTTTAAATAGTTTTCCAAAATCTGGGTCTTTGTATGTTAAAAAATTATATACATCACTATGACCTATTATTATTACTTTAACATTTATAGGCATTGGTTCTGGTTTTAGACTTGTAAGCATCATTAAATTTCTTTGATCAATTTGTGATTCAATACCTATCTCTTCTCTTTTTAAAACTTTTTTAAGTGTATCATATACTCTTGGAGTACTTAAAAGTTCTCTTGCTTCAAATACAATATATCCTCCATTTGCTTCATGAAGTATACCACTTCTTATTTTTGTATAATCTGTTGTTATGCTTCCAAAATTATTTTCATATTCTATTTTTCCAAAAATATTTTCAAATGAATAATCTAGGTCCATTAAAACTGGTGCACCTTTTTTACCATAATTGTCTACAAATATATTTATTTTGTAATTATCCCATGGTTTCTTTTTGTTATTTTGCATTAATGTAATATTATTTTTTTCTTCTGGTTTTAATATTTCATCTATATTTTTAGCAATATCTTTTTGTACTTCTTCTAAATATTCTAATATTTTGGTATTTTCACTATATTTATTTACTAATTTTTCAGTTATTTGTTTTATTGTTATATTTCCAACTTTTTCTTGCCAAAGTGCTATTTTTTTATCTGTTTCAAGCTCTTCTTCCCTTATTTTTGTAAGAAGAGTATATATTTTGTTTTGTATTTCAGGAGCATTTTTTTGTAGTTTTCTTTTTGTTTCATCTGGAAGTGCCATATATTCTTCTTTGCTAAGGACTTTTCCAGAAATTTTAGGAAGCATAAAAACTCCATCATTAGATTTTTGTACTTCAAAACCTAAACTTTCAACTTCTGCATTTAATTTTCTTATTTCATCATCTTTTGTTTTTTCAAAACTATTTTTTATATTATCTTTTTCTTTTTTTATTTCTTCTTCTGCAAAAGTTTTTTTAATAGAGCTTAAGATATATCCTACATATTTTTCCATATCTAATTTAAACTCTCTTGCTTTTCCAGAATCAAGAGATATTAATCTTGGTTCATTTGGTCTTGTAAAATTATATACATAAACCCAATCTTTAGGAGTATTCTCACTTTCAGCTTTTTTCCCTAAATATTTTTTTACATACATTGTTTTTCCAACACCTGTTGGACCTTCAAAATATATATTATATCCTTTTTGTTTCATTTCAAGACCAAATTCAAATGCTTTTATTCCTCTTTCTTGGCCATATATTAATTCATTTGTGTCTACTTTTTTATATTCTGGTTTGTAGTCTATTTTTATTTTACTTACATCTTTTTTTAAATCTTTTGGTTTTAATTTTAAATTATCCATAATTCTCTTTCTCTTTTGTATTTTTTATATAATCCTTCTACTAAATTATATTTTTTCAGGCTTGTTTTTTCAAGGGAGTTTTATAAAAGAAAATAAAAGCAGGCTTTGCTTTTATTTTTTATTAGATATTCAATTTTTTTAATAATTTTTCTTCATCTATTTCAAGTCTTGCTTGATATATGTTTTTTTCTTTAAATTCAAACTCATTTTCTTTTTTAAAACCTAATTCTTCAAAATATTTGTTTTTTTCATATAAAAATATTCTATATATTTTTATGCCATTTTTTAATTTAATTCCTGTTTCAATACTAAATTTAATTTCATTAGATAAAAGTTTTTTTATAGCGAATAAATTATTTTTAATATCTTTTTCTAATTTTTCAAAACTTATTCTTTCATTTATTTTTTCTTTAAGAATTTTAAATAATTTATCTCTATTAAAATATGGTGTATGAAAACTTATATTTAAGAATACTTTTTCTTTAATCTTTCTTTTTCTTATTTTACAAACAATATTACTATCTTTAAATGTTTCTGAATAAATGCTAAACATTCTTTCTAACTTTTCTTTGTCTTTTTCTTCTATTTCATAGCTTAGATATGGATAAGTTTTTTCACCATGACCTGCACATGAGAAGCAAGTTTTAATTCTGTTTTTATATGAATTTCTTATTGCTTGTTCTAGTAATTTATTTCCTTCAGACCATTTTATTATATTTTCTTCACTTAATTCTTCCATGATTTACAGCTCTTTTCCTATCCATCCTACTATATCTTCTTTTTCAAATGTATAGTCTAGTTTTTTATTATATATTTTTTCACTTATTGCTTTTTTTATATTCTTTATAACTGGTAATTTACTTTCTTTAAAAAGTGCCTTTTTGATTGTTTTTTCTATCAAAGTCTTTCTCCTTTTTTTCAAGCAATTTTATTATATCTATCGAAGCATTTGGTTTTCCAATTTTTTTAGAATTATTACTTAATTTTTTTAAAGAATCTTTTTCATTTTTTATTTTGTATATTATTTCATCTATATTTTTTTCAGTAATTTTTACACCAGCCCCGTTTTTTTCTACATAATCTGCATTAGCTAGTTCTTGTCCTGCTATTGGATTTTCCATAAAAAATGGTTTTCCTTTTGCAAGTGTTTCTGATGTTGTAAGCCCACCGGGTTTTGAGATTACAATTTTACTAAGCTCCATAATTTCTGCAACATTTTTTGTGTACTCTAATATATATGCATTTTTTATATTTTCTTTTTGTATTAATTTTATATATTCTTCATACATTTTTTTGTTTTTTCCAGTTATGAAAATAAAGAAAAAGTCTTCTAAATTTTTTACCATTTTTAAAAATATTTCTTTTGTTTTTTTACTCTGAAGTCCCATACTCCCACCTCCAAAAAATATTGCAAGTGGCATATCTCCTTTATATCCTGTTTCTTTTAAGAGTTTTAATGTTTCCTCTTTTTTATATTTTTTTCTAAAAGATTCTTTTATTGGTATTCCGGTTACATATATTTTTTCTTTTGGTATTTTTCTCGAAATTAAATCTTTTTTAACATCTTCAGATGCAACAAAAAAATTATTTAAATAATTTTCGTTATCATAATAAAAGCTAAAAGCATCAAAGTCTGTTATTATAACTGAAATAGATATATTTTTATTTATTTTTTCTTCACTTTTTAGCTTTCCTAAATAATATATACCAATAGGAAATGTTGATATTATATATTCTGGGTCTATTTTATTTATAATTTTGGATAATTTGTGTGAGTTTATTTTATATAGTTTTTCCATTACTTTTTCATCACCTATTTTATCTGCTAGTTCATATAAATTAGTAAATATTTTCATTTCTTTTCTAGAAAATTTCATATATGTTTTTTGAAAAAATTTATTAAATTTTGGATTAAAAAAAGCTATAAAATCTATCATATACACTCTATATCCAGACTTTTTCATTTCATCTTTTAAGGCAAAAGCTGCAGATTTATGGCCTCCTCCAAGAGTTCCATAAAAAATTATTGCTCTTTTTTCTTTTTTTGAATCTTCCATAATATACCTTTTAATCTATTTTCATGCTTAAAGATACTTTCTTAGTTTTATCGTTTTTATCTATAACAATAACATTAACAATGTCGCCTAATTTTACTATTTCTTTTGGATCTTTTACAAATTTTTTACTCATTTCTGAAATATGTACAAGACCATCATTTTTTATACCAATATCTACAAATGCTCCAAATGCTGTTACATTTCTTACAGTACCTTTTAATTTTTGACCTATTTTTATATCTTCAAATGAAAGTACATCTTCTCTTAATATTGGTTTTGGTGCTTCATCCCTTATATCTCTTCCTGGTTTTTTTAGTTCTAAAATTATATCTTCTATTGTAGGTATTCCAATATTTTCTTCTTTAACTATTTTTTGTTTTTCATTTTCTAATTTTTTTACAAATTCATTTCTTATTTTTTCGTCTTTTAATTTTTCTTTTTCTATATCATATTTTTTAAGAAGTTTATCTAAAATATCATAGCTTTCTGGGTGTATTCCAGTTGAATCAAATATATCTCCTTCATATATTCTTAAAAATCCAACACTTTGATTATATGTTACATCACCTATTCCAGAAACTTTTTTTAAATTTTCTCTTTTTAAAAATTTTCCATTTTCATCTCTAAATTTTACAATATTTTTAGCTGTTTTTTTACTTAATCCAGACACATAAGAAAGAAGAGAATATGTTGCTGTATTTAAATCTACTCCAACTTTATTTACAATATCTTCAACAGAATTTTTAAGACTTTCTTCTAAGTTCTTTTGATCAACATCATGTTGGTATTGTCCTACACCAATTGATTTTGGATCAATTTTAACAAACTCTGCCATTGGATCACTTATTCTTCTTGCTATAGATATGGCTCCTCTTATTGTTACATCTAAATTAGGAAATTCTTCTTCACCTATTTTTGAAGCTGAATATACAGATGCTCCAGATTCACTTGTTATTATATATTTCACTTTTTTATTATTTTCTTTTATTAAATCTGATACAAACTTTTCAGTTTCTCTTGATGCTGTTCCATTACCTATAGATATTATATCTACATTCCATTTTTCTATTAAATTAAGCATTATTTTTTCAGCTTCTTCTATTTTTTCTTTTGCCGCCGTAGGGTATATAACTCCATAATCTAAAACTTTGCCGCTTTCATCTATTACTGCAAGCTTACAACCAGTTCTAAAACCTGGATCCATTCCAAGTATTCTTACATTTTTAAAAGGTGGTGACATTAAAAGAGATTTTAAGTTTTGCTTAAATATTTGTATAGCTATTTCATCAGCCTTTTCTTTTAATATATTTTTTACTTCTCTTTCAACACTTGGCTTTATTAATCTTTCAAAACTATCTTTTATTATATTTAAAATTCTTTCTTTTATTTTTGAATTTTTATGAATATATTTTTTAGCTATTAAATTTTCAACTTTATCTTCTTCTATATCTATTTTTACATTAAGAATTTTTTCATTCTCACCCCTTAATGACGCAAGTATTCTATGGCTTGGTATTGTTTTTACATTTTCGCTATATTCATAATACATTTTATATATTTCTTCTTCATCTTCTGCTTTTTCTTTTTTAGATGTTTTAAATATCCCCTTATTTAAATATATATTTCTAATCTCTTCTCTTAGGTAAATATCATTTGAAATATTTTCTGCAATAATATCTCCTGCACCTAAAAGAGCTTCTTCTTCATTTAAAACCTCTTTGTTTAAAAAGTTTTTAGCTAAATTATATAGCTCACTTTCAGTCATATTTTGCTCTATAATTTTTTTAGAAAGTTCTTCTAATCCTTTTCTTTTAGCCTCACTTCCTCTTGTTTTCCTTTTTCCTTTATATGGTCTATATATATCTTCAAGTCTTGAAATTGTTTCTGCTTTTTCAATTTCTTCTTTTATTTCTTCTGTAAGATTTCCTATTTCATCTATTAATCTTAATATTTCATCTTTTCTTTTTAATATATTTCTTTGTTTTTTTAAAACTTCATCTAATTCTCTAAGTGAAGCATCAGATAAAGAACCTGTCATTTCTTTTCTGTATCTCGCTATAAATGGTATTGTGCATCCTTCAGATAATAGTTTTACTACTGTTTTTACTACTTTTTCAGATATTTTAGTTTCTTCAGATACTTTTTTTATTACTTTATCTCCTAGTTCTATTTCAGTTTCTGACTCTTGTTTTTTTTCTTTTTCATTTTCTTTTACAGTTTCTTTTATAGTTTCCTTTTGTTTTTTTTCTTTTAATATTTCTTTTTTTAATTCATCTAAACTCTTTATATTTTGCATTTATTACCTTTCCTTTTTTCTATAGCTTTTTTTATTACTTTTCTTTCATTAAACTCTATTTTTTTACCATCTACATGAGCTATATTATCATCATCTTTACCAATTGTTACAAAAAAATCTTCTTTATTCATATTATTTATACCATATTCAATTGCATCAATTCTGCTTCTAAAAACTTTTAAATTTGGATTTTCTTTATCTTCAATTCCAACAAATATATCTTTTAAAACACTATCAAATGTTTCATCACCAAACATATCTCCAGGTGCAATCAAATTATATTCTGCATATTTTTCAGCAATTTTCGCCATAATAGGTCTTTTTTTCTTATCTCTATTTCCATCAGCACCCCATACAAGATAAATATTTCCTTTAACTAAAGGTTTTATTGTTTTTAAAAGATTTTCCATACTATCTGGAGTATGTGCAAAATCTATATATATTTCAAGATCTAAATCATTTTCTTGTTTTTCCATTCTTCCATCTACACTTAAGTTTTCTAATGAAGATAAAATTATATTTAAATCTATATCCAAACTAATTAAATTAGCAATAACTATTAAACTATTGTATATAGAATATATGCCAGGGATATTGTTTTTAAGTATATATTTTCCAATATATTTATCGTCATAAGGTCCTTTTTTAATCTCTATTTCTACTTCTGTTTTTTTGTTTTTAATTATACTTTTTTCATCAAAACTAATATTTGCTTTTTTATCTTTACCTATAGTTATAAATGTATTATCTTTTAAAATATCTTGTGCTTTTTTTACATTTTCATCATCTATATTAATTATATTAAATTTAGATAAATTAAGAGCAGCTATTTTAGCATTAAAATAATCTTCCATTGTTGGATGTTCAAACTCACTAATATGATCTTCAGAAAAATTTGTAAAACTAGTCATTATAAAGTCTATTCCATAAACTCTATCTTTAACAATTGCCTGTGACGATACTTCCATTAAAACATATTTAACATTCCTTTTTTTTGCTATACTAAAAAGTTTTTGATTCTCAAAAGATTCTAAAGTTGTTCTTCCTGTAAAATATATTCTATCATCATTTATATATGCACCATTTGTTCCAATATATAAAATGTTAAAAAACTTTTGAAGCACCTTCGCTATAAGGACTGTTGTTGTAGTCTTTCCTTTTGTACCTGTTATCCCAATTATTTTCATATCTTTAGAAGGATTACCATAAAAATCTCTTGCAAAAATAGCCATATCTTTAAGTATTTTTTTTGAAAATATATATGTTATTTTCCCATACTCTTCATCCAAATCTATTTTTTCTTTAATTTCATCAAAATATTTAATATCTAACATACAACAAGACGCACCATTTAAAATAGCTGACTTTAAAAACTTAATACCTTTTGTATTCCATCCATCTATAGCTATAAAGGCATCACCACTTTTTATTTTCCTAGAATCATTTTCTATTCCAGAAACCTCTATTTCTTTACTTCCTAAAATTTCAACATCTATATTTTTTATTATATTTATTAAATTCATTTTTTCTTTTTTCCTTTTTTCTTTTAGTTTAGCATTTAAAAAAATCGTTTTCAATTAAAAAAAATGACGCTTTTTAGCATCATTTTATTTTTTAAACAAACATTTTTTCTAATAATGCACTTTTGATGTTTTTTAGTTTTTCAACCATACGATGATGAAGAGTGATAAGGTTGTCGAGTTGTTGGAAGAAATCAGAAATTTTAATTTGTTCATCTATTGTAGGAACTAAAGCACTCATGCTTAAAAATTTATTTACATGAAACCTTTTACTTCCTGTTCCAGTACAATTTACTTCTTGTTCTTTATATATTTTAGGTCTTGCAATATACTGATAAAGCCATTCAACATGTACTGTTTTATCAATATCAAATGCTGGGACATCCTTGGTACTCTCATATTTATCAAGGTTTTTAGGTATTATTCCAATGGCTCCATTGAAAAAATTTTGTTTTCCATAAACAAACTGTCCAGTGTGTCTAATATAATATTGAGTATTATCGCTACCTTGAATTTTTTCATTTGCTTCATATACACCTTTTGTATGTAATTTAACAGTTAATTTTTTAGCTTCCTTACCGTTGCTCCCTTTTTCATTTGATTCAGTTGCAAACTCCCCAAGCTCTCTCTGTTCCCAAGCGTCAGTAAATCCTTTAAATCTTATTTCTGGTATTTTTGAACCACTTTTTGGAAACATTTTTTCTAATAATGCATTTTTTGTATTTTTATATTTTTCATATTTGTGTTGATGAAAATTGATAAGGTTCTCTAATGTTTTAAAATATGTTCCAATTTTATTTTGTTCAAGAACTTTAGGAATCATTACTTCTATTGCTTCAACATCACCAGTATTATACGAAGGCAAGGCTCCAACTTGAATCAACGATGTTAAATCTATTGTTTCAAAAAGAACTTTTGCAAAGTCTGCATTCCACATATCTTTGCCGAGAGAATAAACCATTGTATTATTATCAAAAAGGAATGGAAAACGGCATAATCGCTTACGATTCAGCATTACAGCAGCTCCAACCTTCGCAAAGAAAATGGCTGGCAACTCTTTTATTGGTGTCCATCTTCTACAAGCAATTTGAGTATCTGTTACATAATTATTAGCAATAGTCATTTCATTTTCATTACCTTCATTATTCATATCAGATACTTTAAAGAACGGTATTCCTGAAGTCAAACCTTGTTCAGTATCTGGAAATCCTACACCAGAGCGGGCTTTACCTATTTCCCCAAGCTCTCTCTGTTTCCACTCATCTGTAAATCCTTTAAATCTAATTTTAGGTTTATTATTTATCTTAATCATTAATTTTCTTTTTCCTTTTTGTGTGTTTAAAAATATATTACCATAGATAAAAATATTTAAAAAGATCTTATTTTCATTGTATTATTTATTATATAATTTACTTTTCATTTGTTCTTTTGTTAAATAAAAGTTTTTAAAATTTAATAAATCTAATTTTCCCATTTTATTAAAATAATAAAATGATGTAGGATCAAATTCATAATTTTTGCCATAAATTCTAATACTATTCCAACTATGTTTTTTACCTTTAATTACACTAATATTTAAATTACAAATTTTTCCTAAAATATATGTTAAATTAGAAAAACCTGCACAATTTGTTTCTCCATTTTTTAATAAATGAGATAATATTAATCTTTCTTTTAGTTTTTCTGGTCCTCTTTCTTCTTCAAAAGATACATTGTATTTTTCATTATATTTTAATTTTTTTGAAATCCATTTACACATATTTATAAAAATTTCTTTTTCATTTTTACTCTCATTAAAAATATTAGTTTTAATTTTATTTAAATAATTTATACTATTTAAATAATTTTCTACTCCTTCATCAACAAATCCGTCCCTTACTTACTATATCTACCAAAACTCCAGATTTGTCTAAAAAAAGATATTTTTTTAAATCTATTGGTTTAAAGTCTTTTAAATAAATTCTCATTCCACTTATGTTTTTGACATTTTTTCTTAAAAACTCTAAATTTTTCTCATCATTATATACTTTCTCATATTCTTCTAAAGAATTTATATATATTTTTGTTTTATTATTTTCCATAAAAACCTTTTTTATATAAAATATTGTTCTATACATTTTTTTAAAAAAGAAAAATCATAGATGTCTATATTCAAATATTTTTTTAAATTAAAATATTTATTTTTTACACTATTTTCTTTTGTTTTGTTTAAACAAAGTAAATATCTTTCAGCTGTTATTTCACCTTTATATATTTTTTCTGCAATATATTTTGATACAAATTCTGCGATAATATATATACAGTTTAAATATGGATTATATAAAGAGATATTATCTAAAAAATCTTCTAATTCTTCTTTATATATTTCTTTTAGTTTTTCTTCTATTTTTTCTTCTTTATTTTCAAATAACTCAAACATTTTTTGAATTATTTGAAATCCATTAATCCTATCTTGTATTCTTAATATGTTTTTTATCTTAAATTCATTTAAAATTTCTTCTCTTTCAAAAAAATCTTCTTCATCAATTTTATTATTTTGAAAAAAAATATAACTTAGATACTCATTAACAACAGCATAAACTTCTGTTTCTAAATCTATTTTATTTTCATCTTTAAACTCATATTCTAACATATGACTTATTTCATGAGACAAAATAAATATATCTTTTGATCTTAAATTTCCCATAATAGATATTCTGTTATAGTTCATATGGTTTTCTTGCTTTTTATTTTTTCTATTAAAATAATCTATTCTATTTTCAGAAAGAGCATTTTCTATTTCTTTTGTATAATCTTTTCCTAATATGTCTAAAGAATCAACTAAACTATTAAATATTTTTTTAACACTTATTCTTTTTGGTACAAAGTTTTTTTCAATTTCTTCTTTCTCTTTTTTATATTTTTTATATAATTTATTATTATATTTTTTTATCTCACTGATTATTTTTTCCATATAAAGAGGGTTAAAATAATATGGATTATATTCTAAATTAATATTTTTAGCATTTAACTCTTTTTGAATCTCATAAAACACATATTCTAAATCTATTATTAATTTAAGTTTTTTATCTTTATCTTTTTCAAAACTTGCTTTTTGTATTAAATAATTTATTTTATTATTATATTTTTTTAATATATCTTCATATTCATGTTTTTCTATTTCTTCTTTTGTTTTTTTACTTTTATTTTCTTTTATTATTCCTAATTTTTTTTCATACAAAAATTTTTCTTTATATAAAATATTATTATTTTCTAATATATCCTTTTTTTGATCTAAATTTAAATAATATGCCCAGTACATAAAAGCATCTACATTAAATAAAGTTTTTTTAGATCTTTCTTTAAACTTTTTAACTTCTTCTTTATCTTTTATATCTAAAAGCTCTAAATCTTTATTAAGATTTTTTAAAGCTTCATTTGCTTCTTCATAATCCTTAAATATTTTTTTGAGCATTATCTGATATTTTCTTTTTTTAACTTTTTCCCACTTAAAAAAATCTATTTTTTTAAATTCCATTTATATATCTCCGTTTAGATATTATATATAGAAAGAGGCCTGTTTTAAATAGTCTCTTTTATATTTATTTTTTACCTATTTTATCTGCTCCACCTCGTGGTTGTCCTACAGGTATAGATGTATCTGAAGGCATATAAAGGCCTTCTGTTTCAATTAAAACATCTTTTCCGTCTAATTTAATATATCTTTCATCAATTTTTGGTGAATAATATTCTCCAGTCCTATCTAGTAATATCATTGTAAATGGATCATGTCTATCATTAAAATCAATAGTTCTGTTTCTACCATCTGGTCCTACGCAGTCTGCTTTTATTTTGTCTATTTTATCTTCTAATATAAGTACAGCACATGTATCTTTTAATGGTACACCTGGGTTAGGATTTTCTAGTTTTTGTACTTTTAATACTTCTGCTTCTGAAAGTATTCTTATTTTTCCTTTAAATACTGTTTTTTTAATTTTATTTTTTTCACTTTTATATTTTTCTAATAATTCGCTATAATTTTTTTTCAATTCTGCTTCTTCTTTTACATGTTCTAAATATTTTTCTTTTAAGAACTCTATTACATATCCTTCTTCTATACTATTTTCTTTATATTTTATTTTATCTGCACATTCTAAATCTATTTTTTCTTTAGATTTTTCTATTGGTTTAAAATCAACTGTTCTTTCTATTTTTTCAAAACCTGGATCTTTTTCATCTATTTCATGCATTTTTAATCCATTTTTTTCTAAATCAAATTGTAATTTATTAAAACGGGCTTGTCCTTGAAACATAGTAGAATAAAGTAAATTTTTCTTTTCTGTTAGTTCAATTCCTCCACCATCACTTTTTAATGCAATTGCTTTTTTATCATATACTTTGTCTAAACATTCAATGTTTTTAACTTTTCCTTTATCATATACAAAAAAATATATATCCTCTTCTCTAAATCTTGATATATATACTTCTTTATCTAATTCAAGCATTTTTACCATAAAAACAGGTTTTGTTTCATTATTTATATTAATATCTTCTATAGCATATAGTATTAATTTTCTACCTTTTCCTCTATTTACTTCATCAAGTTTTAACTTTCCTTCTCCTAAAGATTTTTATAATTCTTTGGTTTTCTAAACCGCTGAAATATTATCTTAAATTTCTAACCTCACCCATATATTTACCATCAACAATAACAACTACATTTTCAATATATATCTTATGTATTATATATTATGTATTATGTATTATTTATTATATAATTTACTTTTCATTTGTTCTTTTGTTAAATAAAAGTTTTTAAAATTTAATAAATCTAATTTTCCCATTTTATTAAAATAATAAAATGATGTAGGATCAAATTCATAATTTTTGCCATAAATTCTAATACTATTCCAACTATGTTTTTTACCTTTAATTACACTAATATTTAAATTACAAATTTTTCCTAAAATATATGTTAAATTAGAAAAACCTGCACAATTTGTTTCTCCATTTTTTAATAAATGAGATAATATTAATCTTTCTTTTAGTTTTTCTGGTCCTCTTTCTTCTTCAAAAGATACATTGTATTTTTCATTATATTTTAATTTTTTTGAAATCCATTTACACATATTTATAAAAATTTCTTTTTCATTTTTACTCTCATTAAAAATATTAGTTTTAATTTTATTTAAATAATTTATACTATTTAAATAATTTTCTACTCCTTCATCAACAAATCCGTCCCTTACTTACTATATCTACCAAAACTCCAGATTTGTCTAAAAAAAGATATTTTTTTAAATCTATTGGTTTAAAGTCTTTTAAATAAATTCTCATTCCACTTATGTTTTTGACATTTTTTCTTAAAAACTCTAAATTTTTCTCATCATTATATACTTTCTCATATTCTTCTAGAGAATCCACATATATTTTTATTTTATCTTTACCATTTAATTTTATTTTTTTATAATTTATTAATTTATATCTCATTATTTTCTCCAATTAAATATTAAATAAAAAGAGGCATTTTTAATTGGCCTCTTTTTATTTAATTAAAATTTATTTGTTTAAACGTTCCGTTGCTTTTTTAAAATCTTCTTCTGTCCATTCAAAAGCACCTTTACTATAATCTTCTGCTTCATTCGTACTTTCATCATCGTCTTCTTTGAAATAAATTCTAAGCATTTTCATCACTCCTTTAAATTTTAATCAAAACTCAAATCATTTACATATTTTTATAATATACCTTTTTTTTATTATTGTCAAAATTTGCTCAATTAATAAACAAACTATTTTATTATTTTTATATGTATTTTCTATCTAATTTCTATCGTTAAATATCCCTTTTTCTATAAAATTATCATTAAAAGTAAATCATAACATTAAAAAAAGCGGTTTCCCGCTTTTTCTTTTAATTAACTTTTCCTAAATCTTGTTTTAATTTAAGATCTAATATTTTTTCTTCTTTGATTTCTTCTTTTGCTTCTTCTTCTTTACTGTCTTTTCTTTTTTGTATTATTTTTTTACCTTCTTCTGGTATATTTTCAAGATACAAATTATCTATTGGTATTTTATCCCATTTCATATCTTCAATATATTTATCTAAAAGTACAACTTTATTTTTTTCTAAAGATTTTTTAACATCTATAATTCTTTGGTTTTCTGAACCTCTGAAATATTGTCTTAAATTTCTAAACTCATCCATATATTTTCCATCAACAATAACATCTACATTTTCAATTATATCTCTAGTAAATGGCATAAATTTATACATTTTATTTAAAATATCTTTTTCAAAATTAAATCCTGTAAAAATCCATATATCTTTTTCTGGAAGTTCTTTTCTTACTCTTTTTATTAATTTTGAAACCTCTTCCTGATTATTTGGGTGCATAGGTTCACCTCCTAAAAGAGTTAAACCTTTTATATATGGCATTTTTAGATATTCTATTATTTCATCTTCTTGTTTTTTAGTGTATTTCTCGCCATATGTAAAACTCCAAGCTTCACTATTAAAACAGTTTTTACATGCATGTGTACAACCACTAACAAAAAGTGATGTTCTTATTCCTGTACCATTTGCCACATCTATTTTTTTTATTGTTGCATAATTCATTTTTTTCTCCTTATAAATGAAGTACTCTAGATTTTATTTCTTTTGTTTTACCATCATTCCAATAATTTTCTCCAAGATAACCACAAGTTCTTCTTGTAACATTCATTGTTCTTTGATCTTTATTATGGCAATTTGGACACTCCCACTCATTATGGTCATTTATTTCAATTTCTCCATCAAATCCACATTTTTGACAATAATCTGATTTTGTATTGAATTCTGCATATTGGATATTATCGTAGATGAATTTTACAAGTTCTTCTAAAACTTCAACATTTGTGTTTAAATTTGGTATTTCTACATAAGATATTGCTCCACCTGATGATACAACTTGGAAATCACTTTCAAATTTAAGTTTTGAAAATGCATCTATTTTTTCTCTTACATCAACATGATACGAATTTGTATAATATCCTTTATCTGTAACATCTTTTATATCTCCAAATTTATCTTTATCTATTCTAGCAAATCTATAGCATAAGCTCTCTGCAGGTGTTCCATAAAGTGCAAATCCAATATTTGTTTCTTTTTTCCATCTATTTACAGTTTCTCTTAAATGTTTTATTAAATTAAGAGCAAATTCTTTTCCTTTTCCATGTGTATGTGTTTCTTTTGTCATAAGAAGTGTTGTTTCATATATTCCAATATATCCTAAAGAAATTGTTGAATATCCACCATATAAATATTTGTCTATTTTTTCACCCTTTTTAAGTCTTGCTATTGCACCATATTGCCAGTGTATTGGAGAGAAATCTGAAAGAGCTCCTTTTAATGCATTATGTTTAAGCATTAATGCATCAAAACATAAATTTAATCTTTCTTCTAATAATTTATTAAATTTATCCATATTTCCATTTGCAAGTATAGCTATTTGTGGAAGGTTTATACTTACAACACCTTGGTTAAATCTTCCTTCAAATTTATAATTTCCATTCTCATCTTTCCATGGAGAAAGAAAAGCTCTACATCCCATTGGTGAAAATACATTTCCTTCATAATTTTCTTTCATCTTCTTAGCTGAAATATAGTCTGGGTAAAATCTTTTAGCAGAACATTTTACAGCAAGTTTTGTAAGATAATCATATTTTCCACCTTTTAAAATATTATTTTCATCAAGAACATAAACAAGTTTTGGGAAAGCTGGAGTTATATATACTCCTACTTCATTTTTTATACCTTTTATTCTTTGTTTTAAAATCTCTTCAATTATATCTGCTACTTCATCTTTATATGGATCTTCATCTCTTACATACATAAATATTGTTACAAAAGGACTTTGACCATTTGTTGTCATAAGTGTATTTATTTGATAATGCATTGTTTGAATTCCAGATGCTAGATCTTCATCTCTTCTAATTCTAGCAAAAGATTTTGCAAGCTTTTCTGCTTCTTCTTCAGATTTTCCTTCTTCAATAAATACTTCTTTATATTTTTTATAAAATTTTTCCTCTGTATATCTTAAATATTTACCAAGATGAGATATATCTACAGATTGACCACCATATTGATTTGATGCAATTGATGCAATTATTTGTGTCATTACAGTACATGCAACTTGAAAACTTTTAGGACTTTCTACCATTTTTCCATTCATTACTGTTCCATTATCTAGCATATCTGCAATATTTATAAGGCAGCAATTAAACATTGGTTGTATAAAATAATCTTTATCATGGAAGTGAAGAACTCCTTCTTTATGTGCTTCTGAAATTCTTTCTGGAAGAAGTATTCTATCTGAAACATCCTTTGATACTTCACCTGCTATTAAATCCCTTTGTGTAGATAATAAAATTGAGTTTTTATTACTATTTTCTTTAGCAACCTCTTCATTTTTATTTCTAACAAGGTCTAATATTGAATCATCTGTTGTATTTATTTTTCTTTTTAAGCTTTGTTTTTCTCTGTATAAAATATAGTTTTTTGAAAGATCAAATTTTTCTATTTGCATTAATTTTTTTTCAACTTTATCTTGTATTTCTTCAATATCTACTTCTTTTCTTTTTGCATCTTCAAGTTCTTTAGTAATATCTTTAGCAATTTTTTCAATTTCTTTCATACTTGCTTTTTTCTTACCTTTTACAGATTGATTTGCTTTACTTATTGCAATCTCTATTTTGTTTTCATCATAATCTACTTTTTGTCCATCTCTTTTTATAACTTTCATTTGATCCACTCCTATATTTTTTATTTCTTGATTTTATTTTAAATTTTTACCTTTTTAAAAAAATCATTTTTTTGAATTCTTAAAAATTTATTTTTTTATTTTTTATTATTTATACTTCAAGTCTACATTTTCATATTTTGAATGTCAAATGAATATTTTTTTAAGCAAATCTTGAAATTAGCTTGTTATATATAGTTTTAAAGAGGTTTACATATATTTGATAATATGTAAACCTCTTTATTTGTTTCTGTAATAAGCGTTTAAAGCTTTCGTATTTTTTTATTACATTTTTATAACTTTCTAAAAAAAATTTTTGTCATTTTCTGTTTTTTTCTTATATATATTTATTAAATTAATTTTCATCATCTAAAATTGCTCCGAAAATACCTGCATTATTTTTAAAATGTGCTAATTCAATTTTTGGTTTTTTTTCAAAATTTAATTTATTAATATTAATATATTTTTTTAATAATTTCATATATATTTTTTTTGTTTTTAATTCAGATAAAGAACCACCCAGTACAATCTTTTCTAAATTAAATAGTTCTAGAAAAGATACTAAAAATGATGCTAATTGAAAAGTATAAATATTAATTATTTTTAAAACTTTAGGATTTGTATAATCTAATTCATTTAAATCAATATGTTTATCTGTTTCTAATTCACTTTTTAATCTATCTTTTAAAGCTTTCATAGATATATACTGCTCTGCACAGCCTCTTTTCCCACAATTACATTTTTTACCATTATATTTAAATAAAACATGGCCCATTTCTGTATTATCTTTATTAACAATTTTGCCATTTATTATGAAGCGGCCGCCTATGCCAGTTCCAAGTGCAATAAATAATGCATTTTTAGTGCCTTTTAAGCTTCCTTCTTTCATTTCTGTAACAGTACTTGCTGCAGCATCATTTAAGCAGTGAATTTTATTTTCACCAAATATTTCTTTTAAATCTTTTAATAATTCGTATTTATTAATATTTAAATTTTTTGCTTTATATAATATTCCATTATTATAAAATCCTGGAATACAAACGCCTATTTTTTCAATATCTTTTTTTTGCAATTTATTATTTTGCAAGATTTTTTCATACAATTCTTTTATTGTATTTTTTAACATAGTTTCGCTTTTTCGTTCTGTCTCAACTTCATCTGGAGAAATATATTTATCTTCAAAATCTAATATTTTTAAATTTTGAATAAGTGCCACTCTAATATGACTACCACCAATATCAATACCTATATATTTTTTATTATATTCCATTTTTCTTCTTACACTCCAAAATATGTATTATCATCAATTGAAATAAAATCATCATCACCAATTTGTTTTTCTAAGCTTCCCTTTTTAACCATATCTATAAAAAGGATTCCGTTTAAATGATCAATCTCATGAAGAATTGCTTCAGCTAAAATATCTTCAGCTTTTATTCTTATGCTTTTTCCATTTTCATCTAAACCTTTTATTATAGCTTTTTTAGGTCTTTCAACTTTACCATAAACATCTGGAAAGCTTAAGCAACCTTCGGTATATTCTTTTTTACCTTCAACTTTTTCTATTTCAGGATTTATTATTGCAAACTTTTCATCTTTTTCTCTAGTGTCAACAACTATAATTCTTCTTAAAATACCTATTTGAGGTGCAGATAAGCCGACACCATCATATTTATACATGGTGTCAAACATATCTTTTATTATATTTTTTATTCTTTCATCTACTTTTTCAACTTGTTTAGATTTTTTTCTTAAGATAGGGTCTCTATCATATCTTAAATTTCTAATAGCCAAATTAAATTCCTTTTATCTTTCTAAATTGTTCTTCTTTTTCTCTTTTTATTCTTGCAAGTGCTTCTTCTTGAAGAGATGTATTTGTTGTAAGTCCTTTATACATTTTTAGTCCAGTACCTGCTGGGATTAATCTTCCAAGCATTGTATTTTCTTTAAATCCTCTTAAATCATCTACTTTAGATTTAATAGCTGCATCTGAAAGTACTCTAGTTGTTTCTTGGAAAGATGCTCCAGATAAAAAGCTTTCAGTACTTAAAGAAGCTTTTGTAATACCTTGTATTTCTCTATTGTATTTTACAGGTTTTTTACCTTCTTCTATTAATTTTTTATTTACTTCTTCTATATATGATATTTCTTGAAGATTTCCAACAATTAATGAAGAATCTCCAGCATCTGTTATTATTCCATCTCTAAGCATTTGTTTTAAAACAAGCTCAATATGTTTATCTTGAATATCTATACCTTGATCAATAAATACTTTTTGAATTTCTTCTAATATATATTTTGCTGTTTTTAAATATCCTACAACTTTCATAAGCTCTTTTGGATATACAGAACCTTCTGTTAAAGCGTCCCCTGCTTTTACTTTAGGAAGAATTACATTTCCTTTTTCATCTTTATCTGGTCTTTTAATCCATTCATGTGCTTCTTGAGTTATTGGATATACTCTTTCTTCTTCTTTATTTCTAACAATAATTTTTGGACCTTTTTTCTTATCTTTTTCATCACCTGGAACATATTCAGCTTCACCATCGATTTCTGTAAATGTAGCAACACCTTTAGGGTTTCTTGCTTCAAATAATTCCTCGATTCTTGGAAGACCTTTAGTGATATCTGCACCTGATGCAACACCACCTGTATGGAATGTTCTCATTGTAAGCTGTGTACCTGGTTCTCCAATTGCTTGAGCTGCAACAACACCAACACATGCTCCTAAATTAATTAATTTACCTTCTGCATCAGATAATGATCTACCATAACATTTTTTACATACACCATGTCTTGATTTACAAGTTATTGTTGTTCTCATATGTACAGATTTTATTCCAGCTTTTTCAATATTTTCTGCTTGTTCTTTTGTTACCATAGTATCTGCTTTAGCTAAAACTTTACCTGTTTTTGGATCTATAACATCATCAATTAGATATCTTCCTACAATTCTAGCAGATAAGCTCTCAAGAACTCTGTCTCCATCCATTATTGCTTCAATCATTTGTCCTTCGCTGCATCCACAATCTTCTTCCTCTATTACTAAATCTTGAGTTGTATCAACTAATCTTCTTGTTAAATATCCTGATGATGCTGTTCTTAAAGCTGTATCTGTTAAACCTTTTCTAGCACCATGTGTAGATATGAAATATTCAATTGTATCTAGACCTTCTTTAAATGATGCCTTTATTGGTGTTTCAATTGTTTTACCTTGAGTATCTGACATAAGTCCACGCATACCTGCCATTTGGCTTAATGAACTTACATTACCTCTTGCTCCAGAATATACCATCATATATATTGGATTAAAATTATCGAAGTTTTCCATCATTGCTTTTTCAATATCTTCTTTTGCTTTTGTCCAAATATTTAAAACAGCTACTTTTCTATCTTCTTCAGATAAAAGACCATAATTAAATTGTTCTTGAATTTCATTAACTTCTTTATCTGCCGCTTTTAAAATATCTTTCTTTTCTTTTGGAAGACTAACATCTCCAACTGACATTGTTAAAGCACCTATCATAGCATAATGATATCCTGTACTTTTTATAAAGTCTAAAACTTCTGTTGCTTTATCTATTCCATGTATTTCAACAACTTTTGCAACTATTTTCTTTAAATTACTTTTTATAACTGGGAAATTAATTTCTAAAGCATATTTATTTTTTTCATCTGTTCTATCTACAAAACCTAAATCTTGTGGTATTCCCTCATTATATATAATTCTTCCAACAGTTCCATCAACTATTCTATTATCCTCTTTAGTTCCATTTCTAAACTTAATTTTTGCTTGAAGTGTTACTTTTCCATTTTCATATGCCATTAAAGCTTCTGCTTTACTTCCGAAAACACTTCCTTCACCTTTTTCTCCATCTTTAGTAAGAGTTAAATAATATGCTCCTAAAATCATGTCTTGAGATGGGACAGCTATAGGTGTTCCAGATCTTGGATTTAAAAGATTGTTTGTTGCAAGCATTAAATGTTTTGCTTCTGCTTGTGCTTCTGGAGTTATTGGAACATGAACAGCCATTTGATCTCCATCAAAGTCTGCGTTAAACGCAGCACAAACAAGTGGGTGAAGTTTTATTGCTCTTCCTTCTGTAAGTATAACTTCAAATGCTTGAATACCTAATCTATGAAGTGTAGGTGCTCTGTTTAGCATTACTGGATAATCCTTTATAACTTCATCTAATATATCCCAAATTTCTGGTTTTTGTCTTTCAACAGCTTTTTTAGCTGCTTTAATATTT